>Ga0206677_10002422_pt1 | contig 16343 bp, 7 predicted proteins | sample M130m12015metaG_FD_155475 | JGI IMG/M metagenome (GOLD analysis project Ga0206677, IMG submission 155475) | Ammonia-oxidizing marine archaeal communities from Monterey Bay, California, United States - M1 30m 12015 | ecosystem: Environmental > Aquatic > Marine > Intertidal zone | place: USA...
ACCAACTTTACAAATAGGACATAGTGCAAACTATGGTGCGTTTGATATTACACACGGCATGTATGCTCCCAATTATTATGTAAATACGCCCTCACCTTCAATTAGTTTAACGGCATTATTTACAGCTAACAGTGTAAGCGAAGCAAAGTATATGATAGCTGCAATACATTTTTTTAAAACATGTGTAAAGTCAGATTTTGGTGAACAACGCAGAACTACAGCAGGCACACCACCTCCAATTTTAAATCTTAGTAGTTATGGAAGTGTGCATGCAAAAAATACACCAGTTATTGTAACTAGTTTTGGATATACTTTAACTGAAGACGTTGACTACGTGACAATAGATGAAGAAGATATGGCAAGCGGAATAACTTCAGAAGATCAATCTATTTTTAATGTAAGCTCAGATTTATCTCCAGGTGATAAAATTAGTGTACCCACACAAGTTTTATTATCAATTGAACTACGTGTACAATATCCTCCTAGTAGTGTGAGGAAAGAATTTAATATTAAAGACTTTGCAAATGGATCTTTACTAAAAGGATATATTTAAATGACAGAATATAGAACAGACAGTGTATACAGAAATACAGGTATAGTTAATAAAAAGTATCTAGATATATTTGAACCTGGCAGTGTTGATATTTCTAATACAACTACCAATAATTTTACAATTGTATCTAAATATGAAAATAGACCAGACGTGTTAGCTAATGATCTATACGGCAACCCAAGGTTATGGTGGGTGTTTGCACAGTTTAATCCTGATATATTAAATGATCCAATAATCGACTTTGTTTCTGGATTAGAGATAAAAGTTCCAACAAGGTTTACATAAAATGACTAAAACAGTATCTGATAACTGGATCAGTACAGTGGATTTAGGCACATATAAATTTACTCTTTATATTGTGGACACTGATTTATATAATGATCCAACACCTCTTTCACAAAATGATAGTGCTTCACTTAACGCTGGAAAAGCAGTTATTATTGCTGAAAGCGGAGTCACAGGTGCTTACAGCATTGAAAATATTTTAATACAGAGTACAATCAATCCAAGCGAAACAGCAGGTGCGTCAACTCCTACTGGATTTGTTTTTGAAATATATGAGCCACTAGGATTTAGTTTACTTGATAGAATTTTAACAGTTGGTAGACGCATGGGTAGACCTAGCAATCTACCTTCACAGTCTTATATTTTAAAATTAGAATTTTTAGGACGAGACGGTAGCACAGGAGCAAGTGTTCCTTATGATGGTATATTTTTATACAACTTGCGTTTTGGACAAATTAGAGCAAGTTTGGGTCCTGCGGGTGCAAAATATTTCGTAGTAGCACAAAGTATAATTAAAGCTGCACAAATGCACACAGTAACCAAAACAGAAATTACAGCTAAAGAAGTAACAACAGTACAAGAGTTTGCGTCTAATTTACAAACTGTATTAAATGAAGCAGAAGTAAATTTATTAAGACCAGAAGAACGAGCAAGGGGTTTAAAGCCCACCAAAGAGTATATTGTAGAGTTCGATAGCACCACATCTATACAAGCTGATGATGTCACAAGAAGAAAAAGATTTGATCTTAAATCTGCATCATGGGGCGGCACAGCTGATAGCCAAACAGCAAGTGGGCAAAGTACAAATATGGAAGATGTTAGTAAGCGTGATGTATCTGTCAATAGTGCAACACAACTTACAGCAAAAGTTACAGATCTTATAGAAAAAAACGTACCTAGTTTTAGTACATATGTTCAAGATGCGAGACAAAATAGTTTTGTTGTTCCTTATGTGTATGTAACACTTAAAGAAAAAGAAATTTTAGATGACACCAATCCACTCAATACACAAAGATTTATAATTACATTAACAATTAATATAGGCGAAGACTTTACAGTACCAAAAGAACTAGCTGATGATCAAGAAAGAATGCAAACTAATGCAGGGTTACAGCGAGAACGTTTTTCTGCATTACCTATCGTAAAAAAATATAACTACCTATATACAGGTGAAAATACAGAGATATTAGATTTTCAATTAGACATTCAAGAGCTATTTGCAGTAGCCCAAGCACCAGCAGCAGGTATCTATTATGCTGATAATAGACAACAGTTTACACCAACTAACGCTCTTAAAATTACCCAAGACCAAAAAGGCTTAGTACTAAAAACACAAGAACAACAGCAACAACTAGGTGGGCAGATATTTTTAAGTGATGTTGAATTGCCTCGTATTAATATAAATGAAACAGTTGTGTATGATAGATTCCCTGAAAGTAGTGCCACACAACAAGTAAATGAAACAATATCTGATACAGATAGAATTAATAGTCATGTAGCAGGACAAATAGCAAGACGTGATAATGATGCGACAAACATTACATTGGAAATTAAAGGCGATCCTTTTTGGATGGGAACACCTGATAGTGTAAGAAGTGGCAATAATGTTACAGTAGCTAATTTTAAAGGCACAAATGCAATGATAGGTTTTCTAAATTTTCAACCTAACGAAAAAGATTTGTTGAAAAATCAACAGCGAGGACCTGTAGATTTAATAAGCACAGGAGTTTATAAAGTTGTTACAGTTGAAAGTAAATTTCAACAAGGCCAATTTACACAAACATTAGAAGCATACAAAGACAAAAACACTAATCCATTTTTAACACTAGATGCATTAGTTAATATGAGGATAATATAATGGCGGGAACCAGTATCAAAACTGCAGGATATGAAGTAGCAGGCAGAGGTAAACAAGAAAGCAAATATAATATTAACAACCTAAACGGAATGTTTATTGGTGAGGTTATTAAAAACAGCGACAGTTTATTCACAGGCCGCATTACTGTAAGGATAAGTGACTTTAATGGAAATGTAAGTGAACGTATCTGTTTACTATGCACTCCTTTTGGAGGACATAGTGCAATTGTTCCTAGTGGTCAAGATGAGAAACAGTTTGGCGAGCAACAGAGTTCTAACAATGGTAGTCCTAAAAGTTTTGGTATGTGGCAACAGCCTCCTGAAATAGGAACAAATGTTGTTGTAATGTTTACTCCTAGTATGGAACAAGGCGTGTGGCTAGGAAGTTTAATTAGTAAAGATAGAAATCATATGATGGGTGGCAACGCAAGTAGCCAATCATATAAAAATGAAGAAGTTATCCTTAGTCCAGCAAGTGAAAAAAATCCATACGACCAAAACGATCAGGACACAAGGCCTGCAGACTTAGATGGTTTAGCAACCCTTACAGAACAAGGCACAGCAGATGACTATGTAAGGGGACATAGTATGAGTAGTGCTAGGCGTGAAACACCAACACATGTATTTGGATTAACTACAAAAGGCGGCCATGTTTTAACACTAGACGACGGTGATAAAGAAGGCACAAGTAAAAATATTAGAATAAGAACTAAAAGCGGAGCGCAAATAATATTAGATGATACACATGGGTTTATTAATATTATGAATCAAAAAGGCAGTGCGTGGGTAGAAATAGATGAAGAAGGAAGAATAGACTTTTTTAGTGAAGCAGGTGTGAGCGTTGGTACAAACGGGGACTATAATGTACACGCAAAAGGTAGTATCAATATGCAAGCAGACCAAGGCGTTAATATTAAAACAACTGGCGGTGAAGGAATGAAACTACAATCCAGCGCAGGTAGTATTGATATACATAGTGCTATTGCTATTAGAAGCGAAACAAGTCAGTATGAAATAAATGCTGCAAGTGGTTATATAAAAGCAACTGGCGGAAGAATTGACTTAAACGGGCCAACAGCAAGCAATGCTCAACAGCCAACCATACAAGCACAAACTGTAAATAGCAGTGTAACTTCAAGTATTGGTAGCCGTGTTCCAGAACACCAACCATGGCTAGGAAATAGTAGTGTACAAGAATCATTTGAAACAGGAAAAGGAAATACAGGTTAATGCCATCTTATGTTTTATCAAATACAGTAAGTAGTAAAGATTTAATTAGCTTTGATTTATTTCCTGTCAAAGATAATGTTATTGCAAATGACTTGATCCCTAAACAAAATTTAGAGGCAAGTAACGATATAATTAATTTTATTTTGCGTAATATTAAATGGTATGGATATAAGTTTTTAGATGTTGACAGCAATATAAAAATAGGATATAATCAGAGTACTTCACTTGACGCAAAAGGTATGACAGAGGAATCAGCATTCAATAACTGGATAGGAAATTTCAAAGAAGTAGAACGCAAATTTAAACGACAGTTATTATTGGAAAGTTTATCACAAAGCCAATATGATAGTTTGTTAAGTATGTTTTATTTCACAAAAAGTTTTACAACTGTTGGCACACCCAAGCGTACTTTTAATTTAACAGAGTTTATTAAAACCAGACAGTGGGAATACATTGCTACTGCCATGACATTGTCAGGCGGTAAAGGCAGGATATTAAGACAATCAGAAGCAAAAATAATGATGCTTGCTGATTACGGAAATACAAAAGATAGATCTCTTATAAAACAACAAGGGCTAGAAGAACTAGTTAAAAGATATCCTAATAGATTTGTAGACAACGCAGCTAAAGAACAGGCTGAGTATATATACTTTACTGAAACTAGCAGATTCCTCCCCAATATGAGTGAATCTAGAAAAAGACTATTAGCCAAAGAGCTCAAATAAGGAATAACGAAATGCAGGCCAGTGTACTCTTACTAAACGCAGATGCGCAACCATTAAGTTTACTTCCCCTGAGTACCATAAGCTGGCAAAATGCAGTAAAGGCTTTATATAGCGATAAAGTTTTTGTAGTTAAAAATTACAATGAAATACGACTTAATAGTACAAGTGTAAGTATACCATTACCAAGCATTGTAATGTTAAACAGTTATCACAGACCACCATTACGAGCAAAGTATACTAGAAAGAATCTATACATTAGAGACAACTACCAATGTCAATATTGTGGTAATCATTTTAGTTACGCTGACCTGACTATTGACCACGTTATACCTAAATGCAAAGGTGGAAAATTAACTTGGGAAAATAGTGTAGCGGCGTGTGGGCCTTGTAACGTTAAAAAGAATGATAGAATGATTAAACCTATTACAGAACCAAAGCGGCCTAGTTGGCATCAGCTTAATTATGCTAGTAGAAACTATCACACTACAATTCCTGATATTGCATGGCAGGACTATATCATGTGGCCAGAAGATAAACTTACTATACGACAAGTAAAAGTAAGTTTATAAAAACAGTACTTAATTTCTAGCATAAATATATGTATGACTAAAATTAAGGGCTATACTACACAAATAAATGAATTCACTAGTACCTCTCTGAACGGATTGGAACTAGCAAAGCAGGATTTGACAAACCACTTTCATATTCGCAAAGGCGAGAAGTGGACTAATCCTGACTTTGGTAGCAATCTTCCTTTTTATGTTTTCCAACCATTGGACGACAGTACTATTGATTTAATTACACAAGATGTAAGAGATGTAGTAACAAACGACCCACGTTTTAATATGAATAGAAATACAGTTGATGTACAAGCAGACGCACATAGTGTTACAGTAAATGTAGAGCTTATGTACCTACCAACTACTACAGCAACAGAGTTGCAACTAAAGTTTGACAAAGACTTTGAGCAAGATATAGAGTTTTAATTATGGCACAAAATACTAGACAAAATAGATTGTTCGCAGCAGAAGATTATACAGTGGTATATGAATCATATATAAATGCTAACTTTCAAGCATTTGATTATGATACAATTAGAACCACTATGGTTGATTATGTTCGCAACAACTATCCTGAAAACTACAATGACTGGATCGAGAGTTCAGAATTTGTAGCACTACTTGATGTAGTTGCACAGTTTGGACACAACTTAGCATATAGAGTTGATCTTAATACACGCAATAACTTCTTAAGCACCAGTACGAGGCAAGATAGTGTTTTTAAACTTGCAGAGTTTTTAGGATATTCACCAAGAAGAAATGTGCCAGCATTTGGTGAAATGAAAGTTGTTAGTGTTAAAACTAACGAAGCTGTAATTGGTAGTGAAGGTACTAGCCTAGGTGGGCAAGAACTAAGATTTGAAAATAATACAAATATTAATAATATAGATGACTTCATCACAATTATGAACGCAATATTTCAAGCAAGTAATAATTTTGGTAGTCCCAAAAAGCAAGTTGTAGTTGATGGCATTGCAACTGAATTTTATGACTTAAACAATACTGCAAACCAAATTAAGTTTGATGTTTCAGGATACGCTGATGGATCGCAAGTTAATTACAATCTAATTAGTGTTGATTATAACACAACTACTAACCTAGTAGAAGAAAATAATCCAGATCCAAACAGTGCATTTGGTTTATATTATAAAAATGATGGCAGAGGATTAACAAGCGACAATACGGGCTTTTTTGTAGGTGTAAAACAAGGTACAATACAGTTTGACGATTTTACAATTGAAAATAGTATTGACAACTTAACATTAGATATTAATACTGAGAATGTAAACCATACAGATGTTTGGGTACAAACGATTGACACTGACGGCAGTGTTGTAAAAAATTGGAATAAAGTGGTTGACACTAATAGTGAAAATGTTATATATAACAGCTTTGCTAGTGGTGTAAGAGACGTATTCAGTGTTAAGACAAGAACAAATAATCAAATTAGCATTAAGTTTCCAGACAGATTGTTTGGCAATATTCCATCTGGAAATATTAGAGTATGGTATCGTGTAAGTGAAAATAGTACATATACAGTTAGACCAGATGACTTAAACAATAAAAAATTAAACATTAATTATCTAGGTGTTGACGGCAGTGCTTATACCGCAGTACTAACTGTACAGCTAAAGCAAAGCATCAGCACAGCTAGTAGTAGTGAAACACTAGATAGTGTTAGAGAAAATGCACCCAAAGCATATGCATCTCAAGACAGATTAATTACCTCACAAGACTATAACAGCATGCTACAGGCACAAGTAGGTGGTGTTAAAAAAATTAAAAGCGTAAACAGGACATTTAGTGGACACAGTAGATACATTGACTTTAATGATCCTACTGGAACATATTCTAGTCTAGATGTATTTGGTAAGGACGGTACATTATCAACTTCTAACAAAACTGTAGAAACAAGTTCAACATTTGGTGAAAGTGCAAATGTATTATTTCAAAAATATATAAAGCCTATGTTATCAAACGATAACTTGGTTAACTTGTATTACAACGAAAATAAAAGTAAATTTGAAAGTTATAAAGGAGACTATAGTTATACTCCCAATCTAACAGCAACAGATAGTACTTTTGGTGACCAAGGATATACTTGGAACACAACAAGTACAACCAGCAGTACAGCAACAAGTGGTTACATTCTCCTTAAAGGTGAAACAGAAGTTACTCGTGTAGGCAACACACAAACAAATTATATGAAACTGTTTACAGTTGGTAGCTTAATTAAATTTAAAAACGTTCCTCAAGATGGAGTAGCAGGCAGTGAAACATGGGCTAAAGTAGTAAGTATTTTAGCAGACGGTTTAGGCGTAGATAATCCAGGACAGCCTGGTACATCTAGTGGATTAGATACAAGCGGCAAAGGTGCAATTGTACTAGATAAAGTTATACCAAATGGATCAATAATAGATGTAATTTATCCTAGCTTGTCAAGAACGTTTACAGAAAGAGAATCAGATGTAATTGCTGCCTATTTAAATGGCAAGACAAGTTTTGGATTAGTTTATGAACCTACAACTACTTCTTGGGAATTGAAAGAAATTAACAAGACAGATGCAACATGGCTAATCTACGCTGATTACAAAACAGAGACACAAACATATGAATTTAGTTTAAGAACTTTAAGATTCTTTTTTGAGAGTTCAAAAGTTAATTTCAGCAATATAAGCAATGAAAAGGAATTAGATACATATACTAACAAGCCATATAGAGACAGTATAACTATTACAGGTGTAAGAGATGGTTTAATTAGTGAGTTGGGAAAGTTTTATATTTACGGATATGAAAGTGACAAAGATGGTATTACAATTAATTCTAAAAAAGTACAACTAAGTTTGATTGATAACGATAATGATAGTAGACCAGAAAATCCTGATGCTTTTATCGATATTACTAATACATCAGGATTTAATAATTTAAGATTTGAATGGAATCACGTTGCAGCATCTAACGAAGTTGTAGACCCAAGTTTAACTAATATTGTAGATGTATTTGTCCTAAACAGTTCATATGATACAGAATATAGAAACTGGCTTACAACGGATGTGGGCGATGAGCCAAAAACTCCAAGCTCGTATAACCTGTCTAAACAGTTTAACAGTATTAATAGTAAAAAGTCAATGAGTGATACTGTAGTATACAAACCAGTGAAATACAAGCCATTGTTTGGTCCAAAATCAAACGATAGCTTACGTGCAAAATTTAGAGTAATTAAATTACCAGGATCAAGTGTAACAAATAATGATGTACAAACAAAATGTGTAAAATCAATTAATGAATATTTTGCAGTAAACAATTGGGATTTTGGTGAAACATTTTACTTTACAGAGCTTGCTGCACATGTACACAAAAGTTTAAGCGGACTTATTAGTAGTTTTGTAATTGTTCCGCAAGGAACAGGAAGTGTATTTGGAGACTTATTCCAAATTACGCCAGCCTCAGACGAAATGTTTATACCAGATGTAAGTTTAACAGATATTGAAATTATTGAAAACATTACAGATGAAAACCTAAGAGTAGGAAGTTAATAAATGGCTAACAATAAAAAAAGAGCAGGTAACACTAACAACAATAAAATTAAAACAAGTAAGTTTCTGCCTAGCGTATTTCAAACTAGCCTTAATACTAAATGGCTAGATAGCACACTTGACCAAATGGTAAGCAAAGGTAGCCTTGCAGATCTAAACGGTTATGTTGGTACACAAAATGGCAGATATAGCAGAGGCAATGATACATACTTAGATAATAATGATTATGGTCCAGCACTCACTACTACACATAAAGACGGTTCTTTAAATCATGTGTTGTCATTTAAAGATATTAAGAATAAAATAAACAGTGAGTTTGAAAACTATAACTTTGGTTCAGCATATGCAAGTAACAGTTACTTTTTTCGCCCTCCTGTTGATATTGATAAGTTTGTAAACTTTAATAATTATCATTGGGTGCCTGAACTTCCTACGTATAAAAGTAAAAACACAACAGGCAATAGTAGTTTTAATCCAGTAGCAAATGCAAATGGAAGACTGAATTATACATTCAATGACGGCGCAAATAGCTTTGAACTAGAAAATAATTTGATTATAGAATTTGCAGGCACAGAATGGCCAACTACTATTAAAAACAAAACTTACATTGTTACTGGTGTTGGTAGCAACATCAATATGCGTTTGTGGGAAGATGAAACAGGCAAGCAAGTATATAACTTTTATAGCCAAGCGTCTATACGTACAAGCGACTTTTTTGATCGCAGTCCAGTTACAACTGTTAGTCCTCCTGAAGGCGTGATAACTTCAGTACATCCTGAAACACTATTAGAAGACTATCAAAATAATCCAAGCACACCTATTTTTAGTGAGTGGGATTTTACAGATGAAGAAAGCAATAGCACAAGATTTGTTGCTGGAAAACTTATTCAGTTTAGTGAAGCTTGGAATTTTAATACAGCAAACCAAAGTAGTAAAATTTACTTAACTGAAATAGATGAAAATTTTATTCCCAGAGTACAACTAATTATTGATTCAACAATAGTAAATGGAAAAGTTGAAACTTTTATTAAGCCAAACTTGCCTGAAAAATATAAAGAATATGTAGACTTATTATATGGTTTCGATAGTGAAGAATATGATTCAAGTGTAAGTGATATTATACAAAAAGATTATATTGTTATTGATAAAAATTGTGTATACCAAACAGCTTGGAGTAGAACAAACTTCTGGGTAAATGCACAAACTATAAGAAATCTAAGACAACTGGATGGTATGTATTTTAATATTGATAGTTATATTAACTTAGATAATGTTGCACGTAGGCCTATTTTAGAATTTATTGGTAGTATGCATTTGTATAATCATGTTACTACAAAAAATAATAACTTAGACGAACATAGACATATTGATTTTATTTTACCAATTGACACTCCAACTTCTATGGTTGATGGAGAATTAAAACTATCAAACCCAGAATCTCCTATCCCAGAAGGAAGCACACTTGTTTTTAATGTGTTAAAGGATAGTCATGTATCTCTAAAAAAATTATTTAAGGTCTCAGATGAGGATGGCCATTTAACAATTTTAAAAGACTTAGAAAAAGACGACTACGTTAATCCAAAAAATGCAATGAATATGTATAATTATACAGATGCTGATTTGGTGTATAACGGCGAAGTTTGGACAATCGGACAACAGAAAAAACAAGTAAACCAAGCGCCACTTTTCCAGATATATAATCATGAAGGCATTAAGTTACAAGACTTACCTAATACTGTATTTAAAGGTAGCAGAGTATTTGGATATCAAGAGGGCAGTGGTACAGCTGATCTAGAATTAGGTTTTGCAGTAAGTTATACTGATAGTCCAAAAGGTGCTGAATTTACTTTTAAAAATTACTTGTTAACTGAAGTCTATGAGTCAGTTTACAGAAGTAAGTTTAATAGAAACGTGTCTAATCGTCGTATACTAAATGACCTACTATATTTTAAAGTTGACAATGATTTAAGATTCAATTATACCAAAAGCAAAATACCACATAGTTTAAAAAATAAAAATACCTTTGTGTTTGACGGAAATGATATTGTAACTAAATTTGGACATAACAACTGGCGAGCAACAAGAGAGTATTTCCTACACGAGTACTATGATAGGCCAGTTGTAAGTGAAGTTGTAAGTCCAGGAGTGATTACAGACAAGTCACAATCAGATACAATGCATATGATTGCATCAACAGAACAATCTATTATAATACATAACTTAATTAAAAATAACACTATTAAATTTACAACTCAAGATGGAACAAATATTGAAACAACGCCGTTAGCTGGAGTTACAGTAATTAGAACTGGCAATAAGATTGAGTTATCTTTTGACAACACAACAGACGGATTGCAACTATATATAACGTATAGCAGATATGAAAATACTCCTTATATTATTGTAAGTGAGTATGCAGATAAAGTTTATTATGAAGTTACAGTAAACGGAAAGATTGCAGATGAATCAATTTACACAGTTGGTCCAGATAGCATTACAGTTTCCAAAGACACATTGGAAAAAGATGATGTTATAGATATTGAATATATTAGTAATAAGCCAGAGGACGTAAATGGTATTCCTCAAATTATGGAATTTAATTCCAATAATAGAATGGTAGAAACATTTACATTTAGTGATACATTGGATCACTGGCAGTCAATGCTAAGACATATTCCAGATTTACAAGGTGACATATTTGGAACAAATAACTATAGTGCAAGCAGCAAGCAATTAGGCAATGGCGGCGGTACTATTTTCATACACGAAGATTTAAGTAACACACATGATATTACTTTTGCAGAAAATGCACTAAACATTACTGGTGCATTAACTGAGCAAGGAAGAGATTGGGACTCTTTTAGAACTAGGTTTACCAACCAAGTTAGAAGATTGTATAGTACAAAAGCATATCGCTCTACCACTGAGCTAACAAATGAAGCAATAGACTTAATTACTGTAAATCGTAAAGGTAGTCCACTTTACAAAAATAGTAATATGTTGTTCTCCAGTAATGAAAAAACACAAAGATTTGATCTAGATAGTAATGTGGATGATTACTATATGACATATATTGAGAACAAAGACTTTTTAATATCAGATCATGTGTATGTTTATTTGACAGATGATATGTATGAGCAAGGCAAATTTGTAAAACGTTTACTTACAAAGGGAATAGATTATACTATTGTTGGCAATCATATTAAACTTAATACAACAATAGTCTATAGAGAAAATTTAGATCCATTTATTGAAGTTGTATATAATGATATGGATAGCAATAGCTACGTTCCAGCTAGTCCTGTTAAGTTATTCTTAAAACAAGGACATCTTCCAAGTGCATCATATAACAAAATTATTGGACATGATGGATACGAATACAATATTGCAGGTGATGCTGAATTGTTTGACATAAGCAGCAAAGACTTTGATCCAGTAGCATCCTGTTTATTAGAATTAGAAAAGAGAGTATATAGCGGGTTAGCAACAAGTAATGACTATAAATCTGCATACAATTATATTCCTGCTCCAAACAGAAGCACTTGGTATACTGTGCAAATTATTGACAATTATTTAGAAAAGTCATTCGCACGTTGGTATAACAAAAGTGGATATGCTAGTTTAACACCAGACAATTATTATGACTCTGAAGATGCTAAAACTTGGAACTATAGTTCAATATTAGATGGGTTACCTGGACATTGGAAAGGTGCATACATACATCTATTTGGTACTGCCACACCACACACAACACCTTGGCATATGCTAGGGCATAGCTTTAAACCAACTTGGTGGGATAGTAAATTTAATTGGATTAATCCTACTAAACGTACAGCGTTGCTTGAAGCTCTTAGGTTTGGTTATGTAGAAGAAAATGTAACTGATATTAATTTTGCAAGATACAATTGGGACTGGGATAATAATTGTCCTGTTGACAATAATGGCAATCTTACAGATCAAAATTTAGTATTAGATCCAGATTCAATACTTGTAGGTTTAGCCAAAGCGCAAGAGTTTGTATTTGGAGATTGGGGGCCTGTAGAAAGCCAATGGAGAAATTCAAGCACAGGGTATATGTGTATGGTAGATGCAATAGTTAAATTAAGTCCTGCAAAAGCATGGACTGATATGCTACAGCCTGGAACAACCAAAACATATGATTATAAAAATGCTAAACTAAATGACAGAACAAAATTGTTCATATCTCCTGCAGAATATAGAATTCCAGGAGAGGTATACGGCAAAACAGTAACAGGTATTAACTACGAGAATACATTTAATTCTTTTAAAGTTTCAGATACTTTTGCAAAATTCATAGGTATTGAAGATACACATATAATTGATACAAATATTAGTTACAAACAAAAAGACGGGTTTACTGTAGAAGGAGAACCTTATAAGTTTATTAGTAGTATCTCACTAAACAATCGTGCTGATGGATTCAAGGACCAACCTACTATCATTAGCAATATGCCTGATAATACTATTAATGAAACCAAATTAGAATTAATACTTAAAGAAGTACCATACGTATCTAATGGTGTATTACAATCAATGCACAATTATATTTTACGTAACCAGTTTGATGTAGATTTACATCAGGTGTATACTTCTCTTGACACACAGCTATCATATAAACTAGGAGGATTTAGTAATAAAAATCTTCTAGATTTTACTACTGATAGTAGCTTAGTAGGCCCAGTAAGACTTAGTGAAAATGATTTTAATATCACAATGTACAAAGGACTTGCAGATGTAATTTATAGTGCAAGTGAGATACAAATTACAAAAGTAGGTGTAAATTATAAAGTAAGTGGAATTAGTAATAATAGACAAGAGTTTTTATTTTACGAACCTAACCTATCTAATATCAATAAAAGTACTGTATTGAGTTTTAAAAATTTAAACTTTACAAAGTATGAATTATTTGCAAGTAATTTAAGTGTTGTAGAGTTTGGATCACTATTTGGTAAAATACAGGACACATATAACTTTATTCAAGGTTACTTTGAGTATTTGAGAGTAGCAGGATATGTAACAAACACAAACGGCGATAGTGCTAGTATGGAGTTTATTAAATGGTCAACCACTGCTGAAGAAAACGAAACTTTAATTATTGACTTGGGAAATGAAATTACATTTAACCCCAACTTTGGTAATGTTCAACAATACAATACATATGGTTATCATAACAATGATATCCTAGATCAAAATGGTAACATTATTGAAAACAAAGACATCAGTGTTAATAGACAAGATAGTAGCGTTACAATTAAAACAAAGCAACAAGGTACAATTGGCGGTATTAGTTCAGTTGTAATTAATAATGAACATGTTGTTGTGTTTGATAACAAAACTACCCTGGGCATTAATATGTATAACGGTGTAAAAGGAAATTATCAAAGAAGACTTTTCTTAAACGGACAGAAAACATCTGACTGGACAGGAAAAATTAAATCAATAGGATACTTAGTACAAGATAATGGCATTGTACAAAACTTTGATAGTAGTGTTGAACAGGTTAACGACTATTACAGAACTGATGTAAACGAGTTTAATGATCAAATTACAAAAGCAAAAGATATTACAATTGGTAATATAAACAGAGACTGGATTAGTCAACTAGGATTAGATAATACTACTATTACAAATTTCTACCAAGGTGCTTTAAAAGATGCTGGTACTAAAGGAGCCATAGATAAAATTGGCAGAACAACATTGCTAAATCATGGTAATACAAATGTATCAGTTCAAGAACAGTTTATGTTTAGACATAGTAATATGGGAGACAATAGCAAACTTGATAGTGCTGAGGTTGTTTTAGACAGTACTGATATTACAACCAATCCGCAAGTTATTACATTTGAAACAACAACAAGCAAAGATGTGATTAGTATTCCTGTTGGTAGTAACAAACTTGTAAGTAGTAGTTTACCAAGTTTTGAAACTATTGACTTTGGAGATAGCAACATTGAATTATTGACGGCTGGTGAAGTTTTAGATACAGAAGCTGATTATGCAATTCAAAATTTAAGTGAGATTAAAGAAGTTTATACTGACAGTAAACAAGATATATCGATACCTAGCTGGGATAGTACAACAAGCTATAAACTAGGAACAAAAGTTAGACATAACGGATCTCTTTATCAGTGTAACGTTGAGAGTACTGGACTTTCAGTCAGTACAAGTGGCGTTACTAGATTTGGTACTTTAACCAATCCAACTTTCGCTCCAGGAACACAGGCAGTCATTGCTGGCGTATCAATACCGATAGTCACGGAACAAACTATATATGATGATCTTTTTGCTACAGGTGCAATTAGTAACCCAACAATTCAACCAGGAACAGAATTATTGATTGACGGCGCAACTGTTGCATTTAATAATACCGCACCTGTTGATGTTGTAATTGGACCAGGTACTAAAATAGGAACCAGATTCTCTCCTGTATTAAATGATGTTACTGGTAAAACTATTAAAATTAATGATACTTTAGTTAATTTTGATGACACTCCAAACGACACTCAACAAAGTTATACTACCACTAACCAAGGAATAACTCCAGGAAATATTGTTGAAACTGAAACAGGTGTAGCAGCACAGCAAACATATTTAATAAGTCAAGCATTGTCAAGCGAAACATATTCAGTTGCTACTGTAACTATTGATGGAACCAGTGTTGCAGAAGCAAATTTCACAGTAAGCGGACAAAACCTAACACTAACACAACCAATTGTGGGTGGAGAAAATATTGAAATAACTTTGGTACACACAACTGTAATTGATGTACCAAATACATTCACTGTAAATGTGAAGAACATTACTACACCTACAATATATTTTGTTAAACAAGTTTTTGTAGGCAATTCAGAAACTACAAATTATACTGTAAGTGGCCAGGACGTAACGATAAATGATGCATTGCCAGTGGGTGTGATTGTTCAAATAGTTGTATCTCAAACGCCAAACAGTAAAAATACAAATGAAATTATAGCTATTATTAACAGTGCATTAGCAGCTGATGGCGTAACAACAATAACAGCAGCATCTACTTCTGATGAGAAGATACTATTTACATTAAGTGATCCTACTAACACTTCTGCTACTTTAACACTAGACCCAAGTCCTACTAATAATGATTTAGGGTTTGATGCTTTGGGATTTAATATAATTCAAATTGTAGAAACACAAACATTACCAGCAACACTTGATTTAGACCAAGCAGTATCAATTATTAATCAAACAAATCTTCCTGGTATTTCTGCTTCAAATAGTAATAATCAATTATTGCTTACATCTTCTCTTACAACAATGGCAATTGGTGGTTCAGCACAGTCAAGTTTTGGACTTAATAATACTTACACAGCTAACAATACTGTTATACAAATTAATACAACTGTAAGTAGTGCGGTAGCACAAATACAACAAAAATTAATTGAAGCTGGTGTTACTGATGTTTTTGTGACAGCGGGTGACACCAGAGTTAAAGTATCTACTCCTCTTTCTAGTCTAGATTTAGGCGATACAAATTTTAATACTCAAGCAGGTCTTGTTACTGGTATTCATACAAACACTACAGAAATTATACAAAACACAT
>Ga0206677_10002431_pt1 | contig 16301 bp, 2 predicted proteins | sample M130m12015metaG_FD_155475 | JGI IMG/M metagenome (GOLD analysis project Ga0206677, IMG submission 155475) | Ammonia-oxidizing marine archaeal communities from Monterey Bay, California, United States - M1 30m 12015 | ecosystem: Environmental > Aquatic > Marine > Intertidal zone | place: USA...
TCATTCCTTCGTTCAAAACCACATCTTGTAGCCCCCTGAGTTCATTTCCAACAAATACCCCGACGACACTACCCATGGCGACCGGCTTGCCTTGAATAGATACTTTTGCCAAGACTGTTGCTCCCAGGTTTGGAGATATGACTGGCTCACCCCATACCGGTCCCACTTTCTGCTCCGGAAAATGGTTTGACCGAGTTTTGAATAACCCAAAGTTCGGTCCGCCGTCTCCCAGTTTCCACGTCCCGTCTTGGGTCACATTTAACCAGTAACCTGACCCTGGAACCATCGTCGACAACGTGTTCAGCTGGGCTAACTCGGCAGGTATGCTCGAATCATACGTCTGGGTCAGGTTCTTCATCTGCACAACCGTATTCCCAAGGCTTGTGAGTTCGTTCACTACGTTCTCTCCAATCAACCTCGGGTAACCAACCAAGTTCCAACCGCTTTTTACAGTGATCGATGCTCCCGATGGCACAGCCCCCTCCACATCCAAGCTCACGTCTTCGCTTACCTTGAGCCAATACCCGTCTTTGCCACTCAAACTAGACAAGTTGTTCAGGAATGCAAAATTGGCAGGCAGAGTCGGATCGTAGGTCTGGGTCAGATTTTTAACCTGCAAAAGCTTATCCTGTATGGGACCTAGCACCGTCGCCGGCGACATGTCATCACCCTCCACATAGAACGACACCAGATTCCAACCTTCTTTCAGATTCAAGGTCTGCGTTTCGAAATCCTTCATTTCTATCATGAGTGGGCTCGCAAAACTTCCGACGGCTCCTCCAGTCGTAATCACAGCGCTGGTCTTGCTCTTCTCATGCGTCACTCCGGTGCTCGCATCATACACCTTGAAACTAATTGTTTCATTCCCACCCGCGGCGTTCACAAGGACATTCACCCATGCCACACCTCCAGCGATAATCACTTCTTGCTTACCTCTCAACTCGTTCCCTACATAAATCGCCACCACATCCCCGCTCTCTGCAACTTCTCCCTCGATCGTCACCTGGCCGATTAGTGTCGTGGAATTATTTGGGTAGATTACAACATCACCAAAACTGTCTTCCCCACCGGAACTCACAACGGTTACGGTTCTTGTCGCAGTTGTTGTATTATTTGAAGAATCTGTCGCAGAGTAGGTAATGGTGTAGGTTCCCACAACATCTGTGTTAACAGTGCCAGTGAAGGAAATTGAACCTTCGGTCGTGGTTGCTCCAGCATTCGTCCAAGAACTACCACGTTCAACCGTATCATTACCAATAGTAACAGTGATCACTGGTGAGATGGTATCTTCTACAATAACCGTTCTTGTTGCTGTCCCAACATTTCCCGAGGCATCTGTCGCCGTGTAGGTGATTGTATAATTACCTACAGTATTCGTATCTACTGTTCCTGTAGGCGTCACGGCCTCTTGTCCATCGGCGGTCGCTCCAGCATCATTGTATGGGAACCCGGCCTCAACCGTAGCAATCGCACTTCCCGATAAAGTAATCACAGGAGCAGTTGTATCTACTACAGTAACCGTTCTTGTTGCTGTGCCAGTATTTCCTGCTGCGTCTGTAGCAGTGTAGGTAATTGTATAATTACCTAACGAATTGATATCTACCGTTCCTGAAGCGGTCACTGTTTCACCGCCATCCGCGGTTGCTCCAGCATCCGTCCAAGAATTACCTAGTTCAACCGTGTCACTACCGGAGGTGACCGTGATCACTGGTGCGGTCGTGTCTGCGACGACAGTAACCGTTCTTGTTGCTGTTCCAGTATTTCCCGCTCCATCTGTCGCAGTGTAGGTAATCGTGTAAGTTCCAGCAGCACTCGTATCCACTGTGCCTGAAGCGGTAACTGTTTCACCGGTATCAACGGTTGCTCCAGCATCCGTCCAATTAGACCCCTGTTCAACCGTGTCAGTGCCACTTGTAACAGTAATCACTGGCGCGGTGGTATCTACTACAGTAACCGTTCTTGTTGCTGTATAAGCACTATCCTTCTGTGAGAAATGGTCTCCAGCCGTGTATGTAGCCGTGTACGTAATCGTATATGTTCCAACAGTATTTGTATCCACTGCGCCCGTCACCACGATCTCTTCCGTTAAATCTCCAACCCTCCAATCAACAAACGTAGCTCCAGGATCCGTCCAAGTAGATCCCTGTTCTACCTGGTCTCGGTAAACCCACTCATTATTTTCATAGAATGGGGCTACTGAATGATCACCGGAGGTAACTGTGATGACAGCGGGAGTTATATCCTGAAATAACCAATCTTGTATAAATGGTGTCGCAGCATTTCCCGCAGCATCACTTACATACCAAGTACGAGTGTATTCCCCAGCTGAATAAGGGTCGAGATTGTTTACCTCGGTAATACTACTCGTTAAATCACCGTCCATAGAATCACTTGCATACGCTGAACCGTAACCGGACAGGCCAAAACTTGGGGTCACATCAGCTAAAACGTAGACGGGACCATCGAAGCTAATTACTGGCGGGGTCGTATCCACTACAGTCACCGTTCTTGTGACTTGAGTAGCAGTATTTCCTGCAGCATCACTTACATTGTAGACAACTGTGTATGATCCTACTGCACCTATATTAACATTACTCACAGTGGAAATACTACTGGTTAAATCACCATCAGTGGCATCACTCGCTGTTGCTCCAGCATCTATATAGGTTGTACCGCCCTCAACCGTAACACTGGCATCACCTAATAAGGTAATAATCGGCGCCGAAGTATCGGAACCTGGATTGATGATAGATTCATACAAAGAACTCGAAGTAAAAGAGTAAGAAGCTGAATCATTTGCTGGCAATGAAGTGATCCAATTCCAGCCATAGCCCAAATTCAATCGAGCATCATCAATTATCCGTCTTCCTCCACCAGTAGTTGGTCCAGAATTCCAAAAACCTCCGCCTGCACCCGGATTACCTTCAGGTGGATTCGTTGTAGGCGGTGTTTTAGTCTGCAAAAAATATGAAATAGAAGTCGTTCCATTATTGGTGTATCCGGGACCATAAATACTAGGGTCATTCGCGTCACCTCTTGGCCTTATTTTATAAATAACGTTCCCCGAATCGTTAGTAACTAAGATCATAGGATCAGTGACACCTGCTGGCGCTACTGAAGAAGATGACTCCGCTAGATTATAGGTCCCGGGCAGTCTATACCATGGAGTGCCTCCTAGTTCATCATAGCTATCCATATCTATCCGGTAATTACCATGCGTTTTACCACTCCCCTGGTTATCAGCAGAAATAGCCAACCCATCGGCCATCAAGTAACTATTAATATCAGTCCAACTCTGAGGTAATTTCAGATCCCTTGGAGTATAAGAATTTATACTCTCGGTCGCTCCACCTAGCAATGAATCCACGATGGCAGAAACACGAAACTTATAAGCTTTAGAAAAGTTAGTTAAACCAGTTACAAGATGACTACTTCCCGTTGCACTTTCAGTGACTAAAATCCAAGAGCCTTCCGATGGATAAATCTCTTTATATTCCACCCTAAAGCTGGACACCGGCCCTCCCGCACCGGTCGTCCATGAGACAGTGATCTCACTGTTCTGATTATTTGTTCCAACAACATCAGTTACTAAAGGTATGGCTACTATGGTAACTGTTCTTGTTGCCGTCCCAACATTCCCTGCTGCATCCGTTGCAGTGTAGGTAATCGTATATGTTCCAGCAGTATTTGTATTCACTGCTCCTGAAGCAGTAACTGTTTCACCACCATCAGCGGTTGCCCCAGCGTCCGTCCAAGTAGTGCCCTGACCTACTGTATCTGTGCCACTTGTAACCGTGATTACTGGCGCGGTGATATCCGCATTACCTCCCTCTCCAAACGCGAGTTGGGCGGCATTAAATTCATCAGTCCCCTCAGCCATTAGAACATTTTCAGTCGGAAGAAATTGCCAAGATGAATCAAAGTTCATCTTAATCAAAGCTTGAGAATAATTATCCCTCCAAAGAATTTGGTTAATCCCTCCAATAGACTCTGCGGCTATTGCAGTGCGCTCATTCAGGGACAAAGTCGCTAATTGACCATTAATTCTCACAGGCTTGATGCCCTGAGCTACGTTACCCGCATAGAGCCGATTATCAGCATCCGTGTATAGCGTCACAGACCCAAAAGATTCCACTGCTGTCAACCCAGCCTCAGATTCTTCATCATCTCCATACGCACCAAAAGCAGCGGAAAATGTGCTATTGGCATCAATTCGTTCCATTTTTGTTTTCGTGCCATCTAGATAAGCAATGTTACTTCCCATTACCTGTAAGCCTTCAAACGTGACATAGGCATGCTCAAATCCCCATGCATTTCTGAGGTAGAATTTCTGAGTTTGCGGATCATAACTCTCATAGGTATAAGCATGCCTGCGCTTAACATTGTAGGATGAGGCCAACGCACAGGGAGCGCCCGTGCTGAAGACCAGAGGAAGATCTTGATCGAGTAATGCCCTTAACTTATCAGCGGTCCATTCGTTCCCAGGCTCAGAATCTATAAATCCATAACTCGCCTTTTGCCCGGTGAGGTGCGAGAGGGCCTGACCTGAATCACCACCGGCAATACCGAAAGCATTCCCTATCCCGTAACGATTGGTTCCGTCCTGCGATATATTGTCAGATTCATTCAATTGGACGTAAGCCTTTTCAACAAGCATCGCCCAGCTCTCGCCTGAATTCGTCTCTGCAAATAATAATTTATCCTCCCGGTGACCCGGAACATACTTATCAACCGTCACCCAACGCTCAGCCCCATCATTATCATAAAATCGGACACCATAAGTGCCATCTCCATTGTCCACAATCATATCGCCTGGATTGACAGAAGGGACTGTTCCATCAATTGAGCCGATCGATGTATCCGCAATGGCGCTCATCGCCGCAATAAGATAACAATCACCTACGCTTCCCTGGCGCGGGTCCTCAGTACCAGCTCCATTAAAGTAGAGCGGAAGATCAAGCCTAGCATATTGTGTGGAAGTAGCCGGACTATCTGTGCCAAGAAACCATTTTGAAATCAGCTTAGTCAAGCGGTCGGAAGAACTGCCCGGATACAAGTTTCCAAGTTCGGCCCTTGAAGTGCGACCATCTAATCCATCCCGGCCGGTGTAGTATTGATTGGCTGGATCACCGTTCGCAATATTGTCTAATACTGTTGCAACATAGTTACTAAGGACCACCTCTTTATGGTTGGCGACTAGAACTCTTAAATCGTGCAATTCGTCCGCATCAACCACTTCACCATCTTTGATGCTCTCAAGAATCTCCAGCACTTCAGTCCGGGACAAAGATTTATCTGAAATCCCTGCACTCACGAGGCTGCTAACCTCGGTGTCTTTGAGAGTGGCATACCAGTTTGCAGTTGGCTCGGTCTTAGGAGCGCGGCTCTGAATCGCCTTGAGATTATACGAGTAGGGAACCGCCGAATTAAACCTGAAATCAAGACCACTCGGTTGACCTGTAGTTGCTCCTACCCCTATGTAGAAATCCCCCGTTTCGGTTGCCTTATACTCAAGAGAATTGTTCGTTTCCGTAACAACTAATGTCCCTCCATTTGAATGAAGGAACAGTCTTGGTTGAACTCCAAGATCTTTCTCTCCGTTGACCAATTGGCCATCTATCCTGAATTTGTAAGATGCGCCCTCGATGAGAGAGACCTTGTATAGGTCCCGATTGGCAGCATTTCCAATTGAGTCGGACACAGAATTACCCACACCCAAAACCGAAAGACCCGGGTTTGCTACCGCAACCGCAAAATCTGTATCCCACGTGACAGCGCGGTAACTGCTCAGCCCTAGATCAAAAGTCTGGAGCGAGAAAGTCCCTGTCGCAACACCCGTATTGAGCCCGTTAACGTGTGACCAAAACCCACCTGCATCTAAAATATACTCCGCATCTTCTGGAGCAGTGTAGGTTAAAACCAACTTTTCCCCAGACGATCTTTCTTTATCGCGCTTGGGACAAGGGAATACCGGAGCCCCTTTATTATCCCTCAAATAAAGGGAAGGAGACTGCATAGAGTCACCAAAAAGATGAAATTCATAGGCACGGGATTTCTTCAATTGAACCTTGTACCACCTCCTGTCATTCTCGAGGACGATCTCTCCCTGTACAATGTTTCCAATCGTATGTGCGACCGCGGCATTAACAGAGTCGGTCTGTTGGTTGGTCTTAAGCTCAACCGCTTTACCAATGAAAAAATTACTACCCTCTGGAGGGCTATAAGTATTAGTGCACTTCATTGTAAACTGACCGGAATCAATGCCAGCTGTATCAACATAATAAACACCATCCTCGGTGGCTGTGTAGGTAATCGACGGATCCCACCACCCATTAATTTGATCGTTGTAGAGCAGCTGATTACCGTGACTATCACGAATCCTGAGTGTCGGATTTTTTAGTGAAGCACCGGACAAATCAAACTTATACACGTGCCCCCTCTTTAAATTCACCTTGAACCAGTCCCTGTCGCTTACTCTCTCCAAATCACCATTTGTCTGCCCCCCCACTTCCAAGGTCGCCGATGTTTTAATCGAGCTTGCGACATCATCAGCAATATGGACCAAGCTTAAGTCATAAATGTTATTCCCTCCCCAGGATTTTGTATTAATTGGGTCGATGAAGAAGTCACCGGTTCTATTGGCCGTGTAGGTTAACTGAGCATGGCCGTCCTTGATTGTTTCCACCGCATCCTCTGGCTGGAGAAGAGTCCCATCCTCCGCGAAAATGTACATGCTAGGACGGTTCGCTGGATCCGTAAACACGTCTATTTTATAAGTATTTCCGGCTATGAGCTGCGTCTTGAACCAATCTCCATCCCCACCCCCTGTCCCGTGAATGAGTTCTATATTGGCACCGTTCTCAACTCCATTTTCCCAGGTTCCGGAAGCGGTATCGCCCACATTCAGGACGCCGGTTGTCAAAGGGCTTTCCTTCTGATCATCGAATAAATGGGTCGCTTTAAAAGTGACATCGCCCGCGATATTCGCACCGATTTGCACATAATAAGTACGAGGAAGAGTATCTGGATCTAAATGATACAAGGGGGTGGAGTAATAGAATATTTTTGAATCCTCTGAATCTATTCCTAGCTCTTCGTTACTTCCATAAAAGTCACCATAATCCCAATCTGCCACGGCTTTACCAAATCGATCTCTCACACTTAGGTGCGAAGAGGGCCCTGCCCCGGCTCCCTGCACTTCTATCGCATAAGTTTCCCCTGCCAACATCTCAAATTGGAACCAGTCAAGATCACCACCATAATCTATTGTTGCTGTGACAGAATCCCCAAAAGCAAATGCAACTGCAGCTTCCCGTGATGAACCCACAACATCGTTAGCCGCTAGTTCGGGAAGAGAACTCATCGAAATTAAATATTCACCAACCTCATCAAACCAAGAGGCAAATTTCAGATAATAAGGTGCAGAGTATTGAGGGGTCCAATCAATGATGTCCGCATAACTCGTTGCAATTTTATCTACCGGAAGCTTGGTAGAGATTAGACCGTAACCACCAACCCCGACAACGTAGCCTGTATGACCTACCTCAACATTACCGCTCAGCACTCCCGTTAAAGTGTTTACCCCCTCTTCAGCTTCAGCATCCACCGTAAAAGTGGCGTTGTTTGTGAATTCAAAGACATCTCCAACTTTAAATTTATTTTTTGTGGGGTTAACAAAAACGAGACTTGTTGCACCATCCGAGGCATTTTCGCTGATCACTAAATCACCCAAATAAGCCGTTTCCTTATCCGCGATAGCTCCCTCCAACTGGCCTTCCAAAGTTGTCGAATTCACCGTCGCCTCAACCCCGATCGTAAATTTCGCATCACCTGAAAATACAAGAACGTCGCCTGGGGACATGACTCTTCCAATTTTATCAACATTGATCGTAGTTGCACCGGGTACTGCTGGACCATTTGCCGTAATGGTCCCAATCGGCCTATTTGCTTCCGCTTTCACCTCCACATAAAAAGTCCCAGATTCTGTTGCCGTATAAACGAGCTCTGAATCTTTTCCAGGGATACCGCTATGAGCCGCATTTACACCAGCATTGTTATTGCCGAATGTAATGAATTGACCATTTGGATCAAACAGCGTGAGCATTGGATCCGGCAAAGCGGGCTTTAGGTAAACTGGGGTTCCTACGAGATTTATCTGGTAGACTGCCCCCTCCTCAAAAGTCAGTTTATACCAATCCCTATCGCCATAGGAGATATGCGCCTTCACCCCGCCATTCACATCACCTAAGGCATTTGCGATTGCCCTCGCTGTCGCAGGATCTTGGCCGATATCTGGCTTTGAAAATCCGTCCTCGAGTGTTGCACCCCAGCCCAACGCTCTCTGAACATCAACGTCATTAAGCTCACCTGGGCCATATAGCTCAAATTGCCTGTTACTAATCGATTGATCCGGCTCAAACTTATACCTTTTTCCTAACTGTAGATCCGCCCGAATCCAGTCATCGTCCCCTGCCGTTTCCAATTCTCCAGCAACTGATTCCCCCAAAAAGACCCGCCCTCTCGTACTCGGGTTTGATGAATAATCATCGCCATAAAAGCTAGAGGTTATCATGTATCCCCCAGGCCCGTTATAACTATTGGCACGCAAATAATAATAGCCATCGGCAACTGGCGTATAACTAAAGCCATCTATCCAATCTCCTCCTTCAACCTTATTGCCTAGGCTATCGAACAGGGTGATCGCTGAATAATTCCCCCCGTTGTTCCCAACCCTTACGGCGTCTTCAGTCTCATAAGTGGCAAACGAATACGTGTTACTACTAAACAGATCCACCCCGAAAAAATCAAAATCACCCCTCGGATTCCCGCTCAGGTTAATCTGGTTCCCGTTAATATCTTTTGGGTATTTTTCAATGCCAGAGTAAAAATCGCTATAAACCCGACTTCCAGCCTGCAAGTAGCCTGCCTCATTAAAATCGTAACTTAGTGGGATATAACTCGGGTGCCCTTGCGAAATAATATAACCACCATAATCATCACTTAATTCAGTTGATGAGAGATTAAAAGTGCCCGTCGCTGCGTCAGGGTTTTCTAGATCTATATCTTCATCACTGTAGACTTCCACGAAGTAGTCACCGGTATATTCAGCACGATGAACGATTGATCCCTCCGTTTCAACTGCCCCATCACCCCCTACTGTCAGCTTATCATGAACGATGAGCGTTTCACCCGTAGAATCCCTCAGCACGATTGAACCTTTGACTAGGCTTATACTTTCGAGATCCCATCGATAGATCTTATCTTTAACAAGGCTGTATCTATACCAATCTCGATCAGCGTCTATCTCAATTGATCCGCTAAACAAGGCCCCAACCGCCGGCTCTACTGTGGTGACTATCCCAACCGGAACGTCATTTTCAGGAAGATTTCCTTTAAGGATATTCGAATCTTTATTCTCAAGCCAATGGCCAAACTGTCCCCTCACTCCTGACAGAGCCTTGACTACATACTCACCAGAAACATCTCCGCGACCCCGGCCCCAGTACTCGGGAGCATCGGATGATATTACCAAGTAATAATCCCCAGCAACATTTGCACCACCAGGTGAAAGAGCAAAACCAACTTTACCATTCAACCCAACACCCCCATCTTCACTGCCATTTGCCACCCAACCTCCATCTGCATTCACTAAGTCTATTTTGGGATCAGATAAGTCTCCACCCACCTCAAAGGTATACCACTTCTCTATCTCTAGATTAACTTTGACATAATCCACATCGCCGTTTGTCAAATTACCCTTGAAACTTGTGTTCACTGCCAATGCATCAGGGATGGAGCCGTCAACTTCGCCATCCGCAATAGTTTGATTATCCCAGGGGTCTCGTATACTGACAGGCTTTACTAGGTCGCCATTAGCTTCCACATCTGGCAAGAGTGATCTATCCCCACCAAAATCATCAGCTGGAACTTTGGTAACGACGAGATCTAAATCCCCGATTTCATAATTCCCACTGTTCCCTCCTCCAAAACATCTCAACAAATAATAGCCTGTCGTATTTACTGTTATGATTATTTCAGCATCTTTGCCCATGTAATCGCCTGAATCGTTCCTCGCTATCCAATTGTTCACATTCCCTCCTGCAACAGTTTTGCCCGCAAGACCCACGCTGCCACTGTCCAATAATGTTGTCGCTTTTACGTCAAAAAAGAAATCTAACGCACCTATCGCCGAAACGATTTGATCGATGGTCGATGTCCCATCTTCTTCAACATAGATGTAAAGACGTGGATAGCCGCTATCATAGATTGCATACGGAACTTCACCAGGCGGCAGGTCTAATTTTAGCTGGAAAGACATATCAGCATCAAATCCAGCGCCCCAAACACCGTTTCCTGTTAGCGTCCCATCGGCGCTCCCTTTAAAGGTGACAGTTTTCCCTACTAGCTTAAGTTCATATTCAGAGGGAGAAGCTTCTGTTCCAACTTTAGTTCTTTTCTTTGAGGTGAGCGTTGAATTTGCAGGAACCGCCACATCTTCATCCGAGGTCAGAGCCAATTCAAAGCCGCCGTTATCCCGACTCTGAGTCACACCCTGGTTAATGGTATAAAGCCAGGAACCGGTGTGTTGATCGACCGTAACCGTCCCATATTCTGGCTGGGAAGCGACTGAGTAGGTTGTATTTTCTGCAATCGGACCTGCCAGTTCAATAATCGGATCACTCAGAGAAATCCCCTGAGCCCTAAAGCTGTATCTTTTCCCAGCCTCTAATTTAAACAAAGTCTCAACAGTGGCCCTGTGATGATTCCAGCCATCACTCTCTGTAAAATTAGGACCATCTTTAAAAACTTCTCTCCGGAGTGTTAGCGATTCTGTATCAGGGACTTCATAGAAGCTTTTCCCATCAACAACTGTCGCATCAGGATTCTTTGAACCCCGGATTGTGATGCTAACGCCGGATTGCGTTCCATCTGCCGCAGTTATCGTAAACGAATCAGAAATAGACTGACCCACCAGGAGAGTTTCATGGCTAGCCTTGCTTGTGTATTCCCAAGCCCCATTCGGCTTGAGAGAAAATAATCCATAGCTATTTTCAGTTGCGACTTGCTCAACAAAATAGGATTGGTCGGCTTCAACATCAGCTATCCGAAGAATACCGCTTGCCCGATCCAAATTTGAATTCAGCGTTGCGTTCAAGACGTAGTGTAATTTCGAAATAGCGGGAGCGTCATTTGTCCCTGTGATATTCACCGTCAATTTCCATTCGACATTGTCTAATGTCGTAAACGCAAACACCTCCGAATACTTGGCGCCCTCTGCAAGAACATCATGAGCCGCATTTGACACATAATCATAGGTGCCATCCTGAAAGATCTTCACCGAGCCGTAACTCCCTGTGAGTGTCTGCTCTTGAAAAGTTAGAGGCGGTCCATGAGGGCCATCAATCATATTAGCATCCCCCTTTACCACTAGAACCGAATCGGTCTCAGTTAAATTCAATTCTTGCTCATGCGCTTGGACATTTAAGCAAAGAATGAAAGTCAGAAGATGACATAGGACTAGGCTGGCTTTATGGGTCATAATTTAAGGATTTGTTAAACCAATTCACAAATTTTCAAATTTGGAATTGGAATGATCTACGCCAGCACCGCGAAGGGGAAACCGCGCTTCGGTGGAGGCGGAGAGAACTATCTTGCAGGCTTTTACTAAGCAAGGTTTGTTAGACCCAAATACACGCAAGCGAAATTTTGAGACTACAAATCGCCCTACTACGCTAGGCTAAAGGCTCCGGCTAAATCGGCCTTGCAGAACAACCTTATTATCAAGTCTACTGAAATATAAAGATATCACATATTTAACACCCAAATAATTGAATGCCTCAGAGGCTCAATACAAGTAAGTCCTGAATGAACATAAGGTCTGACCCACCCCCCTGTTACGGACGAGGCTTCCAGTTCCTACTCAACAATCGAGCCTCCGCAATTTTCTCAGCAGTCATTTTCTTTTCAAGGAGGCCTCGCAACTCTTTTGCGCTTTTTGCACTTTTTGAACCTGAGCCTGCCGCCAGATTTATCCACTTATACGCGGTCACGTTATCTTTAGCCACTCCGTAGCCTTTAGCATAGCAGACTCCCAAGTTATACTGGCCTTCGGAATTCCCCTGCTCCGCAGCCATACGAAACCACTTCACGCCCTCGGTAGCATCCTTAGCCACTCCTTCACCTTGAAGGTAGCGAACCCCTAAGTTGTACTGACCCTCGGCATCTCCTTGGTCCGCAGCCTTACGAAACCACTTCACAGCCTCAGTGGCGTCTTTGGTCACTCCGTCACCCTTAGAGTAGCTATACCCCAAGTTATGCTGGGCTTCGGCATTCCCCTGCTCAGCAGCCTTGCGAAACCACTTCACGCCCTCGGCGGCATCCCTCGCCACTCCTTCACCTAGAAGGTAGCAGACTCCCAAGTCATACTGCGCTTTGGCATTCCCCTGGGCTGAAGCCTTGCCAAACCACTTCACAGCCTCAGTGAGATCCTTGGCCACTCCGTAGCCTTTTGAGTAGCAAAGTCCCAAGTTATACTGGGCGGTGGCCTTACCCTGATCCGCAGCCCTGCGATACCACTTTACTCCCTCGGCGGTGTCTTTGGCTACTCCGTCGCCTAGCAGATAGCGGACGCCCAAGTTAAACTGGGCTTCGGCATCACCCTGCTCTGCAGCCTTGCGAAACCACTTCACAGCCTCAGTGGAATCTTTGGCTACTCCGTCGCCCCGAAGATAGCAGACTCCCAAGTTACCTTGGGCGGAGGCATTACCTTTTTCCGCGGCCTTACGAAACCACTTCACAGCCTCAGTGAGGTTCTTGGGCACTCCGTAGCCCCGAAGACAGCAAATCCCCAAATTATACTGGGCACTGGGTTTCCCCTGCTCAGCAGCCATACGAAACCACTTCACTCCTTCGGTGGCATCCTTGGGCACCCCGTCGCCATGAAAGTAGATTTGTCCCAATTTAAATTGGGCTTCGGCATCCCCTTGCTCCGCAGCCTTACGATACTGCTTTACACCCTCAGGGGCATCTTGGGCCACCCCGTCATCTTGATCGTAAGGTCGCCCCAATTTAATCTGTGTGGTTGCGTCACCCTGCTCTCCACCCTCGGCTCCGCCGTCGCCGGAGTCACAGGAATAAAGAAAAAAATAGGCAGGTAGGATCAACAGTTTGATTCTGAAACTCACAAGACCGTTTTAGAAAACACAATGTATCAAGACGAACTCTTTTTCATCTCATTCTTTATCTTCTGATTTCAAGCACCTCAAAACCAACTAATCAAAAATCAGACTCTGAGTGGAGGTATCCTACGCAGCGCCGCCGGCATGCTGGCCTAGCTCGAAGCGAAGCCTCCTCTCAATTTTAACGCACCTGTAATGATCGCCGCACCTCAAAAAAGAAGGTCAGTCCAAAAAAGAAAAACCCGCCTGCATAAACACAAACGGGTTTTGATTGCAGTTGGATTGTCTGCGAATTTTTTGTCGCCTTCTTACTCGTCTTCGAGAGAAAAGCGGTAGAACTTTTTACGGTCGGCAAGCGGCACGAAGACTTCGTTGATCTCGTCACGCTTAGTCCAAGTTCTGAAGTCGTCTGTCTCCTCGATTGAGAAGCAGATCTTTACTCTATTATTCTCAACATCCGGCAAGAGAACCACTGAGCCCAGTCGAGCATCTTTCACCTCACCGAAGGTGATTCGTTCATCACGCTCAGTGACAACCTCATTGTAAGCTTCTCTCGTAATGAGACTGTAAAGAGAAGGATTCTGGGTCACCTCATCTCGTCCCGCTTGGCGAGCCTCCGCGATGGAAACTCCATTTCCCCTTTCAAGCAGACAGGCATCACGCTGCGCCACCACAAGATTGTAAGCTTCGGTCTGAGTCAGATTAAAGTTTTGCGGATTAGTCGTAACCAAGCTCTGGCCCTTAGCGATCGCATCAGTCACCGCCAGGTCATAAGCCCCTTGGAGGTAGAAGGTCGTTCCTTCAGAGGCATTAGTGGCCAACTCGATTTCTTTGAGATCGGTGATTCCATCGAGATCACTGTCTGCGAAGCGAATATCACGCTCTCGCATCACTGCTTGGTAAGCGGCACTCGTGGCGAGATCGAAGTTCTGAGGATTGCTGATGACTTCGTTGCGACCAGCCAACCTCGAGTTCAGAAGTCCCAATTGGTGCTCACGATCGAGGATGAAGACGGTGTGTTCGTCCGGATCGGTATTGAGCTCCTCCTCCATCGCGTCGGTGATTCCATCGAGATCGCGGTCATAAGCTCTCGGGTCGATCGTCGCGGTTGCCGCAGCAACCGAGGGCTTCTCAGAAGCTAACGCCTCTCCGGCTTGACCTCCTTGCCCAAAGGTAGCGAGAAGTGGGATAGGATTTACGGTAAAAATTGTCACTGCATTTGGATCAGTCTCAAGTTGTGCTTCAACGGTATCAGTCAGCCCATCACCGTCAGAGTCTGTAGGGCGAGCATCTCGCTGTGCCACCATTCCATCATAAGCGCTCTTACTTGTGAGGCTATAGTTCTGAGGGTTTGCAATGACCTCATTGCGTCCAGTTTGGACTGCTTCTGCCACCGCTGCCCCATAAGAACTTAAGAGATAGAAGTCTGTTCTCTCATTCACATTCGAGGCGAGCTGAGATTCCTTTTCATCAGTAATGCCGTCTCCATCGGTATCAACGAAGCGGGTATTTCGTTGCGCAATGACATTATCAAATGCGGTTTTCGTAGTGAGGCCGTAGTTTTGCGGGCTCGCTAAGATCTTGCTGCGAATCTCTTCCGTCGTGGCAGCGGCCAGAGCATCATATGACGCTTGCAGGTAGAAGCTGGTCGCCTCATTGGCATTGGTTCCTAGTGCTGATTCCTTCGCATCAGTCAGACCATCACCGTCAGAATCCGCCGGACGAGCGTCACGTTGAGCGACCACAGATTCGTAGAGTGATTTTGTAGTCAACCCATAAACATGAGGGCTTTGAATCACATCCTCGCGACCAGCTTCACGGGAAAAACTCATCGATGCCTCAAAGTCAGGGTTGCCCGTCAGGTAATATAGCGTTGATACATCTGGATCAGTCTCAAGCTCGATTTCTCTGAGATCAGTCAGGCCATCCCCATCGGTATCGGCGAAACGCGCATCTCGCTCTGCGACTACTGTATCGTAGCTCGCTTGTGTTGTTAGACTGTAGCTGGCGGGCGCGGTAGTAACGTCTGCTTGACCGGCCGCACGGGAGTCAGCCACGGCGGTATCATAGGCCGCCAGAGTCGGTCGGGCATCTCGTTCTGCAACAATTGTGTTGTAGCTCGTTTGGCTAACCAGACCGTAGCTCGTGGGGTCGGCAGTGACATCACCCTGTCCAGTGGTGCGCGCTCCTGACACCGCGGTATCAAACGCTGCTTGAGTTGGGCGCGCATCTCGTTCGGCGATCGCAGCGGTCAATTGAGCCTCCAACATCTCAATCCGCGTGGCATCATCAATAACTTCGATCGAAGTTTGAAATGGATTTTCACTGTCTTCCCAAAAAATTAACGAATCGTCTGAGGCACCGATCGACGGACTCGGAGGCTGGTTTGTGATGATTTCAGGATCGTTGAATACCCATGTCGAAACATCACGCATAACCGTGTTGTAAGCCACCCCTTCAAGTGAACTTCCGGTGGTATCAAAAATCCTAAATCCCAAGCGGACCGGAAAGTCAGGAGGCAACAAATCACCAAGCTCAGTATCAAGCTCAGAATTAATTTGAAAGACTGACTCAAATCCTGCTCCAGCGCTAAAAGTACGAACCACCTCTTCTGGATTTGATGAGCCAATTCCTAGAAATGGATAAAAAGATTCCCAATCTACACTGGTGAAATCGGCACCACTCTTTGAAGGGTCGACTCCAACAAATGACCCAACCTGAACCTGTGAACCCGCAGAAAGATGATCACCCGATCCATTAAACAAATTGGCAAAGGAGCCACCCCCAATTGTGATGGAGGCCGTGTAGGCAACCCCACTCAGAGAAACGACTAATCCCGTTATAATTATGATGATTTTCAACGCATAAAAAAATACACGAAACCATTCCTAATTCAACTAGCGAGCTCAACAGCTCCGTTTATTGCAACTATTTCCAGGATAGTAATGAGTTGTTTATCAGTAACAAAAGCTTGAAGCGACGGCTATTCCACCAGAACCCTAAAAAACTGGGATTTTCCGCTGGATGTTGGTTTAGCGGTGAACCGGATTTCGCGGCCACTACCCTGGAACTGTTCAACTGCTTCCCATGTCCGGAGATCACCTGTGGCCTCCACAGTGTAGT
>Ga0206677_10002432_pt1 | contig 16300 bp, 15 predicted proteins | sample M130m12015metaG_FD_155475 | JGI IMG/M metagenome (GOLD analysis project Ga0206677, IMG submission 155475) | Ammonia-oxidizing marine archaeal communities from Monterey Bay, California, United States - M1 30m 12015 | ecosystem: Environmental > Aquatic > Marine > Intertidal zone | place: USA...
CAATGTTGGTTTTCAGGCCAACACCGCCATGGTCAACATGGGTATCGATCCATCGACAGTAACAGATTGGCACTTTGCTATTATCTCGTTATTTGCCGGTTTTGATCCCAATAGCATCTTCGATAACATGATCTACGGCGCGGCTTATTTCCTACCTATCTATGCCGTGACGTTTGCCGTCGGTATCGCCTGGGAAATGATTTTTGCCGTTGTTCGTGGCCACGAAGTCAACGAAGGTCTCTTTGTAACCACTATTCTTTTTGCCTTGATTTGTCCGCCAGATTTACCACTGTGGCAAGTTGCCCTCGGTATCAGCTTCGGTGTGGTCATCGCTAAAGAAGTCTTTGGTGGTACGGGTAGAAACTTCCTTAACCCTGCCTTGACAGGCCGTGCCTTCTTGTACTTTGCCTACCCAGCACAGATCTCTGGTGACTCTGTATGGACGGCCGTTGATGGCTTCAGTGGTGCTACACCGCTAGCTGAATCAGCAGTCAACGGCTACCAGAACATCCAAACAGCCTTCGGCCAGCAAGTCACTTGGCTGGACGCTTTTGTCGGTAATATCCAAGGTTCTATCGGTGAAACTTCAACACTAGCCATCCTCGTCGGTGCCGCTATTCTGATCCTCACTAAGATTGCCTCGTGGCGTATTATTTCCGGTGTCTTCTTGGGTATGGTGGCGACGTCTACTATGTTCAATCTCATAGGCTCTGATACCAACCCAATGTTTGCCATGCCTGCATACTGGCATCTTGTGGTAGGTGGTTTTGCCTTTGGTATGGTCTACATGGCAACTGACCCTGTGTCTGCAGCAATGACAAACAAAGGTAAGTGGTGCTTTGGTGCCCTGATTGGTTTTATGGTTGTTCTTATCCGTGTGGTCAACCCCGCCTTCCCAGAAGGTATGATGTTAGCGATTCTTTTCGCCAACTTATTTGCACCGTTAATCGACCATTTCGTCGTACAAGCAAACATAAAACGGAGGTTGGCACGTCATGGCAACGCCTAAAGACAGTTTGAATAAGACCCTCATTGTTGCACTTATTATGTGTGTTGTATTCTCTATCATCGTCGCCAGTGCTGCGGTTATATTGAAGCCAATGCAAGATGCCAACAAGGTATTAGATCGCAACAAAAACGTATTGGCGGCAGCCGGTCTGTTAAAAGACGGTATGTCTGCTGCTGATATCAATAAACAGTTCAGCCGTTTTCAGACTAAGCTAGTCGACCTGTCGAGTGGCGAGTATGTCACCGATGCTGAGATGAAAAATCTGGGTATTGCCAGTGCCAGTAGCTTTGATCAAAAAGCAGCGGCAGCCAGCGGTGACCCTATCTTAGCGACAAAACTTGATCCAGCAATCGACGTTGCTTTGCTAAAGGCTCAGTCTAAGTATGCCCCTGTATACTTACTCGACGATTCGGCGGGCAATTTAGAGACGGCAGTATTGCCTGTACGTGGCTATGGTCTTTGGTCGATGATGTACGGTTTTATGGCCCTTAAAGGCGATGCGGACACCATCCGTGGTTTTGGTTTCTACTCTCATGGAGAAACCCCGGGTCTAGGTGGTGAAGTTGACAACCCAAGTTGGAAAGCACTATGGCCGGGCGTTAAGTTGTTTGATGACAACCATAAGCTCGCTATCGACGTAACCAGCAAGAAACAAGGTCCTCATGTTATCGATGGTTTGTCGGGGGCAACGCTGACAACCCGAGGTGTTGATCATCTAGTGCGATACTGGATGGGTCAGTACGGTTTCGGTCCTTATCTAGCTAATTTGCAGGCGGGGAGATAATCGATGTCTAAAGCTAATACAAAAGAAATATTGTTAAGCCCAATATTCGCTAACAACCCCATTGCACTGCAGATACTCGGTATCTGTTCTGCATTGGCTGTAACCGGCAGTATGAGTACCTCGTTGGTCATGGGTATTGCACTGACTATGGTGACCTCGTTTTCCAACTTGTTTGTGTCGCTGGTACGTAATATTTTACCCGGTAGCATTCGTATGATCGGTCAGATGATCATCATTGCCTCTCTTGTTATTGTGGTTGACCAAGTATTGCAGGCTTTTGCCTACGATATTGCTAAGCAGTTATCTGTTTTCGTCGGTCTGATCATTACCAACTGTATCGTTATGGGGCGTGCGGAAGCATTCGCTATGAAGAACCCACCACTACCGAGCTTTATCGACGGTCTTGGTAACGGTCTTGGTTATACTGTGCTGTTACTGTGTGTTGGTTTCTTCCGTGAATTGTTGGGTTCTGGCTCACTCTTTGGCGTTGAGATCTTACCACTGATTCAAAACGGTGGCTGGTATCAGGGTAATGGCATGATGTTGCTTCCGCCGAGCGCTTTCTTCGTGATTGGTTTGTTGATCTGGGCACTGCGTACCTGGAAAACGGATCAAGTTGAAGAAAAAGAATACGTTCTTTATTCTCATACTGCTAAATAAGGTAAAAGACTATGATCGAACATTATCTAGGTCTTTTTGTTAAGGCCGTTTTCCTAGAAAATATGGCGCTGGCCTTCTTTTTAGGTATGTGTACCTTCCTTGCTATCTCGAAGAAAATTCAGACGGCTATTGGTCTTGGTATCGCGGTAATCGTTGTATTGACGATTACTGTCCCCCTAAACAACCTGATTTATACCTACTTATTAAAACACGGTGCGTTGGCTTGGGCGGGTTTGCCCGATGTCGATCTGAGCTTCTTGGGTTACTTGAGCTATATCGGTGTTATTGCCGCCGTGGTACAGATCTTGGAAATGTTCCTCGATAAATTTGTACCATCACTGTATGCGGCACTGGGTGTATTTTTGCCGCTGATCACCGTTAACTGTGCCATCTTCGGTGCGGTATTGTTCATGGTTAACCGTGACTATAACTTCGGTGAAAGTGTTGTTTACGGCATGGGCGCTGGTTTTGGTTGGGCGCTGGCGATTACCGCGCTAGCCGGTATTCGTGAAAAGCTGAAGTATAGCGATGTACCTGATGGTCTTCGTGGTTTAGGTATTACTTTCATTACCGTTGGTTTGATGTCTTTGGGCTTTATGTCCTTCGGCGGTATCACGCTTTAAGCGTGGTACTTCTCCTACCAACAAATAATAGTTATAGGGCTGTAGCATGATAGATACAGGTACAATTGCAACGGGCGTAGTAATGTTTACCGTGATCGTGATGTCACTGGTTGTCATTATCTTGGTCGCTCGCTCAAAATTAGTAAGTTCAGGTGATGTAACTATCGAGATCAACGGTGATCCCGAGCGTTCTATCACTGTACCGGCAGGCGATAAGCTGCTCGGTACATTAGCAAATGCAGGTATTTTCCTGTCTTCTGCTTGTGGTGGCGGTGGTACTTGTGCCCAGTGTCGCTGTCAGGTTGTCGAAGGCGGTGGCTCTATGCTGCCGACGGAAGAGCCGCACTTTAATTCTGGCCAGCGCCGCGATCACTGGCGCCTAGCGTGTCAGGTTGCTGTTCGCCAAGATATGAAGGTTGAGGTTGATCCTGAATTCTTCGGCGTTAAGCAGTGGATGTGTACGGTTGAATCTAACCCGAATATGGCAACGTTCATCAAGGAATTGACGCTGAAAATTCCCGAAGGTGAAAGCGTTGATTTCCGTGCCGGTGGTTACGTCCAGCTTGAGTGTCCTCCGCATACTGTGCACTACAAAGACTTCGATCTCGGTGAAGAGTATATCGGCGACTGGGAGCGCTTTGGCTTCCTGGACGTGACTTCTGTCTGTACTGAAACCACGATTCGTGCCTACTCGATGGCTAACTACCCAGAAGAGAAAGGGATTGTTAAGTTCAATATTCGCTGTGCTACGCCGCCGCCGAATAACTTAGCACTGACTCCGGGTATCATGTCTTCGTATGTGTTTAGCTTGAAGCCAGGTGATCAAATTCAAGTATCGGGTCCGTTTGGTGAATTCTTCGCTAAAGAGACTGACGCAGAAATGGTCTTTGTTGGCGGTGGTGCCGGTATGGCGCCAATGCGTTCGCATATCTTCGATCAGCTCAAGCGTTTGCACTCTAAGCGTAAAATATCTTTCTGGTACGGTGCTCGCTCAATGCGCGAGATGTTCTATGAAGATGAGTACAACATGCTGGCCGAAGAAAACGACAACTTCACTTGGCATCTGGCCTTAAGTGATCCTCAGCCAGAAGATAACTGGACCGGTCTGACAGGCTTCATTCACAATGTGCTGTTTGAACAATACCTAAAAGATCACCCGGCACCGGAAGATTGTGAGTTCTATATGTGTGGACCTCCAATGATGAACGCCGCGGTTGTCGGGCTACTAGAAAGCCTAGGTGTAGAGCCAGAAAACATTATGCTTGATGACTTCGGTTAAGCACTGTTGTTAATGATGAATTTTGGTTTGAAAATGAGCAAGGCGAGAATGTTACCAGCATTCTCGCTTTTGTTGTTAATAGCTATCGTATTAACCGCCTGTTCAGCGCAAGAACCATCGACTTGGAAGTTAGTGGGCCGTACCATGGGGACGTATTACCATATTACGGTCACTCATCCCGAGCAGCTTGGTGGCATGACTAAACAACAGCTGCAAGACACAGTTGAACAGCGCTTGGTTTTGATTAATCAGCAGATGTCGACTTATATTACCGATTCTGATTTATCGCGCTTCAATCAAGCGCCGATCAATACCGATGTCAAGGTTTCCCCTGCGCTGGCCAGTTTAGTCCAACGTTCTATTGATCTTTATCGTGACAGCGGTGGTAGTTTTGATCCTACGGTAGGTTCTTTGGTGAATCTTTGGGGCTTTGGCCCGGGCAAGCATAACGATGATGTCCCGCCGGCGGCAGAAATTGCCCACTTAGTGAAGATACACGGTATGAATAAAGTCTCTGTCGACTTGGCCCATCATACGATGCGTAAAACGTCAGATGTCTACGTCGACCTATCTGCCAATGCTAAAGGCGATGGTGTGGATCGTATCGCTGAGCTACTTGAGGCGCTTGGCGCCAAAGATTACCTGGTCGAGATAGGTGGTGAGTTACGTGGCCACGGCCTCAACGATCGCGGTACCTTTTGGCAGATAGCTATCGAGCAGCCCCCTGCTTCAGCATCGTTAGAGAGTGTCTACCACGCTATCGCCATCGAAAATACTTCGGTGGCAACATCGGGTGACTACCGTAACTATTTTGAGGAAAACGGTAAGCGTTACTCGCATACTATCGACCCGCGCACTGGTTATCCAATCACTCATTCGCTGGCTTCGGTAACTGTTATTGCGCCGAGTTGTGGCGATGCCGATGGCCTTGCCACAGCGATTAATGTAATGGGTCCTGATAAGGGTATGGCTTTTGCTAATAAACACGCTTTAGCCGTCTATATGATGGTGCGTACTAAAAGTAGTTTTGAGGCGCGCAGCAGTCGGGCTTTTAAGCCATTTTTAACTGAGAATTAATTTTACAAATCGCTGTCTAAATAGGACAGTGAATGGAAAAGAGGAAGTAATGATGACGGTATTTATATTAACGCTAGTGATTGTCGTACTGATCGTCGTCGGTATGAGTGTCGGTAACTTGTTTGGCCGCGGTCCAATCAAAGGCTCCTGCGGCGGTATGAGTGCGCTGGGCATCGATACTGCCTGTGATATTTGTGGCGGCAACCCCAGCCTGTGTGACGAAGAACAAGAGCGTCTAGAAGCCGAAAAAGTGAAAGCAAATAACTTCTACGACGCTAGCGACAAGTAAGTTCAGTCTGCAAAGTGCTGTAATGCCAAGCTTGGGTAGTCGGTAATTAAACTGTCGATGCCTAAGCGATGGCAGAACTGCATATCTTCGAGTTTATTCACCGTAAACACCGATGTCTTTAATCCCGCCTGTTTAGCCGTCTCGACCTTCTCTTTGCTCAGTAGCGGCAACGCCCATATGACCCAGTCGCATCCTAGCGCTAGCGCCTCAGATACTGCATCCATAGCAGCGTCTTCACACAGTAATCCTCGACTTATTGCCCTGTTGATTCGCTTGCTTACTTTGAGTACGTAGGTATCGAAAGACGTGATAACAGTGTTTTTTTGCCGTTCGAATTTTGTAATATTATCGATAATTTCAGGCACCAGACGATCAATGAGATCGGGGTAGTCGCTTTTTACTTCAAGCTGGCTAAAGCTGAACTCCGGGCACTGAGTAAAAACATCGGCCAGGCTGGGGATAGTGGCGGCTTTTGTCGTGTCGCTGTCGACGTTGGCAGTGAGTGCTTGCAGTTCGGCCAGTGTCTTTGTCGAGGCGATGGCATCTACGCCGCAGGTGCGCCGTAGGTTTTCATCGTGATGGATAAAAGCGGCTAAGTCGCGGCTTAAACGCAGATCGTATTCGACGTGTTTGATACCGCGTTGTTGGCAGTAAAGGAAACCTTGTAAGCTGTTTTCAGGGTATTCGCCACGGGCGCCGCGGTGACCAACTATGTGCATAAATATTCCCATCAAAGCCCAAAGTATATCAGTGTTTTGCTTGCTCGATGGGGTAGATAATGGCTTAAAATAAGCTGGTCAGGCATTTTTGAGGGTTAAATACCGACTAAATCCCAGTGCGCGATGTAAAGGCTCGATATGACTTTGTTATTTTGCAACAATAGCAGGCTATTATAACGGCGCTGTTAACCTTTTACTGTTGAATTAATCCCTATGTACCGACCCTTAGAAATCTTTATCGGTGTTCGCTATACCCGCTCCAAGGCGCGCAGTCAATTTTTATCGCTGGTGTCTGTTTTTGCCCTTTTGGGTATGGTGCTGGGTATTGCTGCGTTAGTTGTTGTTAGCTCTGTAATGAACGGTTTTGCGCAAGAGCTTGAAGGGCGAATCCTTCGCTTTGTACCCCACGGCTATGTTGATCAAGTCGGTGGAATGGATCACTGGCAACAGGTAGTGCAAAAGGTGGAATCCATCGATGGCGTGCAAGCTGCATCGCCCTATATTGGCGGCGGTAGCATGCTTAGCTTTGCTGGAACGGTTAAAGGCGCCCAGGTTAGAGCTGTCGACGCCGATGTCGACAGTAAAGTGTCGGGCTTGGCACCTTTTATGACGCAGGGCCGTTTGAGTGATTTGGTTGCCGGTCAATATCGCATTGTACTCGGTGAAATATTAGCGCGGCAGCTGCGGGTAAGAGTCGGCGATAAAGTCACCTTAGTCATCCCTAAAGTCAGCGTCACTCCCGCCGGTATCTTCCCCCGTATGAAACGCTTTACGGTCGTCGGTACCTACCGAGTCGGTTCACAGCAAGATGCCAGCGGCGCGCTAATAAACCTTACCGATGGTGCGGTATTGTATCAGCGCGGTGGTCGAGTCGATGGACTCCAGCTTAAAGTGGATGATCTCTATGCTGCCGATCAAATCCTACCCCGTGTTGTGTCGTCGTTGAATCAGTCATCTCCTGGGCGGTCCTACAGTGGCCGAGACTGGACCCAGACACAAGGCAGCCTATTTAAGTCGATTAAGATGGAAAAGACTATGGTTTCACTGTTGTTGCTGAGCATTGTGGCAGTGGCTGCGTTTAATATTATTTCAATCCTGACCATGATGGTGGCGGAGAAGCGCAAGGCGATCGCTGTTTTACGTACTCTTGGTTTAACGCCCGGTGCTGTGATGCGTATATTTTTAGTGCAGGGCTTAATGGTCGGTGTCGGAGGTACAGTCGTTGGTTTGATGATCGGTATGCCGCTGGCCAGTCATATTGGTGAAGTGGTGCAGTTTATTGAGCGTTTATTCGGCTTTTATATTTTCGATCCGCGGGTGTATTACATCTCTGCTCTGCCGTCGGTGGTTGAAACCGACGATGTCATCTTTATTGCCATCAGTGGAATAGTATTGACCGTCTTGGCAACGCTTTATCCTGCTTGGCGTGCTGGTCAGGTACAGCCTGCAGAGGCGCTTCGTTATGAATAACAAAGGAAAAAATATGTCCCCAGCCGTGGTTTTACAGTGTCGTCAGTTGTCAAAGTCGTATCGTCAGGGGCCGGAGCAATTAACGGTATTAGACAATATTGAATTAACCATACAGCGCGGTGAAAAAGTAGCGATTTTGGGTGCCTCCGGTTCGGGCAAGACAACACTATTGAATATGCTCGGTGGCCTCGATACGCCGACCAGCGGCGACGTCGTTGTCGCCGGCAATAATATGGCGGCGCTATCGGCTAAACAGCGTGGCCTATTGCGTAATAAATCCCTCGGTTTTGTCTATCAGTTCCACCACTTGCTGGCTGAGTTTAACGCCTGGGAAAACGTCGCAATGCCGCAGATGATTGGCGGCGCTAACAAGCAGCAGGCGAAAGCCAAGGCGCTAGAGTTGCTGGAACAAGTGGGATTAGCGGCACGCGTCGATCATAAACCGTCGCAGCTTTCCGGTGGTGAGCGTCAGCGTGTGGCGATCGCTAGAGCGTTGGCGACTTCGCCTGACTGCGTATTAATGGATGAACCGACAGGCAATTTAGACCTTGATAACGCCCTTCGTATCGAAGCTTTGTTAAGCGATCTCAATGAGTCTCTGGGGATATCGTTGGTCGTTGTTACCCACGATATGGCCATCGCAAAGAAGATGGATAGAGTACTTAGTTTGCAACAGGGCCGTCTCAGCGAGGTCGATGTTAATGCTTAATCCAGTCCCGCTGTTTATTGGTCTTCGCTATCTTGGTGCTGGCAATAAAGATCAGTTAGTGGCTTTTTTATCGCGAATCTCGATGTTGGGTTTGATTCTCGGTGTTGGGCTGTTGATCACCGTTTTGTCGGTGATGAATGGCTTTGATAAGGAGTTGCGCGAGCGTATTTTGGCGGTAGTCCCTCATTTGAGTATCTATGATACCGGCGGTGTGCAAGATTGGCCGACACTGGTGGAAAAATCCGAGGCCATTGCCGGCGTCGCCGCTGCTGCACCGTTTATTCACTTACAGGGTATGTTGATGCGCGGGCAAAAGATTCAGGGCGTATTAGCCTACGGCGTCGATGTCTCGCGCGAGTCTAAGGCATCGGTGATCGATAATTTTATGGTTGATAGTCGCTTTAGTGACTTGGCCGGCGACCCCTCTGGGTTGGTAATCAGTCAAAAGTTGGCGACGACATTGGGCGTAGCCAAAGGCGAACGATTAACCCTGGTCATTCCGGAAACCAACAGTCTTCAACGTGGCTTGGTACCTCGTTTGGTTAGGCTTAATGTGGCGGCAATTTATGATACGGGTACTGAACTCGATAACGCCTTGGTCTATGTCAATCTCACTAAGGCGATGACGATGTGGGGTGACGGTCGTTCTGTCGAGGGTGTGCGCTTACAACTCGACGACTTATTTGCGGTATCGGCAATTTCTCAAACCTTGATGAAGCAACTCCCTGCTGGCAGTTATCTGCGCGATTGGCGCCTCAGTCAGGGTAATTTATATCAGGCGATACAGCTGTCGCGTAATCTGGTCGGTATGCTGTTATTTATTATCATTGCTGTAGCGGCGTTTAATGTTGTAACAACGTTGATTATGGTGGTTATGGATAAGCAGGAGGCTATTGCCATATTGCAGACTCTGGGTTTAACGCCGTCGCAAGTGATGTTGCTGTTTATGATTTATGGCACTTTGATTGGCGCTATTGGCTCGGCAATAGGCTTCGCCGTTGGCGTGGGTTTTTCTCAGTCGATTACGCCGCTGGTGGCTGTTATTAGCGAAATATTTCACGTGCAGTTATTGCAGTCAGATGTTTATCCGGTGAATTATCTACCGTCGGATTTTAGGTTGCAAGATGGACTGACTGTCGCAGGAGTGGCTATTGTAATGTGCTTTGTGGCGACGATATACCCGTCTTGGCGAGCAGCTAAAATATTGCCGGCACAGGCCTTGCGCTACGAATAATCTATCAAATAGCAAGCAATACAAGCTCATTACCCTCTGTTTTAATGGTTGCTGTTATCGCGTGTTAGGTTATTTTTTAATACGTAACACGGTACGGTTGTTCCAGCGGCGGATAACGTGCAGCCGCCAGCTGATGCGTACAGCGATATAGCCTAGGCTGCCAGAGATTAATCCCGCAATCAATGAGCCTAAAATCAGTGGTTTCCAGATTTTAGCCAACTCGAGCATTAACCAGTCCATAGACGGTTCAAAATGTATGGTACTGGCCGGAATGCCCAGTATCAAAGTTCCTAGTTTATAGGTGGCATAAAAAATAGCCGGCATAGTGATAGGATTAGTAATCCAGACTAAGGCAACGGAAATTGGCAGGTTACAGCGCAATACAATCGATAGTGTGCTGGCAATGATCATCTGCGACGGCAGTGGGATAAAAGCAACAAATAAGCCGACAAAAAACGCCAGAGAAGCAGATCGTCTATTCAAGTGAAATAAATTAGGGTCATGTAACCAAGTACCCAAAAATCGTAGAGATTTGTTGCTCTGAATGGTCTCTGGACTGGGCATAAATCGCTTGAAAATATGACGCGCCATAATGGGTAGTCTACTGCTAAACAATGGAAAGTTGTGCCGCATAGCGCTAATGATGATTAAGCGTTATTAAGCGTTATTAAGCGGCGCATATTATGCAACTAGTCACTATAGCAATTCACGGATGAAGGCTATGAAGTGTATTTTAACCTCGGCTATTGTAGTGCTGGGGTTGAGTGTATTGATACCCACATTGCCCAGTACGACCACTTATTGGCTAACACTATCGCCGCTAATAATACTTCCTTGGCTGACTGCAAGGATGAGATTAGCACTGGCTGTAGTAGCGATAAGTTGGTCGCTGAGCTATCTGCAAATGCACCAAGACGTGACTGCGTTGCAATGGTCAAAGTATAGCAGTGGGCTCATTATCGTGCAGGGGCAAATTGTCGATGTGGTTAAACACCGGCAACGTTTTGGTAAGCCTAGTCAGCAGTTTGATTTTCGTGTCGATCAACTAGAGCAGGGCGATGAAACTATACCGTCTGCCGTGATCGGGCGAAGTATCCGCCTTGTAAATTATGGACAATCTAGGGATTTTTATCTCGGACAGCGTTTGCGTTTGGGGATTAAAGTCAAGCCACTGAGTACGCTGAATAACACCGAAGGCTTTGATTATATTCGCTATCAGCTAGGCAATAATATTATTGCTCAAGGTCGTGTTGATCAATACTTTCCTGTCTCGATTCTTGCCCAGCGCATCGATCGCTATTCACTCAGGGCTTTATTGAGAGAGCGATTATTCGAGCTTAGCAGAGAACTGTCAAGGCAATCGATTATTCTTGCACTGGCTGTCGGTGATCGGTCGTTGATGAGTGCCGGTGATAAGGTTCTGCTTCAGGCTACCGGTGTTGCCCATCTTTTGGCGATATCGGGTCTTCATGTTGGATTGGCCGCATTGTTAGCCTATGGCGCGGTGATGCTAATAGCAAGAGTGTTTGTTCGACCGCTTTGGTGGCGCGGGTTGCATCCGCTGGCGTGTTTGGCCAGTGTGCTGGGAGGGTTTTACTACGCTATGCTGGCAGGCTTTACTCTGTCGAGTGTGCGGGCTTTGATTATGCTCCAGTTGTTCATCGTGTGTCGCTTGCTGTGGCGCCGAACTCCTCGTCTAGAGGTCTGGTTGATTGCACTGTGGCTAGCGTTATTGTATGAACCACTTCAGATATATTCTGCCGGTTTATGGCTGTCTTTTACTGCTGTTTTGGCTTTAATCTACCTCGCTATTGGCGGGCAGAAACTCAGTTGGTTATCTACTGTTGGGGTATTTTTGTTAATGATTGTGCCCACCAGTTTACTGTTTTCACAGCTGTCGTTTGTCGCCCCTGTAATGAATATTATCGCTATACCGCTGGTGAGTTTCCTGGTGGTGCCACTGATACTCTTAGCGAGTCTCACTGCTTTTGTGATACCGGCTTTGTCACAGTGGCTACTGAGCTGTAGCGATATCATTTTGGGCTATGGTTTGGAGGTCTTGGCATCTGTCTATCACTATAGTGGTGCTTCATATCCGCTTCCCTCGCTCCCTTGGTATAGCTATATTTTTGTCGTGTTGTCAGTATTGCTTGTGTGTATGCCCAGAGGTATGCCTGGTCGCTGGGCGGCACTGATATTACTATTGCCCGCCGTCGTGGTCTTACACCATGACCGGGGTATCGAATCACCCTTAACGGTGTCTGTTTTAGATGTTGGTCAGGGACTTGCTGTTGTCATTATCACGCCGCAGGCTGTGGTGGTTTACGATACAGGTTTTGGTGATGGTAAGGCCTTTGCCCTCGGTGGCCGAGTCGTCTCAGACTATTTACAGTCTCTGGGTATAAACCACATCGATCATCTGATTATCAGCCATGATGATAGCGATCATGCCGGCGGTGCAGGTGAGATACTCAGACGTTTAAATGTGGCAGAGATCATCGTCGCTGATCCAGCGATGATGGTTACTCCTTATCAAGGGCAGGTTTCTCTTTGTCGCGCAGGCTTAATGCGGGATATCGGCGGTGCATCGCTCAATGTATTGTGGCCGGATAGGGAACAGGGCGGCCTCAGTGACAATAATTATTCCTGTGTAGTGATGATCCGTTTTGACAGCCACGCTATTTTACTCCCTGGCGACATAGAACTTCCCACAGAGCAGAGGTTAGTGAATCACTATGGCAGCGAGTTAAGTGCCGATATCTTACTGGTACCTCATCACGGCAGTCATACGTCGTCGACGCAACAGTTTATAAGCGCAGTCGCGCCACGTCTGGCGATTGTAAGTGCCGGACGTTATAACCGTTTTTACCACCCGCATTATAGCGTTGTTCGACGCTTGGAAAAAAACCATATTCGCTGGTTCAATACGGCCAGCTCGGGCCAATTAACACTGCAGTTCGATGACTCTGCTGGAGGTTATCAAGTGCGGTCTTACTTACAGAGCTACAAACGTTACTGGCAGTAAAAGTCCCCAATAGAGGCGACGGTCAGTGTGATGCAGCGATGGTTTCTAGGCTTTTCGATGTGATAAGGTCTGCTGAATAACCAATAATATAGAAAAGGTGTTGCAGTGTTAGAAATATTACAGGCCGGCGGCTGGATTATGATTCCGATAGTAATGTGTTCAGTAGTAGCTCTGGCTATTTCCGCTGAACGTTTATGGGTGTTGCAGCCGGAAAAAATAGCCCCGCGTAACCAGCTAGCAGAAGTGTGGGAGCGGGTAAAAAGTAATAAAATTGATAGTGCCTACCTCAAACAGTTAAAAGCTACGTCGCCACTCGGTGTCTTGTTGGCTGCCGGGTTGAGCAATTCCCTTTACGGTCGCGATATCATGAAACAGAGTATCGAAGAGGCTGCCTCACAGAGTATTCACGATATGGAACGCAATATGAACGCCCTTGGTACTATCGCTGCTATTGCACCGCTGTTAGGCTTATTGGGCACGGTTGTCGGCATGATCGATGTATTTTCACAGATAGTCGATCAAGGTACCGGTAATGCCGGTGTGTTAGCCGGCGGTATCTCTCAGGCGCTCATCACGACGGCGGCAGGTTTGATCGTTGCTATTCCTGCGCTTGTTATGCATCGATATTTGCAGCGTCGTATTGACTCAATGGTGATTGGTTTGGAATTGCAGTCGGTTAAGTTGGTCGATGCCTTACACAGTGAGCGCAAGGTCTCTGTTAAAGATCATACCAGTCAGTAGGAGGCTTTGTGAAATTTAAGCGTCAGTCTCAAATGCCGGTAGAGCTCAATATGGCGCCTCTTATCGATGTCGTTTTTTTACTCTTGATTTTCTTTATGGTGTCGACCACATTTACAGAGGAAACCCATCTTGTTATCGATTTGCCTGAGGCAAGCGGGGAAGGTCGTGAGTTTGAACAAAATATAGAGGTCGCTATCAGTGCCTATGGCCATTACACTATCAATGGTAGGGCTTTGGTCGATCAGCAGGCCAGTACACTCAGCGCAGCCCTTGCGGAATTTCCCGGGCAGACACGTTTAGTGATTACAGCCGATGCCAAAACGCCTCACCAAGCTGTTGTTACCGCCATGGATGAAGCAGGCAAATTGAATTTTGTTCATTTAAGTATAACTACGCGCAAACCTAATGAGGGCTAACACCTGATTTGAAGCGTGTTAAGTGTAATAGAGATTTATGTCAAACAAACACGATAAGAAAACCAATGACTGGACGACCTATCGTCGTCTGTTATCGAACCTTGGTCGTTTAAAAACGCCTTTTATTGTCAGTATATTAGGCTTCTTCCTGTATTCTTCGACGCAGATATTAGTGGCAGATTGGACGGGTTTTATTATCGACAGCCTCGGAGGTGAGCAGTCGTCGAGTAAAGGCTTGATATCTCAGACCTATGAATGGCTGTTTAGTAATGTCGAATTAACTACTGCACAAATGCATATGATTGTTGCCGGTGTCGCTGTGCCTTTAGCGATAATTCGCGGTATAGGATTCTTCCTTGGTAACTATTATCTGGCTTACGTGTCTCTGAATATTGTTCATAGTATGCGTCTGCAAGTATTCAACAAAATGTTGCGCGTGCCGTCGAGCTACTATGACGATAACTCGACGGGACAGATGATTACCAAGGTAACCTACCATACTAACCAGGTGACGGTAGCAGCGACAGATGCCATCAAGACGTTTGTCCGTGAGGGCATTTTTGTCATTGGCCTACTGGCTTATATCTTTCATATCAACTGGAAATTATCGCTGATTTTTCTTTGTGTTGGGCCGATATTAGGACTTTTTATCAGCGTTGTCGGTAAGCGTTTGCGCCGCTATAGCAAGAAAATCCAAAATTCCGTCGGCGGTATTACCGATGTCTGTACCGAGGTTATCGGCGGCTACAAAGAGGTCCGTCTATACGGTGATAAGGATACAGAAGAAGATCGTTTTAGAAATAAGAGCTGGTATAACACGAAACAACAGATGAAATTGTCGATGTTTAGCTCGGCCGCATCGCCGATTGTTCAGGTGTTAATCTGGGTTGCTATGGCGGTTGTGGTGTGGCTGGCTTTGGATATGTTTGAAACCGGATCTGCCGGTGATTTTGTTGCTTATATCGGTGCCGCCGGTATGTTGGCTAAGCCGATACGCCAATTGACTGAGGTCTATAGCCAGATTCAGCGTGGTCTGGCAGCGTGTGATGATTTATATGAGTTTATCGATAGCGATATCGAAGTCGATGCAGGTACTCTTGCCCCTGTTAAGATTGACGGTAAAGTCGAGTTTAAGGATTTGTCGTTTGCTTATCGCAACGGGGAAAAAGACGTTATTCACAACGTGAGTTTTACCGTTGAGGCGGGGCAGACGGTAGCTATTGTCGGTCTCTCGGGTAGTGGTAAATCGACGCTGGTTAATTTGTTAACTCGGTTCTACGACTATGAACGCGGTAGTATCGAAGTCGATGGCGTCGATATCCGAGATTATTCACTGGTTAATCTGCGTCAGCATATCGCTATGGTCAATCAAAGCTCGGTACTGTTTAACGATACGGTTTATAACAATATTGCCTACGGCAACCCTGATGCAGAAGCAGATGATATTCACCAGGCGGCACAGACCGCCCATGCCGATGAGTTTATCGCCCGTCTTCCCGATGGACTGCATACTCAAGTGGGTGAAGACGGTACGTTGTTGTCCGGTGGGCAGAAACAGCGTATCGCGATAGCGCGAGCAGTGTTGAAAGATGCGCCTATTCTTATCTTCGATGAGGCTACGGCTTCCCTCGATAACAAGGCGGAGACTCATATCCAGGAGGCGATGGAAGCGGTGATGGAAAATCGCACCACGCTGGTCATTGCACACCGCTTATCGACTATTGAGCATGCTGATATGATCGTCGTTATGGAGCAAGGTGAGGTGATAGAGCAGGGTGCCCACGATGAGTTAATGGCTCTTAATCGTCGTTATGCTGAACTTTATGAACGCCGCTTTAGCGACTCTAAATGAAGTCATTACAGCACTATTGGTACGATAAAAAATCAGCCAACACCTGGCTGATTCGATGCCTCAAACCGCTGTCTTGTTTGGTTTCTCGCATTGCCCGCAAGCGTTTAACAGGCTTGATCAAGCCCTCGGGTAAGGCTGTGCCCATCATCGTGGTTGGTAATATTAGTGTCGGCGGCACAGGCAAGACACCGGTAACGGTTTTTTTGATCGATCTGTTGCTAAGCCAAGGCTATAAGCCTGGTGTTGTGTCCCGGGGATACGGTGGTAAGGCCGAGCGTTATCCCTTCCATGTTAATCAAGACAGTTCCGGTTTACTCAGTGGCGATGAGCCTTTGATGATTGCCAGTCGATGTGGCTGTCCCGTGGTGGTCGACCCCGATCGAGCAGCTGCGGTCAATGCTTTATTGCAACAC
>Ga0206677_10002439_pt1 | contig 16290 bp, 4 predicted proteins | sample M130m12015metaG_FD_155475 | JGI IMG/M metagenome (GOLD analysis project Ga0206677, IMG submission 155475) | Ammonia-oxidizing marine archaeal communities from Monterey Bay, California, United States - M1 30m 12015 | ecosystem: Environmental > Aquatic > Marine > Intertidal zone | place: USA...
TTAAGAAATATGTAGGTTGGAAATTTGGCACAACAATGGGAACAACAACATTTTGAACGGCGCTGAAAGGCCCGTCATTGCTCGATAGTTGATAGCCCCCTACGGGCTACATTTAATTCCCCCGCATCGTCAACAGATGCGGGTTTTTTATGCCCGAAACCCCGCCAACATTGTGAATGCAATGTTGAAGGTTGCAAAATGGAAAAAAGCTAACAACTGCATTTCCTGAGCATTGTTAGTGGGCTGGACTCCTACACGGTCACAAAATGAAATGCCCACATCTTGATTCGGGCATTTTTTATGCGCATACTTCAGTTTATGATTATGGCTTTGTTAATGAGAATGCTCTCAATTTGTCCAGATATCGATGATTTCATTTGAGGCATAAGTTCTGTGAATTCGGCCCAATCTGCTTTGATATCACGCAACCAAATTGCCGAAACCATAGTAGACGATAACGATACGCAGGGTCATTATAAGAGCTCACGAACGAAGGTTCAATAAGAGATCTTCGTCAATCTCATTTACGGGTTCTATCTATTTTTTAGTCTATGAATATTTAATTTTCGTATATAAAAATTCGTTTTTGGTGGAAATTTAAGGATATTTCATAGTATATTACGAGTCGAAAATCACTCCAAATGAAGCGTACTTCACCAAAATTTGCAAAATCCGTCCTGTTATTTTTGATGGTTATCGGCTTGACCGAGTCTGGGTTTGCTCAATGGCATTCATCATTGGAGACTTGCTCTCAAGACTGTACAAATGGCAGCTGTGTTCAGTACTATTTCGATGTTGATGGTGATAACACAGGTGTAGATGATCCTGGAACGAACAAATGGCACTGTAGCGAGGAGCCTACTCCTTCACCAGAATTGTACTCAACGGAATCTGGGGACTTGTGGCCGTTCGATGATTCCAAAGCATTCGAGGTAGATTTAGTTGGTGGTTGTACCTTTTTTGAGGCTTGTAACTATAATTCACAGGCTTCCGCCAATGATGGTTCTTGTGTTTTTCCAAAATCATGCCAAACATGCTCTCTTAATCTGGACAATTCGAAAATTGTTGATGGTTCTGGTGTTGTCCTTGTTTCTGACTACCCAGCCCAGTTGCATCCCTGTGGCTGTGAACTTGTTGTGGATCCTAATACTGGTGTGGAGTCTGTGGTAAACTTGTTCAGGGATGCAGTTGGGAATTGTCTACAGCAATCTCACCTTCTGTTTTGCTCTGAAGATGTTGATGGTGATGGAATATGTGATCTATCTTCAGATGGCAGTATAAGCGATCCGTGTGTTGGTAGTGCTACTCAAAAGCTTGATGATTGTGGGAATTGTTCAGAACCGGGATCAGGAACATACTTCTTTCTAGACACCGATAATGACGGAAGCATTGATGCGGTTAATGAGACGACGCCCTGCAACCCTGGTGATGATAATTGTCTCGATGCCAATGGGAAGTGCAACTGTGAAGGCCTCGAATTAAATAACTGCTACACTTGTGGTGTCGATGATATACTTAGTGGGTACGATTGCGATGGAGAATTTATCTGCGTTGACGAGAATCCCCAAAATGGTATTTGTGATGTAGATGAACAATTTGGGTGCCTTGACGCTACAGCATGCAATTATGACGCCAGTGCAGTAAACGACGATGGTTCGTGTTTGGAAGAAGATGTCTGCGGAATTTGCGGTGGAGATGGAATCCCTGCTGGAGCTTGCGAGGACCCTTCTCCCGAGAATTGCTTTTTTTATCCGACAGAATATTATGATTGTGATGGATCCCCAATCAATGACGTCAACGTCAACGGTACCGCCGATGAATTGGACATTCACGGTTGCGCTGATACTGATGCCTGTAACTACAACGCTGATGTTAGCTTTGATGATGGCAGTTGTTTATCCAATGACGCACTAGAGCAATGCGGAGGGACTTGTCTCGAAGATTTAGATGGGGACGGAATTTGTGATGATAACGGGCAGGACCCTTGTGTAGGTGTTTTCGATGAATGTGGCGTCTGCAACGGAACAGGTATTCCGGCGGATGCGTGTGATTGCGATGGTAATCAAGAGGACGCGGTTTTCGAGTGTGGAGGAAACTGCATAGAGGACGTTGATGGAGATTTGATTTGCGATCTTGATGCAGATGGAAATGTGCTAGACACATTTATCTGCTCAGAGGTAGTTGATGCTGCTGGTGTTTGTGGAGGTTCTTGTACTCTCGACAGTGATGAAGATGGTATTTGTGATGACATCGACAATTGTGTTGGTGAAATTGACGTTTGTGGAGTTTGCAATGGAACAGGAATCCCCACGGGGTATTGCGATTGCGATGGAAATCAACTCGACGATCTGGGGCAATGCGGCGGGGCTTGTCAGGAAGATGCGGATGGAGATGGAATATGTGATGATAACGGAAACGATTCTTGTGTAGGTAATTTGGATGAATGTGGCGTCTGCAACGGAACAGGTATTCCGGCGGATGCGTGTGACTGCAATGGAAATGTAGAGGACGCCCTTTTCGAGTGCGGTGGCAATTGCCTTGAAGACAGCGATGGAGATGGTATTTGTGACCTTGACTCGGATGGGAATGCGTTAGATACGTGCGTCGGTCAGGAGGATGCGTGTGGTATCTGTAATGGTGACGGACCGCTTTCTTGTGGATGCGAGCCAATTCAAAATGGCGAGTGTGACTGCAATGGCAATAGAGAGGACGAATGTGGGATTTGCGGGGGAGCGGGTCCTGCTTTTGGCAAGAATTGCGATGGAACTTGTATCGCCGACGCCGACAATGATGGGATCTGCGATGCGGAAGACCCTATCATCATGGAAAGAGTCTATTATTCCCAAGAATTAGCTAGTGGTAATAACATTATGGTGCAGCCCCCAATCGATACCAAAGATGCGTACGAACAACTTGTTGGTTTTCATGACAAGATGTCCGTCAACCTGAACGAGGGATCCCCAACGGGAACTTCCAATCACCTCACTGTCCAGGAAACAATTGTGAGCAACGGAAGTCTTGTTGTCAAGGGTGAAACAACACTTGAGTCGGACGTTGTTGTCAATGGTTTTGTTAACGTGGACTACAATGCAAATATTGGAGGAGACGTAACGGTAGAAGGCGTGCAATTTAGCAATGGAGGTATTCAAACGGCGTCAATTCAAAATTCGGGGGATATGAGTGTGGGAGGGTTGTTGCAGGTCGATATGAATATGACTGTGGAGAGTGCGTCAGAGCTAGCCCAAACTGGTGTCAGCGGAGATTTCTTTGTTCACAATGGCCTCAATGCTTCAAACGAAATTGAAGAAGGTATTACTGACGTGACGTTTTCAATTGTCTCCTCCACAGGAAATATTCGAGCTGCAGGTGATTTGGACGCAGATGCTGACATTAACATCGCTGGAAAAGCCACGTTAAATGGCCTTAATGCTGACGATCGCTCGGAATTCAAGAATTTAACGATGGACGGTAGTCTTGATTTGAACTCTTCAGCAGATTTTGAGCAGAACCTCAGAATTAATGGAGATAAATTTACCGTCGATCACCTCGGAACAACAAGAATTGCCGGTGATCTCGATGTAGGGGCTGATATGAACATTGCGGGCTTAGCTCACATTCAGGGAGATTTGACCGTGGAAGGAACATTCTTTGCGAATGGTGGAGTTCTTACCACGAGTGTGAAAATGAAAGGCGATTTGGATGTTGGGCAGGACATGAATTTCGGGAAGGATTTCCAAGTAAATGGAACTACTGCTGCAGAATCACATTTAAATGCGGCCTCCAATTTCAGCGTTTACAATGGCGTCGGAAGTACATCTGAGAAATTTAATATTTCCAATGCAACTGAAAACATTGAAACCTCGGGAAGTTTTAGTGGTGTGAATCTAAACAGCAGAGCAAACGCGAATTTTGAGGCAAGCCTTACGAGTACGACGAATTTGACGGTTGAGGGAAATACCACTGCAGGCAACTTGACTGTTGGTGGGTCCGCACAGCTTTTAGGTGGTGCGGAAGTGGATATCAATGGGACCGGGCAAGCCCAAAGTCTTTCGTTGGATGGGGATTTGACGACTTCGGGTCTAGCTACTCTTGGTTCTTTAAACAACTCAGGAACTCTCACAGTAGGCGGAGGCGATGGTGTTACTTTAGGAGGCCTAGATTTGACTGGCACAACCACAGGTCCGACCGATGAAATAGCATCTTTCACCAACAAAGCGGCTTCAGGTCACGGAATTAAGGTGAAACTTGGCGTAGCAAATCCAGGTAAAGACCATGATTATGTCGCATTTCAAAATAGTGCCGGAATTGAATTAGGGCGAATACGAGGTGAAAAAGTAAGTGAACTAAATCACAATGCTTTCTATGCGCTTGACAAAGACGATATGAATCTCACTGTTCAATTGGCCGGAACTGAGAAAACACTGGCTGATATTGCACTTGGGGCTTCAATCGCAAACACCACAGTTGCAGCAGCCGAAGTTGTAGCCGCTGCTGTATCCTTCACAGGTTGTGTTGGTTTTGGCTTTTGTGCTACTATGCCGATTGGATCATTTATAGCGGCAGCGGTCGTCAATGCTGTATCGGCTGGAGTGGGACTCGCAGATGCGATTTTTCAGAACAATCAGGCCGCGGCTAATGAACAAGAGGCGATCAACCTCAGAAACGATTTTAACAACGCCGTAGAAAATGGAGATAGGGTTCCTGTGGGCTCAGAGAAAATTGGAGTGACATACGAATCTGGAGCTGCGGACTACGCGGAATGGATGCCCAAAAAGAATGCCTCACAAAACCTCAGGTCGGGACAAATTGTCGGTGTACACAGAGGGCAGATTTCACTGAACACGAATAAGGCGGACCATCTATTTGTAATATCTACACAACCAATAGTGCTCGGGAATGCGCCAGCTAGGAATTTCGAGGGTTATGAAAAGTGTGCTTTCCTTGGACAGGTACCAACAAATATTCAAGGGCCAGTCCGTGCTGGAGATTACATCCTTGCGAGTGGTTTTCGAGATGGCTTTGGTGTCGCAAAATCCTCAAAAGATTTAAAAGCCAGCGACATGAAGAGTGTAGTTGGAGTTGCCTGGGAGAATGGTCTTTTGCCAGGAGTCAATCGTGTAAATGTGGCCGTCGGTCTCAATGATGCTATTCATATCGTAGCGGCGAATCTGGAATCGAGATTATCGGCGGTAGAGAAGGAGGCGGATGCATTAGAAAATTTAATTTTCTCTCAAATGAAAGGCGAAGCACTTTCATTGTATCGGGCACAAGAGGCGGGGTTAGCACCAAGACTAATTCTTCCAGACCACTTGGTTCAAGAGACAACCGATTTAAGTAATCCAGATGTTTGGAGTGTTCCTAACTCCTCGGATTATGTCGTTCATGAGATTACCCCTGAACTTATGGAATATGCTTGGCCGATAGCACTTCAGAATGCAAAGTCCTTAGGAATTAATACTAAGCAGAGTCCGACCTGGACAAGATTGAAAAAAGATGATGCATATCGCGCGGAGTTCCTTGAAGAAATGCGCCAAAGCATCAACGACTATAATAAAGACGCTATCGATCAGATTGATAAGCTGGCTGAAATGGAGGTTTTCTCGGTCACAACTGGGACAAACTTTATTTACTCGAACAACAAGGACTCGAGGCAAACGAAGGAGTCATCTAAGAAGCAAAAGAGAAAATGAAAAGATTAATTACCCTTACGATACTTTGTTTCTTGACGAGCTCTTCGTGGGCACAAGTATGTGCTGATATTAACTGCACTCCAGTTGTATATTTTTTGGATATTGACGGCGATGGAGTAGGTGTGGATTTCAGTGAAACAAACTTCCTGTGTTGTTGTTGTGATGAGCCCTCTGAAATGTATGTCTTGACGGCGGGAGACTCCTATCCAGCAGATCCCAAACGTGTTGGTGCTGAAAACGACCCTCATGATGGATGTACATTTTACATGGCATGCAACTACGATGAATCGGCAAATAGAAATGATAATTCTTGCGTTTTTCCTGATGCTTGTCAGTCTTGTGAGCTTGACCCCAACGGGCTCAAAATTGTTGATGGAACGGGGGGCATTGAAGTTTCCACGTTTACACCTTGTCCTTCTGGCGAGTTGGATTGTTTCGCTAACGTACAACCATGTTCATGTGATCCCGTAAGTTACCTCGATGCCTTAGATAATTGTCGAGAACTTACGGATGAGGCTTTTTGTCAAGGAGACGTCGATGGGGATGGCATTTGTGATACGAATTCAAGTGGAGAAATTGTAGACAAATGCACCGCAAGTGCAACTGAAGTTGAAGACGACTGCGGTAATTGCTTTGAACCAGGACAAGGTAAATACTTTACAATCAATGGCGCTGGAATTACACCGTGCCCTCCAGGAACTGAGGATTGCTTAACAGCTGATCAGCATTGTAACTGCCAAGAAGATATTTTTGATGAATGCGGCGTCTGCGCCGGGTCAGGTAAGCCAGAGGGATATGAATGTGATGGGCAGTGTACTGATACAAATCCAGAAAATGGTGTTTGTGACTTTGCTGAAGTTTATGGATGCTTGAATCAAGAAGCCTGCAATTATGACGAATTGAATACTGTCTCAACTGAATCGATGTGCCTTTGGGATGATGCCTGTGGCATCTGTGATGGACCGGGAATTCCTGCTTCAGCCTGTACTGACCCGGATCCGAACAATTGTTTCTACTACCCTGAAGAATATCACGAATGCGACGGCACCCCTTCCAATGATGTTGATGGAAATGGCATTGCTGATGAGTTAGATGTTGATGGATGTTTGGATCCCTTAGCCTGCAATTATAGAGAAAGTGCAACCAGAGATATTAATGATGATTTGTGCATTCTTAAAGATGCTTTGCATGTTTGCGGTGGTTTATGCCAGAATGATATTGATGGAGACGGACTATGTGATGACGACCTAAATGGCGATGGTGAACCGGATGATTTATGCACAACAGATTCTGGAACTGTTGACGACTGTGGAATTTGTAATGGAGATAAGTTTTTCACCCTCGCGGACGGCACCACTCCGTGCGTACCAGGTACACCTGGCTGCACCAATGATGCCAACGAATGTGATTGCGAAGGGTCCACATACGATATTCTAAACTCGTGTGGAGGCAACTGTTTGGAAGACGCAGATAACGATGGTATTTGTGATTTAGATGCACTTGGAAATAGAGCCGATAGGGATATATGCATTAGTGGCAATTACGATATGCTTGGGAATTGCATCGAAGAGAATGAAATTCCTTGCACACTAGATGTAGATGGTGATTTACTTTGCGACCATGACACAGATAACGATGGATTGCCGGAAGATCCATGTCCGAATGATAGTCAAAATATTAAGGATGAGTGCGGTGTTTGTGGCGGATCAGGTATTCCTGCGGGTGATTGTGACTGTAATGAGAATCAGCCGGATGTTTTGGGCGTTTGTGGCGGCACATGCAGTGTAGATGCTGATGGAGATGGAATCTGTGACGATGACGGTAACGATCCGTGCGTTGGAGTCTATGATGAATGCGGCGTATGTGATGGAACCTCATACTTCAAATTAGCCAATAATGAACCATGTGATCCAGGCACCCCAGGTTGTGTCAATGATGTTGGAAATTGCAATTGCTCAGGCGATGTGCAGGATGTTTTAGGTGTTTGCGGAGGCTCTTGCACAGCAGATCTTGATGCGGATGGGATCTGTGATGGTATTGATGAATGCATTGGTTTTTATGACGATTGTGACATTTGTAATGGAGATGGTATTGCGGCTGGTGCTTGTGATTGCGATGGTAACGTATTAGATGAATGCGGTATTTGCGGTGGTGATGGCATTGCTGAGGACACCTGTGACTGTGATGGAAACAAACCTGAGTACGGCTATAATTGTGATGATGAATGCCTTGCAGATACTGATGGTGACGGCATTTGTGATCTTAACGAAGAGATGCCAATAACTCAGGTGCTTCGTTATGAAGATGGTGCTTCAGGTTTCACGATGAACTTGGACCCCATTGATCTTCAAACTGCTCTGGATGCCTTTGAATACCGTCATAATCTAATGACAGAAAATTTGGAAGCTCTCACCTTAACAGGCTCAACAATGAGCGTCACTCTTGAAAAGAGCATAACAGATAATGGGACTTTGGATATAAATGGATTGAGCACTTTTAACACTAATATGAATTTGAGAGGTTCGATGAGTCTTGCAAAGGATCTCTACATAAGTGAAAGCCTGACCATCGGCGGAACTACATTGTCTAGAAGCGGCATGGTAACCTCTAACTTATCCGTAGCCGGCGACGCGCTGGTCGATGGAAAACTGAGCGTTGGAGAAAGTTTGTTCTCTCAAGGAAGGGCAGAATTCAAAAATCGATTTGATATAAGCGATAATTTCACAGCTTATAAAGTTCCCGGAGCATCATCCGACACTGCATTTGCAGTTGAAGCCAGTTCAGGAGATATGCTGATGAGAGGGGATTTAATAGCCTCATCTAATCTGAATATTGATGGATTCTCAGAGTTAGATCGAGTCGAAGTTACTGATCATGCATTAATCGATAATGCTGCAGTAAGCGACTTTTTGCGAGTTGAGGGTAACGCAGAGTTACAAGGTAGTATCGAGGTCGGTGATGGAGTTTTACTTGTTAATGCTCTCAGTGGAAACACCACTGTAAAACGGGACTTTAACGTTGGTCGAAATGTCTCCGTTCTGGGAAATGCCCATGTTTTAGGTACGGCCACAATCGGAGGGACAACATTCGCTAATGGCGGGATTGAAACGACTTGGCTCAAGGTTAAGGGAGACATGAACGTAGAGGGTGAAGGTCTTGTTCGAATGAAGATGGATGTTGGCGAAGGGATTAATGTATACAAAGACCTAACGGTTTACTCGGACTTTGAAGTTACGGGCTTGAACAATGCTCAATCAGCGACGTTTCTAATCGAATCAGCTACAGGAAATACTTCCGCCCGAGGGAATATTGACGTCAACACGCTGCTCGTTAATAATAGTTCCACGCTTGATGGTTCTGTCACCGTTAATAACGATTTGAACACGCTCGGAGAGGTCGACTACGGCCAAAATATCATCGTAGGTTCTGCAGATGGTCTAGAAATAATAAATTTTGAAAATGCGGTTTTTAATTCATCGCTTACTTCTACATCAGGTCTTACAACATCAGGTACATTCACAACAACCGATGCAGTGACCACGAACAACGCGTCAATCACAGGTGGCCAGCTTAACACTGGAGGCGTTACCAACATCAGTGCAACAGAAGCAGGAAGTAGATTGGAAGTAGTTTCCAATATTGGGGCAGAATTTGCTGCAGAGTTTCAGAACTCTAATTCAGGAGGTAAGGGCATTTTATTGAAGTCAGGTATGGTGTCGCCGGCGGGCTCAAATAATTTTGCAGTCTTCAAAAACAGTAAGGGCTTGGTCATGGGGCGAATTGAAGGTATTACTGCAAATGACTGGACTTCAGACGGCGATTACGTATACACACAACAAGCATATAGTTCTGACAAAAAACAGTCAGAATGGGCTTTAGGAAACGCCATTTATGGAACGGTGTTAGCGTCAATAGATCTTGTGACAGCTGGTTTCGATGTTGGCGGTGAGGCTACAGCCTTCACTCCATGCTTTGGAAACGGCATGTGTGTGGCAGTGCCGGTTCCTTCTCTGATTGCACTTTCTATTGCGAATTTAGCGATCGCTGTAACCGGGGTAGCAGAAGCAGCCGGTGGCGTTGACGTAGCAAGGGTTGCATTGACAGACGTTAATTCAAGTTGGGTTGATTATAAGAGTGCTGTCGCTGGAACAATTGTTGGGGGTTCGGTAAATGTGGGTGTTACTTATCAGTCTGGAGCTGGAGACTATGCAGAATGGCTTCCAAAAGAAGATCCAAAGTCAAGGTTCAAACCTGGCCAAGTTGTTGGAGTGAGGAATGGATTTATTTCGCTTGATACCGAGAATTCCGATCACGTTTTTGCTATTTCAACTCTACCTATTGTCCTTGGTAATGTTCCGGAAAAAACTTCTGGCTACGAGAAAGTTGCATTTTTGGGGCAAGTTCCTGTGCAAGTTTTAGGCAAAGTAAGATACGGTGACTTCATTGTGGCAAGCGGGAATTCAGATGGATTCGCCACAGGCGTGAACCCAACAGCGTTGAGAAGCTCAGACTTTTCAAAAATAATTGGAGTTGCTTGGGAGGAGTCACAAAATAAGGGTCTTAAAAAAGTGAACGTAGCGATAGGCATGAATAACGGCCTATCTCAGGCAGCCGAGACGATAGAGCGTCAAATTATCGTCGAGGAAATGAAAACAAAGGCATTGAAGAAAGTGGCATTTTCATTAATGAAAGGAGAGAAGCCGTCTCTTGTAAATATGCAGGAAGCCGGATTAATTCCTCCGGTGATTGGAGAAATGGCTTCTGTAGGATCTGATTCAACATTGGATTCAGAGTCGTCTATTTACGATGACTATGTGGTATTTGAAATGACCGATACAGGATTGGATTTGGCCTTTGAACAAGCCATTACATTGGTTGATTTTGACACATTAAGTGATAGTGGCCGAGCAGCATGGGAAACCATCGCGGAGTCTGACGAACTGCGCACGCAGTTCTTGCAAGAATTGAAGAAGCAGGTTAATTATCACAATAAGTCGGCGCTTAAAAAAATAGCCAATTTTAATGGGAGTCAAAAGCTCAGCTATTCACGACCAGCATCTGAATTGCTCGACCATGAGGATGGATCGAATATGAATACCTCGAATCAGTAAGAATCATGAAACAGTATATTATTCTTCTTTCCGCTCTGGCATTGGTGCTTAATTTAAGTGCTCAATATCAGTGTCTCCAAGATTGTCCCGGGGCATTAATTACATATTATTTCGATGTTGATGGTGATGGCCACGGTGTAGATGACCCGCTTAGAAACGTTGAGTGTTGCAACATTGACGTTCCACCAATGTACTCTGCACTCAGTGACGACGCGTGTCCACTTGATCCGAATAAACATGAGTTAGACCCAAACTGTGCTTGTAACGAAATCTGTGTGGATGTTGTTGGTTGTACTGAACCAGGGGCATGTAATTATAATTCTTCTGCTAACCGCGAAAATGGATCTTGCGAGTACCCTTTAAGTTGTCAAGAGTGTGAGAAGAATCTGGATCAATCACCAATTACAGACGGCAGTGGTAAGGTTCTCGTTTCAGAGTATCCGCTGCAGGTTTATCCATGTGGTTGTGAGGTTGTTGTGGATGCTGTAACAGGTGTTGGCACGGTGGAAGAACATTTTAAGGATGCTCGTGGAAAATGTCTAAGTCCACTCTCTTCGGACTGGTGCGATGGTGATGCTGATAACGATGACATTTGCGATAATAATGAACCTTGTCCCGATGGGATTTCTGAAAAGGATGAATGCGGAGTTTGTGGTGGTGATGGTGTAGATGCAGATGAAGATGGAATCTGCGATGACGAAGATAATTGTACTGATATTTCAGCTTGTAATTACAACGGAAAATTAGTTCCAGGAGAGTTCAATCCAAGCTGTGAAACTTTCGATGCTTGTGGTGAGTGCGGCGGTTCTGGAACGGATGCAAATAATAATAGCATCTGTGATTCTGAGGAAATTATTGGTTGCACTGACCCGAATGCTTGTAATTATGACATACTTGCAAATGTTTCACCAGCAGGAACTTGTCAGTTTGATACTGATGTTTGCGGCATTTGTGGCGGAGCAGGTATTCCTGACGGAGACGATGTATGCACGGATCCGAACGTAGACCTTTGCTTTTGGTACGCAGATGAATTTCGCACTTGTGCGGGTCTTTGCAAGAACGATGTAGATGCAGATGGTGTTTGCGATGAGCAAGAGGTTCTGGGGTGTGATGACACATCGGCTTGTAACTTTGATTCAGATGCGACAGAGCGTGATGACTCATGTATTTATCCAGATATTACCGGCGTTTGTGGTGGCAATTGTATTGCAGACGCTGACGAAGATGGCGTTTGCGATGACGTCGATGAATGCATTGGCGAAATTGATGTTTGCGGTGTTTGTGCAGGAGGTGGAATTCCTGCAAATGATTGTGATTGCTTCGGAAATCAACTTGATGCATTAAGCGACTGCGGCGGGAATTGTCTTGAAGACGCCGATAATGATGGAATTTGTGACTTAGATGCTGATGGCAATAGCATTGACGATTGTGCTGGGGATTATGACGCAATTGGGGTCTGCGGAGGTTCATGTCAATCTGATCCAGATGGCGATGGTATTTGTAATGACAATGGCGGTGATACTTGTGTTGGTGTTGAGGATGAGTGCGGTCATTGTGGTGGTTCAGGTATTGCCGTTGGGAAGTGTGACTGCGACGGAAATGAATTAGATGCAATCGGTATATGTGGTGGTGGCTGCCAACTTGATGAAGACAATGATGGTATTTGCGATGATAATGGGGAGGATACTTGCGTTGGTGTCTTGGACGATTGTGGATTCTGTGAGGGTAGTAATGTAAATGGAACGTACCCTAATGGAGATTGTGATTGCTATGGTAACCAATCTGATGCTATCGGAGTGTGCGGAGGTAATTGTGTGCTAGATGCTGATTCAGATGGCCTTTGTGATCTAGATGCGAATGGTATCTCTCACGATTATTGCTTTGGAATTGTCGATAATTGTGGGGTCTGCGCTGGACCTGGGGCATTGCCAGATTGCGGTTGCGTAGCGAGTTTAGCAGGATTCTGTGATTGTGAAAAACACGTAATGGATGAGTGTGGCGTTTGCGGTGGCAGTGGACCGGTATACGGATATGATTGTGATGGCAATTGCTTGAGTGATGTCAACGAAAATGGAATTTGTGATGACTTAGAAGAGATTGGAATAGAAAGTCGACTCGTAGTCCATGTTGACCAAATTGGTACTCTTCTCGGCTCTATAGACCCATTCGTAGTTCAGAGAACAAATGACAGCCTTGAGCTTCTCATGCGCTTGGCAATTGAAAATCTTGACGATGCTGCCTTAACAGGTTCCTCGCAGAATTTGACTATCGAAGAAAGTATCACGAGTAACGGATCTTTAACGATTGAAGGACCTGCCACATTCAATTCAGCAGTTGACGTGAAGGGTGAAATGATCGTTAACGGAAACGTAGTTATTCGTGGCGATGCTGATATCGCGGGAACAACATTTAATATCGGAGGTACAATGACATCTGGTTTAGAGATGTCCGAAGACATGTCTGTTGGTGAAAATCTTACTGTTGTAAGCAATTTAGTTGTAGACGGTACAACAGATATCAAAGACAAGTTGGATCTGGCTGGCGATTTTATAATTCACCAAGGAAATATCGGTGGTGAATTGAGTGAAGTCAAAACCTTTAAAATTGCATCTTCCACAGGAACAACAACTGCGGAAGGTCGAATTCAAATCAATGGTGGGCTAGATGTTGACGGTAAATCCACTTTTGGAAGGTTGGACGTGGATGGACATTCCGAATTAGACATGCTTACGATTCATAATTTGTTTGATTTGAATGCGACGGCCAATATTGAAGGTAATTTAAGAGTGAATGAAAATAAGTTTGTCACCAGCGTCATTACGGAAAACACGACAATAGCTGAAACTGGGGACTTGATTGTTAGTGGAGATATGAAAATCCAAGGCGATATTGACATTGCTGGATCATGCACAATAGAAGGTGTGACATTTTCAAATGGTGGAATGGAAACTACAAGCATGACCATGAGTGGTGACTTGGATGTCGGGGGAAATGCAAAGACTGGCTGGGATTTGAATGTATATGGAAATGGTAATTTCGATCAGAAGCTTACAGTAGGTGATGACTTTACTGTTTATAAGAGCAGCACAGCTGAGTGGAACACACAATTAGGTAATCCGGCTGACTTCGATGCTCCTATCTTATTTTCAGTGGCAAAATCTTCTGGTGATGTTTACGCTAAGGAAAATCTTCACGCAGATAAGATGACTTTGACTGGTAACGGAACATTTAAAAACAATTTAAGAATTGGTAACTCCCTGAGAGGAACTGGTAACATTACGATGAAGGGGAACTTAACTGTTTCGGGTATGAGCACATTCGAAGGTGATGCAAATATTAGAAGCATCGATGCTAATAAATTTAAAGTCATAGGACAAACAAATGCGTCAAATGGAACAACCACTTTTGAATCTGGCTTGACTATTTCGCAAACAGCTTCAATGCATAAACTCGAAGTTGGCTCTGAAGGGGCGCCAGCGAGCGCCTTGTTCAAGGTTTCAAGCAATCGTGGTGAATACGCAGCGACCTTTTCAAATACAAGTAATTCTGATGCAGGTCAAGGGAATATTTCCATTGAGCTCGGTGCCTCAAAACCAGGTAATACATCGAAGTATATGTCTTTCCATAATTCTCTTAATCAAGAGATGGGAAGAATCGAGGGTGTGACTGTCGGATACAATGGAAACACAATGCTTGATGGTCAAAACCAATTTACAGATGATGCAGATTGGCAGCTCGAGACTAAATCCTTGAACCAAGACTTAAAGACAGCTTATGAAGGACGACAAAATGCCATCATGGGCACCGTTCAAGCTGGATTCGATCTTGGTTCTGTTATTGCTGAAGCGGCTGCGAATGCCTCTGCAACTACGGGATGTGCTGGAGTTGTATTCTATGGTCCTTTTCCGGCGCCATTTTATGCCCAATGCGTTCCCTCAGCTTCCCGTCTTGTATTTGATGGTCCGGCACTGCCTATTGCAATAGCTAACCTAGTGGCTGCAGGCTTACAAGTTGCTGAAGCAGAAATAGTGATTTCTGAGGTCCGTGCGATGAATGGAAATTTTGCTGATATGATTGAAGGCGATCTAAATAAACTTGACGGACAAGGTAATTTCACGAACGCGACACTTCAAACAAGTGTTGGGGTTACGTATCAATCAGGCTCTGCTGATTATGCAGAATGGCTTCCTCGAATGAATGAATTTGAGGTGTTCGAGCCTGGACAAATTGTTGGGGTAGTAAATGGGCAGATTTCGTTAAATACGGAAGGTGCGGACAAATTATTTGTGATCTCCACTCAGCCGGCTGTGTTGGGTAATATGCCGCAGAATTCGTCAGATCAATACGAAAAAGCAGCTTTCTTGGGTCAAGTGCCTGTAAGAGTACTTGGCTCTGTGAACACAGGTGACTATGTTCTTGCGAGCGGTAATAATGATGGGAATGGTATCGCCATTGAACCAAGTGCATTGAAGGCTGAGGACTTAAGTCGTGTAGTAGGCGTCGCTTGGGAATCGGGCAGGCGATTTTCTAAGAATGTAGTGAACTGTTCAGTAGGAATGCCAGGCGCCTCTGCGAATGTCTGTAGCGATCTAAAGAATCGAACGACTGCTTTAGAAGCAAAAACGACTGCCTTAGAGAATATGATTTTAGCATGGGCAAATGATGGCAAAGATGATGCTTCTTTGGCGGATGCAGTCAGTTCTGGTTTGGTGCCTTCCATATTTCCCCCTGAGCCGGTAGAAATCGATTTTGAAACCGTTTCAATTCACGACTTTGAAGTTGCTGAATGGAAGCCCGAAGGAGTTCGAGAGATGATAACGCAGGCACTTCCATACATTCAAGAATATGGACTTGACGAAAAGTCCCGGACTCACAAAAAGTTAGTAGAGGGTGATCCAGAGTTGATGAAAATGATGGAGAAGTCCATCACTTTTCATCTGAACAGACATAATGAAATGGCGGTACAAGCAATGGTGGATTTTCAAGATAAGCAAATGACCCGTGTCATGCCTTCTGATGTTAATCTGAATCCGACCCAATCGAACAATAATAGGATTTCACCTGAACGAAGAGCAAAAGGAAAAAAATGGAGTTTCAAACAATGGGGAGGAAAAAGAGAATAAAATTCTTTGCACATTGACAAACTTTAATATTAGTGGTTTGTCGCCAGGCATTTATCAAGTAGAATGGCGTCGAGTGATTAATAATCTGCGCAAGGAATCGGAATTCTCAGCCAAATTGCTCATTCATTGATATCAGAGGCGTTTCGCGCATGACTTTCCGCGCAGCTTATTTCGATTTAAACTCGGAGGTGCAGTACCCCCGTGAATGATTCCTCTGTTTATGTCCTTTGTTGCGTTGCCGATTTTCGGACTGGGTTGTGGTTATGTCGGAACTTGTGTTTGGATTTCTCATGGAGTATCATTCGAAATGATGCAAAAACCGCGTCCATTTGGCACAACAATGGGAACAACAACATTTTGAACGGC
>Ga0206677_10002440_pt1 | contig 16288 bp, 13 predicted proteins | sample M130m12015metaG_FD_155475 | JGI IMG/M metagenome (GOLD analysis project Ga0206677, IMG submission 155475) | Ammonia-oxidizing marine archaeal communities from Monterey Bay, California, United States - M1 30m 12015 | ecosystem: Environmental > Aquatic > Marine > Intertidal zone | place: USA...
CCTATAACACTGTTTTTCTTTTGTTTTGAAAATGCAACAACCTGAACTTCATCTAATTGATCGGCGCTTTCTTTTAAAATGAGGTTGATTTTCTTTTGATTCCCCACCTTAATTTTTTGCGTTTCAAAACCTAAATATTGAAATATTAATGTTGCATTTGGAGTTTTGATATTGATGACATATTGACCATCAAAATCTGTTGAGGCCCCGTTAGTTGTTCCTTCTACCAATATTGATACTCCTGGAAGATAATTCCCCGAATCATCTACAATCTCTCCCGAAACAATGACAGTTTGCGAAAACAAAGAAAATGAGAAAAAGAAAATAATCACTGGGAATAGCTTAGTGAAAATAATTGGAAATTTGTTCATATGTTGCTTTATAAAAAACGGAATGAAAGAGGTTTCTCTCTCATCCCGTAAGATATTAAATTTAAAGTTTTATTCTTTAATTAACTTTTTATACTGGCCGTTAACTTCTAAAAAGTAAAAGCCAGGCTTTAAATTTTTTATCGATAACTCATTGCTTTCAATTTCTTTTTTTAGCACCTGCTTTGTATTGATGTCAAAAATTCTAATTTGTTTTTTTCCATCTAAATTACTAAAACGAATCATGTCGTTTGCTGGATTTGGAAAAAACTGAAACGTTGCTTTTTCAAAATCATTTATGGATGCAGTTCCTTGTAATTGAGGTCCTTTTACATCATCGATATAAAAATCTCCTGTAACATCACCATTTCCTGGTCCTATAAAAATAAAAACATGATCAAAGCTTATACCATCAGCTAACTCAGAAGCATCAATATAAACGGTTTGCCATTGATTTGCTGCGATGATATCTCCATATATCTCAAAATTTGCATTTTGGTCTCCATCTCCTTTTGCATCTGCCAGTTTGTACATGAAATTTGTTTTAACAGACGAATACACTCTAAAAGAGAAGATGTCATCTTTAGTGGCATCATAAGAAGCATTTAATTGAAAGTGTATTCTTTCCCAACCTCCCCAAGAGTTTCCTTTTTTCCACTTAGCAACCATGTTTGATCCTCCTGTAGGATCTGTAACTGTGGTGAATTCTCCGGCAGGATCTCCCATAGATTCTGAAACTGTTGTTAAGGAATTTCCGTCAAAATCATTATAGGTTACCATCGACACAGCAGTGGCCGTTGTTGTAAATGTTGCTGAAAGTCCTGTAACCGCAGTATTGGTTTCTTTATATTCAATAACACCATCTTTAATCCCGTACCAATAAGTGGTATTTACGGCCAAAAGTTCTGAAGGGCTTATTGTAATTGAAGAATTATCAGCACTTAAAGCAGCATTGATTGCAACGAGTTCTCCTGATGCATCATTCTTTCTTAATTCTACATAACTAGTAACATCTGTTATTGTGCTATCGTCTAGGTTTCTAAATTGGAAATTAGAGGTAATGGTTGGTGTTGCAAATTCAGAAACATTGGTGGCACCATCAACTGGAGAATAAGTATTTTCAACGGCAGGCGGTACATTACTTTTTAAATAATCATCAAAATAATATTTGTCTCCAACCGAAGAACCTCCAGTACCATCTTTGTCAAAATAAATTTGAGCTCTGTCATAATTTGTTGCAGTAATCGCACCATAATTAAAAATGACTTCTACCCATTTATTGGTCTCTGTAACTTCAATCATTTGTTCGTGACCCTGCCCCCAGTCAGGATAATTTTGAAGCTTTATAGATACTCCCACTGGCTTACTTACCCAAACTTTAACTTTTATAAAAGCTGTTTCAGAAAAATCAAATGGAGTCAGTGGTGTAGCACCGTTGACTAAATCATTTTCTAAACCAGCAGAGCCCCCGTTATAGGTATACTCACCAACATGATCAGACACATTAATTCCGGACTTATCAGGATTTGCAATTTTAGCAAAACCAACCCCACCCCATGAAGAAAAAGCAAGATCTGCATTCGTAGTGTCAAAATCAAAGAGCATCTCATTAATATCACCTGTTACACCTGCCTTTGTTGTAAAAGTTGCTGAAACTCCGGTTACTGAAGCATCCGTTGAATACTCTATGGCACCATCGACAACTCCATACCAATACGTTGTAGAATTGTCTAAATCACTCGATGGATTTATAGCTATTTTGTTTTTATCATTATTAATGGTAGCGGTAAAAGCAACATCTGCACCATTTGAATCTCCTACTTTTAACGCAACTTTGGAAGTTAGGTCTGTAATCTCAGAATCATCTAAATTTCTAAATTTACCATTGGTGGTGATTGTTAGGTTTGTAGATATTGTAGCATCGGTAACGCCATCAGCTGGAGAATACTGTTGAGCTGGAGAGGTATATAATTCTGGTCCTTTGATATTATCAAAGAAATAGATATCACCTTGAGTCGTATTTGATCCCCCAATTTTAATAACAATATTATTCATAAAAATATTGGAAAATTCACTAAAGTCGAATGTTAACTCTGTCCATTTATTGATGTCAGAAGCTCCTACAGAAGCAGTTACCTCAATATTATTACCCCAATCTGGAGAATTCTCTAAATGAAAAATAACATCAATTTCTTCAGTAGCAAAAACCATCATCTTAAAAACAGCGTTAGTAGCTAAATTAAAAGGAGAGGTGAAAACTGACGTAGGATCTATGACCCCGATTCCGATTCCATTATCACTACCAGCAGTAAATTGACCTACAAAATCAGAATTATTTGTATCATCTGAAGCTGGATTTGCCACTTTTGAAAAAGTTGAAGAACTGTTCCAACTATTAAATACAATATTGGCATTATTGGTATCAAAATCTATGTGAGTAACTTCTTGAGCATTCACAATACCGATAGTTAATAATAAGATTAAAAGTAATTTTTGTTTCATAATATTATGAATTAGGTTAAAAAAATTAAATCATTTAATATTGATATATAATTGATGGTAAAAATTAACTTATTAGCTATGAAACCAACCTCAAAATTAAATGTATGTTTGTTTACGAAACAAAATTGAAGTAAAATTAACTTTTAGACAATTATTAAGCCTCTACAAAATATAATACAACTAAAATACCACCTCTACAAAAACTTTGTTAATGTAATTAACTTACTGATTTTCAATGGTAAAAAATTTGATTAAATTTTTTGAATATAATTTACAAGATTTACATCCTTGTCTAAATTAAATTTTCTGCGCAGTCTATAACGACTTTGTTCTACACTTGTATTGGCAACATTCATCAATGCAGCAATCTCTTTTGAAGAAAGATTTAATTTCAAGTAAGCGCTTAACTTGATTTCATTGGGTGATAAATCTGAATGTTTTTTTCTTAGATTTTCAAAAAATTGAGCGTGTGAATTGGAAAAATGAAGTTGAAAAGTTAACCAATCTTCTTTGTCTAATAGGTGATTATTAATTTTTTTAATTACTTTTTTTACTGGATAATGCAATGAATTATTCACCAATTCTTTGTCAATATTTTTAAGATCATTAATTAGATCCGCTAGTAATTCGTTTTTCTTAATATTATTTAGAGTTGAAGAAGCCAAGGCCGAATTTTTCTTTTTAATTTCTAAATTCAAATTATCTTCTTTTAAAAGAAATAACTCCTTATCCGCTGCTAGCTTCTGTAGTTCAAACTTTTCTTTTTGACGTTCTCTTTTTTGCTTTTCTAAATACTTTAATCGAATTACATATTTTTCGTTTTTACGTTTAAGGTAACTTCTATAAGAGATGAACGTTATAAAAAACAACACTACATAAAAAATTTTAGCTACTCTGGAAATATACCATGGAGAGGCGATATAAAATGGAATTTTTACACTTTCAGAAACTTGATTAACTTCCATTTTAGTTCTCAATTCTAATACATAATCACCTGAAGTAAGAGAAGGGAGTTTTATTTCAGATTCATTAATCCATTGAGACCATTGATTTTCCAACCCATTCAATTTATATTGAAATTGTCTAGAATTACTTATCGGATTGTTTGGTAAAGCAAGTTTAATTTTTAAAAAGTTATTACTGTATGGAATCTTTAACTCCTTTTTAAAATTAATTGGAGCGGTGATCGTATCTTTAGAACTTATAAACTCTAACGATTTTATTGTAGGTTTTACTTGTAATTTTTTTTGAATTGTTTTAAGAATCTTATGAAAAATAAGCCCATTATCTATACCAATTGCATAAATACTATCTTTAATTTTTTTTACATTATTAAAGTCTTTTAAATGATTATCCCAAATAGCATGAAAAGGTTCTTGAACCTTTTTAAAATCGTTACCATTTCTTAGCACATATCCCAAATAATTCGGAGTGGAATACCAAAATATATTTTCATCTTGTGAAATATAATTGATGTTTGTCAATCCCTTAAATATTTCAGACGAATATTTTGCTTTTGTAAATGTGTTATCTATGGCATCATATGAAAAGAACCCCTTAGGATTATAAAAAATTAGACTCCCATCTATCTTACAAAAGTAGGCATAAGGTCTAACGTTAGAGTTTTCTAATCCATAAAACTCAACATCATTAAGTTCCTTGCCATCTGTAGATAATGTTAATCTATAATACCCTTTTGAGGGATGAGCAACCCATAAGTGACCATATTGATCTCAACATCATTAAGTTCCTTGCCATCTGTAGATAATGTTAATCTATAATACCCTTTTGAGGGATGAGCAACCCATAAGTGACCATATTGATCGAATTCTAAAAACCTTGATGATTCCCCAAAATTCTCATATTTATTGACAAAATTCCATTGATTATCTACTTTTTCAAAAACAGCAATTCCTGAATAAAAGCCAACATACAATAGATCGTTAATTTTAGGATGTTTGATAAAACTCCAAGCACCTCCTTCTAAATGAATTGTTTTTAAGGAATTATCATGAACTACAGATAGCCCCTGATCACTTCCAACTAAGAGTTGCCCATCAATCTCATCTATATGCCAAATTTGCTCGGTACTGTTATTCACAAGTTTTGGCTCTGAAAGGCTATTTTTTGTATTCTTTACAAACAATCCTTGGTACGTACCTAAATATAAAGAAGAGTCTTTTAAAAAACTTGAATAAACAGTCCCAAAACCATTTTTGGTATCTAACAAATATTTGGTATTACTATTTATTTCTAAATAACTAATTCCGGATTCTGTTCCCAACCATATATTGTCATTATTATCGACAAAAAGTTTACGGACAGCATTATTTGCTATTCCATTATCGCGATTAAAATGAGCTAGTTTACGACCTTCTTTAGAAATAATGTAAAACCCATTTCTCAAAGACCCGATAATTAATCTGTTATTTTTGTATTTTTTTACATCTGTAATGATAGATTTTTGAATTTCCTCATTAATTTGCCATGACTTCTTTTGGAGTACTCCATTTTTTAAAAACCAAAAGCCATTATTATTGGTGGCTAATAACAACCCATCAACCTTATCCTCAAATACACCAATGATATCAAAAGAAATGTTCTCCGAACCTTTAACAAAAGTTTTATTAGCGTCAATTATTTCAAACAATCCAATGGATACATCTTGGACAAAAACCCTATTATTTGAAGAAAATAATTTACTAAACCCTTTGATCGCTGAAAAATTATTTAATTCTTTATTGTTGGGGTTGTAGGTATATATTTTTTGAAAGGATTGAAAAAATATCTTTCCATCAACTGCTGCTATATTTGAAAAAACAGGTAAAAGAGGTGACGTTTTACTTGGAGATTTAAAAAACAAGCTTGAATACTCTAAAATTCCTTTCTTGTTTTTAGACCAAAACCCAAAACCACCAATACCCGCAGTATAAATATGACTATCATCCTCATATAAAACTGCCCGGAGATCAGATCGGTCTTTGACAAAATAATTTTTAAAAGAAAACCCGTCATATTCTAACAAATAACCAGGATTTGCAAAATACATCTCTCCATTTTTATTTTGAGAAATATCGAAAACTTTGAGATCTTTTTTTAGTTCTTTTTTTGAGAAATTTTTGATAAATGGATTTCCTAAACCAGTCTTGAATTGACAAAAACTGGTTTTATTGGAGAGTGACAACAGCCCCACCAACAAAAGAAGTTTTATTCTTTTAAAATAGTTAAGTGAATTCTTATGTAGTACAGTTTGTATCAATGCAAAAGTATATTGCTATGGTTTAAATAAAAATAATCTAATATGGAATGATAAAAATAAATATCCATAATGTGATTAGCAAAATAAAAGACTAAATAATTTTTACTAATTCGAGTTGATCAATACATTTAAACAAACTAAAGCTATAGGGTACTTTTTAATTCTTGAACAAATTTTAAATACTCCTTTTTTCTTGATTCTTCAAATGCATGACGATCCAAAGTAATCGCTTCCTTTATGATTCTTCAAATGCATGACGATCCAAAGTAATCGCTTCCTTTATTTGAATTTGAGAATCATTCAAAACAGACTCGTCTATAGAATCAATAGAAAACAAATATAAATTCATAATAATCGGAAGGGTTGAAATACCTTTATCTGTTGCTATATATTGAGTACTTTTTTTTGTCCCTAATGGATTAAGTTTTTCAATAAGTGAGGCTTCAAGAAGAGTTTTTAATCTATTTGATAGAATATTAGTGGCTATTTTTTCTTTGGAGGATTTAAATTCTTTAAACCTAGACTTCTTATGTAGGATGATATCTCTTAGTATTAAAAGAGACCATTTATCCCCCAAGAGGTTGATGGATTTTGCAATCGCACAGGTATAATTTTTTTTCAAACTCAAATCTTAACAGTATCTATTTAAAACGACTTTTTATTTAAAATCGTATGCAAATATAACAAATACAATTTTTACACCTAATATTTAACAACAATGTAATTTAAAATGAATTAAATATAATAAAAATGAATTTTCAACACATTTAAAATAATTGCTTTTAACAACTAATTTTTTATATTTGTTTACAAACATCTAATAATTTTTAATTTAAAACCTTCATTATGAGAAACATTATCACCTTTGTTGCTTTGAGCTTTTCAATGATTATAAATGCTCAATGGATTGAAAAAACATCCTGCAATAAAAAAGCTACAATTGTCGCAAATCAAGCAGTAGAATACGCATTCAATTTAGAATACATGGCAGCTTTTGGTTCGGCCAATTCAGCCCTATTATTGGACGAAAATTGTGGTTGTGCTAAGTTAACCCTAGCCTTCATTAGCAGCGCAAATTCAAATTGGGGAAGTAGAGCTAAAAAATTAAAAGAAATTAACCCCAATAAACTAACCGCAGAAGAAAAAGCGTGGTTTGATTATATATCAGCTTCTTCTGAAGATCAGAAACCTTTAGAAAAAAGTATGGTTGAAAAATTTCCAAAAAGCCCATTAATTAATTTCTTACCCACCTCTATTCGAGATTTTAATTCTTATAAAGTATTTGCTGAAAAATTTCCAGAATATTCCTCATCCGCCTACAACATGATGTCATACGGGTACATGAATGGAGCCTATGGAGAGAAAGATACAGCACAAGCTATGAAATACGTTAAAATGTCTCAAAACAGCCATGATGGTCCTAATTCATATGATTCAATGGCAGAACACTATGCTTCAATGAACGATTATGAAAACGCTTTAAAAACACAACTAAAAGCAATAGATTTTGGAACATTCTCTTCTCCTTACAGAGCTAATGCATTGCTATATTATGCTAAGAATAATGTTGCTGATATGAGCAAAAACATTATTGAAAAGCAACAAGAAATGCAACAGGCAATTCTAGCTGGTGATTATGAATCTTATAAAAAATTTGAACATCCAGAAATTCAAGTATCTACTGGAGACTCGAATTTAAATCCTTTTTACATTTACACAAAAAAAGACGTAATTAAAGAGGCCCCTTTGACATGGGAATTCTTTGAATTATCTGATATGAAAACTTACTTTTCTCCGAATATGAAAACTGCTGTAATTACTTTCGTCGCAGATGGGAAATACACAATAATTAAATCAAACAAGACCGTCTCATATGCAACCAGAGCTTCTTCAACTTGGGTTGATACCGATGAAGGTTGGAAGGTTTTACATACATCCTATGCTCCAAGAAAAGGAAAAAATGGTCTTCCAGAAATGGATTAAAATAATTCGTTTTAGAATGATGATTAAAAACAGAACTGATGGTATTCCTGATTAACAGGACCATTGTAACTGAATGTAACTCTTTTTGAGTTGAAATAAGTGCTCGATTTATATCCAAAAAATTGAGCACTTTTTATATATTTAAAAATAAAATGCCCTTTAAATTAAAGTGCTTTCCTATCGGAACTTTTGTCCGGATAATTATCTTCTCTTTGCTTACGGTTTGAGTAAATGATGTTATATATGGTAAATCCCATATATGTCGCAAATATAACAGCACCCACTATGAAAAATCCTATATTCATTTTTTGTTTCTTCTTTGTCTAATGGCGATTGCAAATAATAATATTGTTCCCGGCCAATGTGCCGAATATTGAGCCTCTTCATACATTCCAAGTAGTGCATAGGAAACAGAATATAATAAACAACCAAATGCTAAAATAATTGGATACCAGTTATTGATAAATTTCATACGATCAAATATTTTTATAAATTCTTGTTCTAATATACGAAGAGAATACGATGTTTTAAAAAATTAATCATTAATTTGATTAAAAATTTTATCTTTTTAAGAAATAACAATCACTCCATCCTATATTATGCATCAAAAATATCATGAACCAAATAAGCTACAAAACCCATTGACCAAATAAAATTATTAGCTGAGAAATACTCATTTCATTTTTTTACATAGCTGTAATTTTGTTTACTAACTAAGCTAGCAATATATCATAGCAATAAAAAATAAACCCTCAACGAGTGAGGGTTTGTATGATACTTATTATCTGATAATTTCTACAATTATTCAGCTTCTGAAGCAGCAGACTCCATGAGAAAATTTGTTAACCCACTAGCATCAAAATAATCGCCACCTGCAATAATTTTTCCATCTTTAAAATCCCATGTATGATAAGATATGATTTCCCAGCTTTTTCCCGTTGCAGTATGTATTCCTGACCATTTTCCATAGGAACGAACACTTCCGTCAGCCAATTTAGTTTCAGCTGAAACACCTGGCAAATAATTCTCTGGAGTATAAACAACCCCTTCCATAGCATCTTGCCAACCCTTTAGATACTGTCCCATTGCTTCTTTTCCAACTTGACTCGCTCCATGAAACGCAGGTTGCCACATTACATCTGGATGAATCATCTCTAGTTGATCTTCAAACCCTGTCTCTGAAGCTTGTAATTCAAGAAATTTTTTAACTGTTTCTACATTAGCATCATAAGAACTATTTCCCTGATTAGAACATGAAACACATACAGTTAGTAGGGCTAATAAAATTAATTTTTTCATTTTTGTTACATTTTAAGTTAGTTTAACAATATAGTAAATTAGTTGTTAAAAAAAATTAATTATTAAAAAAAACCCTCAATCATTGAGGGTTTTATATTCGGTTTAAAAGAATTAAATCCTATTACTTAGGAAGCTGTGAAGCATTAAAATAATATTGCTCATTAATAATTTTCCCTTCCTTATTTACCACTATCTGAGAATGGTGAACAGCCTCTTTTATCGCATTTGATTTTTTATTTTTTACAGTTATATCCCACCATGATATGATCGTTTTGTTATCTGACCCTTCATATTCGAATAAATCCGGATATCCACTTTCACTCACATTAAGAATCTCATATTGTTTGTAAAATTCTTTAAGACTTTCCATTTCTTCTTCAACTGATTTAGAGGCATCCTTCTCTGAATTCATAACATCTAATATGGTCGCATTTTCAGAATACAAAGCCTTCATTGATTCCATATCTCCTATTTCTATATATGCGTATAATAATCTCGCTTTTGAAATCATTGGATGGTCTTTGTAGATCGTTCCATTTTTTGTAGTACCCCAAGCATCGTAAGATTTTTTCCACTTTAGTTGACTATCTGACACCGATAAACCACTAATTTTTTTACCATCTTTACTAAAAAAGAAGATTGAATTTCTTGGTATCTGAAATTTATAACCCGTGTTTTTATCAAATCCTTTCAATATTTGATAGGTATATACATTTAAATCGTCTTTCCCATATTCCATTGCATCAGAATAAGCAGAACCTCTGTCTTTAATCTGTAATCCAATAACATTTTTACTCAAATAATTAGATCTTCCGAGCAATCTATTTAGGGTTAATGGCTTTGGTTCCATAGAATTCATTTGCCACCATTTAAAATCTTCAGTTACCATAGATTTCAATTTCTCTGCATCTCCTGCAACAAAAGCATCAGTAAATTCATTGACTAATTCAATCCCGGGGTGCTGGTCATATATTCTACCATTCTTATGTTTTTTCTGTGCAGAGATTGACATCACTGATAACATCAATACGCCTAATACTAATTTTTTCATTGTTTTTAAATTTAAGATTATTTATTATTGTTGAAGTAAATATAATAATTAATTTTAAAAAGCAACTTATTTTTTGTTCTAAATAAAGCTCTTTTTTTTTAAAAATCAACTAACTATCAAAATTTAAAACTGTTACAATGGTATTCTTTTTGAGCCAATTTAACAAAGAGAGAATAGATCTCAAATTGCATTCAAAAATCTTATCATGGCAATTTCGATGTATTTATCATCGTTTATTTTTTATCTGTAAATCTTAATTTTTCTTTGATATCTTGGAAAGGTTGTTCTATACAGACATACATGAGAGTAGAACCGATTATAATGGCAAATATCGAAATCAAACTATTTGTTAAAACAATCTGTGTATCAGACAAACTTCCAAGAGCATAGTCATTAAATTTTGGAAAAAACCAAAACATGAACATCTCGTGAAAAAGATACGCAGAATAAGAAATCTGAGAAATGGGATAAAAAAACTTCATAGAGAGAAAGCTATTCAAGGGTCTTACTATTTTTGATTCTGAATACAAACAGCAAAAAATCATAAACAATACGGCATATGAAAAAATTTCACGGTGAATAATTTCATAAATTCTCGGTATATCGTTATGATACCCATCAAAAATGGAACTTTTAAGATTTGTCCATTGCCCTAAAGATATGCTTGATATCAAAATAAAAATTACAACGCTGAGGCAAAAAAGAAGATTGGACACTTGCTGTTTATTGTCAAAAAATGATTTTATTTGATTCTGATGGTATACATTAATGTATGCTCCAATAACTCCACAAAGTAATCCACCATATCTTAAATGTGTAAGCATATAGTACTCCCAAAACCAATTCTGCCAATCTTCATCTAAAAAAGACGACTTGAATGGCACTTGAAAATCATGAATATTCACTGAATAATGGTAGGTTAATGAAATCGTTAGCAGGGTCAAAAGAATAAATGGGATACGCTTTCTCTTAAAAAAGGGAAATATAAAAGCAATGAGAAAAGGAATGACAATATAAAATTGTTCTTCAATTGCTAAAGACCAGGTCCAACCCATATAAGATCCTCTCACATAATTATTTATATATAACAGATTAGACCATGCGGTTGTCCATCGATCTGCACCCATACCCTCAAGAAAATATAAAGCGATGATCATAGAAAAAACATAGACTGGTAGCAGACGTAAAATACGTCTGGTATAAAACTTTTTAAAATTGAGACGGTTAGACCTTTTAAACTCTTTAAATAAAATTGACCCTATCAAAAAACCACTAATCACAAAAAATAAATCAACCCCTAAATCTCCCTTAGAAATCCATATTAAAAGAGGGTTTTCAAATATTTTTTCTCCCACAGAAGTAAAGTCATTGTATTGAAATAACCAAGCATGAAAAATAATAACCCATAAAACAGCAATGGCTCTAATACCATCAATAGGTTTATAATTTTGAGAAGGTCTTGAAAATAATCTTGAAAAATAACTTGCCATAAAAGAGTTGATATAAAAAATAAAAAGCCAAATATAGATAATAACTTGCAACAAACAACTTATTTTAAAAAAGATACTCTTTAAGGAATAAGAATCGTGATTTAAAAAGTGTTTATAAATATATTCTACAACAAAAAGCCCATCAAATTTGATGGGCTTTTTGTTGTAAATCTGTTATTTTACCAGTCTGCTTTCCATTCACGTATCGTATGAACCAAATCATCTTCGCCAATAAAAAACTTATCGATGACACGTTCTTTTTCTATATTCCCATTTTTATTAAATCTTGTTTCTACAGCACCCACTTGAACAATACTTCCAGACCAAGATTCAACAGTGTAAGGCAGATAATATTTAATGACTTTTTGAATTGAATCGTATTGAGAAAAATAATTTTTTAACATGTTTACATCCATTTTAATGGCTGATTTCATGTTGTGAGGATAATACGTTAACGAATCATTAATTGAGGTAAACACTCCTTCCGCATCTAGCGACACATGACTTGATAACATTTTTTTGACAATCGCTACATCAGCATCTGATCCTATTGAATATTTCACCCCTGTATTAACCCACTCACCGGCTTTTCGGTCAACTTCAACCTCTTTAACTGAGTTGCTACAAGAAATGAATACCGAAGCAACTAATAATAATGTCATTGTTTTCATTGTTTTATTTTTTAAATGAACTTTAAATATAAAGTAAAATCTAAGGGGGAAAAATGCAAAAAATTAAAATTCCTAACAGCGTTATGCACAGCTCTTTTTTAATTTTACAAAAAATTAAAATTAGTTGTAAAAAGTAATTATTTTATCTATTTTGGACTTTTGAAAAATTTCTCAACTTACACAACTCACAATATTTATTTTATGAAAAAAACAGCTTTTCAAATCTTTTTTTTATCAATTTCAATGATCATAATTTCATGCAACAAAGATGATAATTATAATGACCCAGATTCAAATGATTCCGCAGAGATTCCAACCGTATACGAAGGATGGACCTTACAATGGAATGATGAATTTAATGAAGCGCAGATAAATAGGAATAACTGGAACTATGAGTTAGGTGATGGTGCAGATTATGGATTGCCCGTTGGTTGGGGTAATGATGAAAAACAAATTTATACATCAAATAGTGAAAATGCAAGTATCGTAGAAGATGAAGGTGCTTCCGTTTTAGCGATAACAGCACTTGAAGATAATTCAGGGGGCTATACTTCTGCAAAACTAACCACTCAAAATCTTTTTAGCATGCGCTTTGGTCGTTTAGAAATAAAAGCTAAAATGCCAAAAGGACAGGGTTTATGGCCTGCCATTTGGATGTTAGGAGATAATAAAGATCAAATTGGCTGGCCAGGATGCGGGGAAATAGATATGGTAGAAGTCCTAGGGAATGAGCCCTCAAAACAGTATTCAACTATTCATTTTACAAACGATGAAAATAAACATGGTGAAATACAAAGGAGTTCTATCAAATCTCCAGACTTTAACTCTTCTTATCATGTTTTTAACATGGATTGGACTCCTAATTCAATAACTTTTAGTGTAGATGGCAATATGCTGAATACAATTGCGATTGAAGATGACATGAAAGAATTTCTTCGCAGTTACTTTTTAATTCTGAATGTTGCTGTAGGAGGCTATTGGCCTGGAGAACCCGATGCAACAACGGTTTTTCCTCAAACCATGTATACAGATTATATAAGAGTATACTCTAAGAATGGTTTTCAGGCCCCAGATGCTCCTGTTTTGAATATTGAAGAAGAAACTGTGGGACAACTTATAGAACCTACCTTAGCAGATCATGCCGTTCAAGACGGATTTACAGACCTTGGTACAATGGAGGTAATTGTATATGGCCCAGGAGCACCAGAAGTAGCCTCCTCTGACAGTGCAATTGACGGAGATGCTAGTTTGGCGTTCAATTTCCCCGGTGAAAATTGGGGTGGTGGATACCTTCTGCTAGAGAACTCTAAAGATATGAGTGCCTTTACAGCACTTAAATTTTCACTAAAAAAACCAGATTCTTTTGTGAATTGTGAGATAAAACTAGAAACTATAAGAACTGATGCTGTTGTTTATTTAGCTGATTATACTGGAACTGAACTATCTGATGGATTTGTAGAGTATACGATTCCGCTGGCTGATTTTACAGATTTAGACCTTTCGGGATTGAAAATTCCATTTTCTATGTGGAATCCTCAGGATTCAAACAATGCATTTGTCAACGCAACAGTGCTAATCGATAATGTCTATTTCTCAATGTAATTAATCACACCTTGTCATTGATTAAATTACAGAGATAGTTAACGACAATTCAAATAAAAATAGGGTCTCTTTAAGATACCCTATTTTTTTTAAGTTCCTATTTTTGAATGCCTACTCTAAAACCCTTGGGATTTGTTTACCTACTTTAATATGGTTTTGATAAAATCCAGTTGATAATAAATGATTGGTAACTTTATTTGTAGGGTATCTCCAGATTAGAGGGTTCAGAAACATAACAGATCCTTATAAAAAAGAGGGATTTAAATTTAAAAAGTGTTATATAAATTTATCGTAAAATTCCTTGTTAAAAATAACCGATTTATATCTAGCATCAAAAGAAGATTTGATAATAATTAAAACATCGTTATTGGAACCCAAGAGCCATTTAATTTGCGTATTAATTTTATCAATATATTGATTACGAACACGTTCGTTCTGAATTTTACTTAAATGGTTTTTACTTACAATAGCAAATATTTCTGTAAACTCTACTTCTTTTTTAAGAGCTCTTTTAAGAATAGTAAGAGCCATACTGTCTAGTTCTACAAACTTAGATTTATACTTTAATCCATTCTCTAATATAACCAAAGAGTTCCTTGATTTTATATATCTATAGATGCCAAAAAAAGCGATGCATAAAAAAACAAGTCCAAAACTAATTAACAGATAAACGACCGTCTTTTTTGTATCATATAAAGCAGTAATTTGTTCAATCTTACTTGTAATATCTTTGAGCGCTACTTTTTTCAAAATATTACTCTTATTGATATAATATAGTTGATCATTGAAAAGGACAGGATCGATATTACTCTGAAATAAATGTAAAACAGGATTAATTTTATATTCAGTGAGTATGTTTTGTTCAACATTCACTTTAAATAATGTGTTTCTACCATCTAGAATGTAATTATGCTTACCATCTGTAAAACTTTTAAAATCGCGGTCTGAAAAATCAGCTTTTAATATTCCTAAGAAATTCCAATTTTTACTTTGAAAATTAAAAGACCAAACCTCATTATTTGGAACCTCATTTCTGGTCCCAAGATGGGTCACATGAAATCCTCCAAAAAAATAAAAAAATTTTCCTGTGTTAATTCCAAAATGATTGCCCACTGTTGTCGCTTTTTTTGAAGTCAGAGATATAGGATATATCTCCCATTCCTTTGTACTTTTATCTAAATAAGTAAAAAAATTAGACTGTGTCCAATACCCATAACCACCATGCCTCATGAGGGTGTCATTTTTTATGAATACAGAACTTCCTATCAAGAAATTTTTAATATCAGAATTATCAATTCTTATGAGACTGTCCTGCTCTGTCAATTCAAATACTTCACCTCCTTTTTGATTTAGAAAAAGTAATCTATTTTGTTTGATAACTGGGAGAAGGGAGAACCATGCATTGGGCTTTAAGATTTTCTTTGTTTCAAGAATCTCTAAACTGTTTGCATCAAATCGTGTTAAAGAATCATTTGTAAAATATAAAATCTGATTTGTTCGTGAGTCTAAGATTAAACGTTTAGTAGTTTCAGGAATTGCCCTTTGTTGGCTAAAAGAGTTGAGAGGAATTAAAAATATAAAAATTAACAAGGAATATAATCCCTTCGAAAAAAACATCATTGAATGAGAATAAGTATAATAATTTTAAATTTAAACTAGTTACAAAGTGCAGGAATGGTCAGATTGAATAAGAGAAATCCAAGATAATATAATTCTCCAGAAGAATTGAACTTAGCCTCAATAAAACTTGATCATCCTTTTTGGTTTGTAGCTATCAGCATCCTCTTAGTTAAACAATTGATTCCTATATTCAAACACTATTTTATTGAATTAGTTTTCTTCTCAAATATAATAAAAAAGATGGTTTAGATATTGATGTTAATAAGGCTTTTTTTCTAAAAATTCTTGTCTTTTATATCTTAACTTATTCTGTCATAGAGAAAATACTGGAAAAATTATTATAGTGTAACGTTTGCGTATCATTTAAATTAATGTTACGTTTGCGTTACATTAATAAAAATTAAATTATGGATCAAAATATTATTATACCAATTTTTGGAATG
>Ga0206677_10002441_pt1 | contig 16286 bp, 15 predicted proteins | sample M130m12015metaG_FD_155475 | JGI IMG/M metagenome (GOLD analysis project Ga0206677, IMG submission 155475) | Ammonia-oxidizing marine archaeal communities from Monterey Bay, California, United States - M1 30m 12015 | ecosystem: Environmental > Aquatic > Marine > Intertidal zone | place: USA...
CTAACCAGCTACGAATCGTGGGAGAAACAACTAAAACCGGATATTTTTCTTCTTTCTCCATCTCTTCCACTACGTCAGAAATTGAACTGAAAAAGCTTTGAGAGAGATTAGGCTCAAGTGCAACATCTTCAATGGATTGCGCATTTGAAATGAGGTCATTTAATAATTGCTCTAGGCTAGGTTCTAGCGTCATAACCTCGAGCGCATTGTCTGGCTCATTTATCTCGTGAATGATCAATCTTCCGAGTTTGATCCTGACTAATGCCGTAAGTTTCTCAGCATCCTTCGAAAAGCTCGCACCCTCGGAAAGTGTTTCGAGAATGGTACGCATGTCTTTTAGAGGGACACCCTCAGCTAAGAGGTTTTGTAGTATTTTGACTAACGTGCTGAGGGTTAATTGATCAGGAATGAAATCTTCAAGTAATTTGGGTGAGTTTTCGGCGATTCTATCGATAAGCTGCTGAGCGATATCGAAGGTCATTAACTCGTCGGCATTAGACCTCAGGATGGAATTCATATGTGTCGCAATCACCGAGGCAGCATCCACCACTGTATAGCCGAGGGCCTGCGCGTATTCCTTTTCTTCTGTTTTTATCCATACAGCATCTAGCCCAAATGCTGGATCTTTAGTTGCTATGCCATCAATTTCTTCGTAAACACTGCCCGGGTTGATCGCCAGATCACGACCAATTTCTATCATGCCGCTGCCCCTGCTAGTGCCATTTAGGACGATACGATATTGCGTTGGCGGATTGTCTAGATTGTCTCTGATTCTCACGGTAGGGAGTAGGAACCCGAGATCAGATGACATTTTCTTCCGAATGCCTTTTGCCCGCTGTAGCAGGCTGCTGTTGTGTTCAGAATCAATTAATGAAATGAGACCGTAACCTAATTCGATGCTGATAACGTCAACTTGCCCAGCATCATCCCAATCGAGCTCTAGTGGCTCGCTGGGTGATGTTGGATCATCCGCTATATTTGATGTTTCTGCGGTGTTATCAATCTTTTCAAGGTTTCTCCTGAGAAAGTAGGCGGCTCCCAACGACAATATGCCTAATGTTAGGAATACTGCGTTAGGCATGCCGGGTATCAACCCTAGAATGGTCAGAGTGCCGCCGGCTATTGTGAATGCGACAGGATTGCCAAGTTGTCTGGTCGCTTGCTGTGGCGCGGATTCTGAAGTCGATACCCTTGATACGACCAGTGCCGTCGCTAAGGATAAAATAAGAGCAGGTAACTGTGCGACTAGGCCATCGCCGATCGTTAATAACATATAGGCTCTGGAGGCTTCTCCGAAGCTTAGGTCGTGTTGCAGCATGCCTATCGCTAATCCCCCGACTAAGTTAATCATCAGAATCAATAGGCCGGCGACAGCATCTCCTCTGACGAATTTTGATGCGCCATCCATGGAACCATAGAAATCTGATTCTTGAGAGACCTGCGCTCTCCGGTCTCTAGCTGTGTCTTGGTCGATTACGCCGGCATTGAGGTCAGCATCAATGGCCATTTGTTTGCCGGGTAAAGCATCGAGCGTGAAACGCGCGATGACTTCAGAGACTCTACCGGCACCCTTGGTAATCACGATAAAGTTGATGATCATCAAAATTGCAAAGACGATAAAACCGACGGCGTAGTTGCCCCCAATCACAAATTGACCAAATGCCTCGATAACCTTTCCCGCAGCTGCTCCTCCTTGATGACCTTCAAGCAAAACCACCCTGGTTGAGGCAACGTTGAGTCCTAGACGCATGATCGTTGCGAAAAGTATGACGATGGGGAAAGAAGAAAAATCAAGGGGGCTTGCCGTGTTTATGGCCACCATGATGATGAGCAGTGCTAGGATAATGTTGATAGAAAAGAATATATCCAGCATGACGGCTGGCATCGGTAGGATGAGTAACGCCAGAATAATCATGACAACAGCAGGTACAGCCAGAGAACTCCACGGGAAATTTCCAGCAAATTGTCGAATATTCGTCAATTTATCCCAAGTGAGTTCCATAAAATCCCTTCCAATGTCGTTTTCTGCCAGAATTAAGACAGATTGAGTGCTAGTCGGGGGTTTAATGCAGGAACCATGCCCACATTAAAGAAATTTGCGCTGCAACCGATTAAATCTCTGTGACAAGACGAATTTAGGGTGTTTGTATGTTCAGGATTTTCTTTTTTGCCTCATTAACGATGTTATTGGCGGGTTGTGTGACAAATCATTATGTCCCTGGCTTGAACAAGACCCGCGCAGAGGCGATCACTGGCATTGGTTATGCCGTTATTTCTGCTCAATCCGGTCAATCCGAAGAAGAGAAACGGTTGATGGCGGCAAAAGCCTCGAAGTTAGAAGCTTACAAGTCGCTTGTGGAGCAAATTTACGGTCAGTACATTGAAGTGAACGGTTTGATGTCATCATCGAAAGTTGTAGAAGAGTCTCTTAGGTCAAAAGTAGAAGGCGTTATCTATGGCGCTGAGTTAGTGAGCGTTCGGCCAATTGGCGGACACAGCTACGAGACGACGTTGAGAATTGGTGGTGACGCAGTCGCTGATCTGGTGGCCGAAAGTGAGGGGGAATCGCAAATGGCCTCCGCCGGCGGTGACTAGCGTAAGCATTTAGAATGGAGTTTATGAGTGGCTGAGTAAACTTTCAGCTGCTTTGTGGGAGCGAAAACATGATGAATCGTCTAGGTGCTTGTAAGAAAGGCCCTATTATCTTGTGTTTATCACTTCTGTGTAGCTTGCATAGTTCGTTTGCTATTGCCGAAACAGAATTTGCGTTAAAAGACTTTAAGGATGCTATTTTTAGACTAGCCATCGGGGAAAGTGCCCATATACGATCGATGGGTTTGATGTCTAATTCAAAGATAATTGCAGATTCAACGATCTATCAGACTGACCTAGCGCTAGATAAGTTGGAGTTTGACGTGTCAGGCGGACAAGCTGGTATGAGCGCCGACCTTGTCGCCAAAATTGACGAGGATAGGTATTCGCCAGCATCAGCATCAGCCTCTCCTCTTTGTACCCAGCAATCGAGTGATCAGCCCTTCAGGCTGGATTTTAGTGAGATATTACTTCTTCCCGCCAATCCCTCTGCGGCCACGATCAATGTCGGCAGATTATCGGGTTGGGCAGTGCGAGCGTTAATCTTTGATGAGTCAGGTTTATTGCTCGCGAGTGATCAAAGCAATCAGTCGATCGGCAACTTATTGGCCGTGCGGGGTTCAAATCAGGGTGACGAGTTAAAACTTGAGTCCACGGTGAGAATCGAAGAAAAAGCCAAAGCATCAAAGATAAAAGGTTACTTAACCGCAGCGTTTTCTTCCCTGATACCGGAACCTCGTCACGCGATTAACGTTGATGGAGAGCTCAGGCTCATGCAGGGGGCAAAGGTTTTGGGTACTTGGCCCTGGGAGATGAAGGTACGTTTAGATGAAGTTTTCTCAATTTCTAGGAATAGCAATCTATTAGCTGATAGATTAGAGATGATTGAAGACCTGAAAAGCGAAATTTTGGGGAAATTGAATTGTACTGAAAGAGCACCATACAGCGTTTCTGTTGCTGGTGAAATGCTTACATTGAATGCAGGGAAAGCCGATGGCTTTAGAATAGGTGATCGGTTTTTATTGTTTCCCGGAAATGAAATTTTCAAGAGTCATGGAATCGCCTCTGCGCTGGAAAGCGTCGCCATTGCTGAAATAGTACGATCAAATCGACAAAGTGCATTGCTGCATACGGTTGAAGGGGATGTAAACTTGAGAAGCGGAGTCATCATGAATGCTAAGTCGATACGGTTAATGTTATGAATAGAGTAATCATTTGGGGCATTTCTGTTCTGCTGACAGTTGTCTTCCTGGCCGGTTGCGCATCTAATGCCGTCACGCCTGCGTCGACCGCGAGTGATGTGGCCGTCGATGATCAAGCAGAGCCAGGCCCGGCAAACACCAACCTCACAAAAGTCCTTGAGGGGACGGAGGCTTTTGGCGTGAACGGCGCAGAGAAGAATGAAGAGCTCTCCCGCGCGTTAGAGAGGATGTTGTCTGACCTGAAAAAATCGGTTGATGAATCTGTTTCTACTGGCGATATCAGTCAAATTGATGAGAATGGTTATTATCTGGTCAAGCGGGGGGATAGCTTGTCAAGAATCATAGAGCGAGTGATCGCAAAGACGAATATAAATGGTGATTTCCTCAAGCAAGCGTTTGTTGCTGCTAACCCTAAAGCATTCAAGAGGGCTAACCCAAATTGGCTTTATGCGAATTCAAAATTAAGGCTGCCATCAGAGAAAGATTTTAGAAAGTTGGTTTTCAAGCCAAAAAGTAATAATTCAGAAACGAAAGATACGACCGATCCCTATAAGGATTGGATCCAGTATCCATTGGTCGTTCCTTGATAAGCGCAGACTCTGTCAATCAGCCCATTAGGGTAAACGCCACCTATTCTCAGGGTGGCAGTTCTGTTTATACCTTAAGACTTGAGCCTCCTGAAGCCAGGTCACTCGGGTTGAGAGAAGGACAGTCAGTCAATGGTGTCATTGCTAATAGAGCAGACGGTAATGTTTTTCTCACAGGATCGAAAGCGGCGATTATGTTACCTAGCAATTTCGCTGCAGCCGAAGGGAAAGCGAGTTTTATCGCGACTGCTTTAGTTGGCGGCGCGATGCTGCTTTCTTTGCAGCCAGATAAAGCCCGTAAAGTCGGCACAAGACTTTCGATAGATAGAATACATAGCTTGTTAGGGCGGGCGATACAAAACACCTCGATATCGGGTCTCTTCAGCTTTTCTAAAATCACGAATATGCTGGCGCGAGAGCCAAGGCTAGGCAGTTTGTTTAGCAGCTTTCAAATGTCTTCTTTTGAACCGAACGCACAAACGGCTGAAGCGCTAAAAGCTTCACTCTACCAAAGTGGTTTGTTTCACGAATCCGAAGTTTTGAAACAAAACAAACCCAATTTGAACTTAAAGACTTTCTTGTTGCTTTTGAAAAGAGGGCATAACAACTTCGGCGCTGATCTGAGCCAGTTAAACGCAGCCTTGGATGAATTAGAGTCATTTCAACTTGAATCACTTGGCAATCAATTAAATAGAAACACCGCGCTAAGTTGGCTGATTCCTGTGCTTAATGACTGGCCAATCCTCGCGCATGTAGAATCAAGAGAGGGCAGTGAAGAAGGTTCGGAAGATGATCAGCAGAAGGAATGGAAAGTTGATTTAAGAGTCAGTTTAAGTGATTCGGAACACTTAGACGTTTCTTTAATCGTCTCCGAGAACGACGAGGTCAGATTGAACTGCTGGACAGACGATGCAGATTTTTATCACGAAGCGTTGAATCATTTGGATTGGCTGAAGTCCGGTTTCGGAGAATTGGGGATAAGTTTACACGAGGTCAACCTTTTTCCCGTCTCAAAGAGATCAGAGTCGTCTGCAGAGCAAATAGGGTATGCCAGCGATTTAACAAAAACAAGCAACGGGATTAGCATAGATGTATGAAGGCATGGAGCAAAAAATAGCGGTCGCGCTTTTGTATGACCGAATAAAGGCCCCTACACTTACAGCGAAAGGATCGGGAGATTTTGCAGAGGAAATCGTAAGGAAAGCAGAGCAAGCAAATGTGCCGATTACGGAGGACAAGTTGTTAGCTGCGACGCTCGCTCAGCTCGAGCTGAACGAAGAGATTCCGGAAAGTCTTTTTAGATCGGTGGCGATTGTTCTGGCGTGGGTGTATCGATTGCAAGGAAAAACACCGTGGTGATGTTTGGCTACGATATACGCCCTAATCGGTTATAAATATTGGCCTGGTCATTACTGCGATTAGTGATGACTTGTATGAGGTTTTTAGTAATTTCCAGTTGTTTCTTCAACAAAAGATCATTTCGAATGTGTTTGTCACGACAGTCAACCAGTTTTGACTGAAACTCGTTTTTGACTTGAAGGTTCTCGTTTGCACCGGAGGATGCTTCTAGATAGCTTGACCAAAGATTGCCCAGCTCCTCCATTAAACTTATTTTTCTTTCTTGAATTGATTCGACGGTATCGAGATCCTTAGATCCCAGAAGCACAAATTCCTCATCCAGAAGCGTTTTTAGCGATTCAATGAGAATAGACAGGGATCGGATGTCAGGGATAGCCGCGTCAGACACGTGTAGGCTTCTAGAGCAATCTTTCGAGTTCTACAAAGCTCTCAGCCATCTTTCGAGAGTCCAGGGGATAGTTTCCTGATTCAATGGCCTGTTTCAGTTGTCGAACTTTAACTTCATCGAAAGCCGCTTTTTCTTCCGCTTGCTTAACTGCTTCACTCAAATCGACATCAACAGCCTGCGACGCTTGTCCTGATCTTTGAACCTGATTTTCACCCTCATCTGCAGCTTCTCTACTTGGCGCAGCGGGTGAGTTTTGTACTTGGCTAGGTCTCCCCGAGCCAACGTTATTTACGTTGTCAACCATATCTTTAACTCCACAAAGGGATTACACTAACTATTAATCGGTCAATGCTCTTCAACCTTTAGGTATTTTTTTCAAAAAGTTTTCGTCACACGTAACCATATGATAAATCTAAGATATTTTCCACTATTTATTTATCTTCTTCTATTGGTGGCGGGTTGTGGCGGTGGTTCGGGCGATGGCAATTCTAGTTCAAACGGGTCTTCAAACGGCAATAACCCACCGCCCGCAAGCGTCAATAATCCACCGTCTTTGACGTTGAGCCAAGCCTTGAATGTGGCAGAAAATGCCAGTCTGGTCGGCGAGATAGCATTCTCCGATGCAGACGGCGATGCGGTCAGCTTATCTATCGAGGGCGTCGATAGTGAATCTTTTTATATTGATGCGTCTAATCAACTAAGGTTTATTTTTAGCCCTGATTATGAGGATGCTAAAGATATCGATGGTGATAACTTTTTTGAGATAGAAATAATAGCGTCAGATGGTAAAGACAATGACCGTCAATCGTTATTGGTGGGCATACTTAATCTGCCCGAAAACAAGTTTGATGAACTTGCAATTGAAAATTTGAAAATGGAGTAGTCAGTGACAAGGTTTTTGTTATGTTTTTTCGCCATTTTTTTGATGGAATCAAATGTTTTCGCTGAAGATCGCCAAAACATCACTGTGAGCCCAGCCGATACGCTGTCTGCCGATGTAATCAATGATATTAATGATCAATTAAGAGCGCCCCAGAGAAGACTTGAATTACCCGATCTTGTTGGTGAATGGGCAGTCCGTCAGTCCGTCTGCCTTGGAGGGGCTGAGGGCGTCGTAGTAGGCGGGCTTTGTGTTGATGATAGTGTGGCGTTAGAAGGCGCGGTACAACCTTCAGGTACGTATTTTGAAAGGACGGCAAATTGGAATATCGCCTTTGCGGATGAATCGCAGGCGAGTGTTTTGATATCGAGTAATCAATTTAACTTTTTCTTTAATCCTGGGTTTGGCTACATTGTTCCCAATGAAACGGTCACTTGGGAATGCAGTCTCTCCGGTGGCAGTGTGCTGATCTGTTTAGGCCCGACCGACTCCTTAACCTACACACTAAATTGCCCGCCGGGTGTTTGCCGATTGCATGTGCTGATGGCAGCATTTATCGAGTCTGATTCGCGAATCCGCTTTTCCTTAGGGCCGCTTGACACGAATTTAGCGGGTGGAGGCCAAAATACATTCGGGATGTTTAACGTTATCGAGCTCAGCCGGGCTGGGCTTTTACCGACCCCCCAATTCCTGGTAGCGGAACGAAGTGTCGAGCAAGTGAATTTAACATGGGCTGTTGATGAGGAAGAATACGATGGAGCGTTTGAAATTCAGCGTAAGGAGAATTTGTTAGATCCTTACACGGTATTGGGTACGACTTCTGAGACTTCTTTTTCGGACCAGCCTGCAGAGCCTGGTGACTATTGGTATAGGGTATTCTCTATTAGAGATGAGGAAAGAAGTACGGGTTCGAACGTGCGTAAAATTACTTATGATTAAGTTAGTTAAGACTCAATAGACCGTATCCGACAACCCTCGCGGTAATAACTTTATTGCTCTCTTGATTTCTGACGCTAATCCTCTCTCCTAGATAACCGTCGGAAAGCGCGATGGCTTTGGCTTCGATTTTAAAGTTATTTGAAGTTGAATAAATCGTTACTAATTCATTTCGCCGCATCAACCTTGCTTTCCTCAAGTGACGGCTGCGGACTATTTCCCCCGTTCCAACTGTTTTGCTTAGCTCCATATAACGCAGCGAGGCGATTGAACCAATATAATCTTCTGGTACACCTGAAAACTTGGTAATTTCAATCAGGTTGTTTGCGTCGAGTGGTGAACCCGACGGCAGAATCGTCTTTGGAACAACCACTATTTTAGATGTATCTAAGTCCTCGTTTATTAAAATATCCCCTCGCTTCTTATCGCGTTGCAAGTATAAATCGTCCAGCTGGGATATTTCGGTAAAGGCGTTGGTGGGTATAGACCTATTTGAGCGAATGTCATCTAGCATATCTTTGGTGATTTTAAAGCCCTCTGATGCGTCAGCCTTTAAGACGTAAGCATTGAGATGATGCGGATCATTAGGGATTAGATTGTCACTGAAGTCTGCTGAGTGAATTCTTGTCGGCACTTTGATGAATCGACGCCATTGACCCTGACAGTCCGCTTTGATCATTCGCTTTGAAGTATTAGTAAAATCAAAGTGGATTGGTTTGTCGCACGCTTTTCGAGTGATGGGGCCGCTGAGGTCTTCGGAAGCGAAGGCGATGTTATCTCCCTCTATTGCGGCTAGCCACTCGTTTAGCTGAATTAAAATCGAAGATTTAGACTCAGCTGCGGCCTCATGCGAGCCTAGTAAAGCCGATAGCTCGATTAGGCACATAATAATGATTAGGTAGCGCTTCATAAGTTTTTACCCTTGTCGCGCATTAACGCCACACCCTTGATGGGTCCTCAAACTTTATGCTGCTTGTTTATTAAATTCAACAATTGATAAACAACCAGTTGACCTGATTGGTGAATGAAGGTGATGCATATTGCTGCTGCGTAACTTTTCAGTAATCGCATAGGTCTATGCTCAAAAGCAATGAGAAAGGGTCTCCGTGTCGCGGCTCGACACGATTCGCGGGTTTGAGATGAGCGCAGCGCAAGGCGAATTTTGGCGATTGAGTCAACGGTTAGTTGACCTGCCTTTAAACACTGTCGGCATCACATTTGATCATCTATGCATCGCAGCCGATTAGCGGCAGCAAGGTGCCGCCTATTTTTCAACATGACCGGTAAATGTTGCCGCCTAGTTTCTACAATGCCTTGTTCTAATCAGTAAAAAATCTCTTTTATTATTTTAATTCAACAAGTTGAGAGCAATCGACAGAACTTGGCACGGTGGTTGCTTTACCCAAGTACTGGCCGAATTAATCTCAATTAACTAATCGGTCAACAAGGTTAAGAACTTTAGGAAAAATGGAAGGAACTGTGACGATTTTTGAGAATGTGTTTGGTATCCATGAGAGCGCGTTAAAGCTGAGAGAGCGTAGATTAAACGTGCTCTCGGAAAATATCGCGAACGCAGATACACCAAACTATAAGGCACGTGATATCGACTTTAAGTCTGTGATGAGGTCTACGCAAGCAGGCATGAAGGATATGACGATGACTCATGGGTCGCACATTGATGCAGCGAAGGCTGGCAAAGACGGATTGGTTTATCGAAATCCGCTAAACCCTTCGGCAGATGGTAATACGGTTGAGCTTTCAGTACAGCAAGCTGAATTTGGTAAAGAATCAACTCGTTATACCGCAACTATGCAATTTATTGAAAATCGGATCGGTGGTGTGCGGCGCGCACTTCGAGGCGAGTAACTAACAAAGGACTATAAAGAGTAGGTAACGTTATGGCTTTAGTAATCAACACCAACGTATCTTCATTAACTGCCCAGCGAGCTTTAGCTGAGTCTAGTGCAGAGCTGGAAACAGCAATGGAGCGCTTGTCGACAGGCTCAAAGATCAATAGTGCTGCAGACGATGCTGCTGGTTTAGCAATGACCCAACGCATGACCGCTCAAGTTCGAGGGTTAGCGATGGCAGTCAAAAACGCCAACGATGGTCAGGCTTTAACGCAGTCCATTGAAGGAGCGCTGGGTGAAGTCTCGGATATGTTGCAACGAATGCGTGAACTAGCGCTGCAAGCGGCGAACGGGACCAACAGTTCGGCTGACAGAACATTCCTTCAGTCGGAAGTGAACCTGTTGATTCAGGAAATATCGCGCGTATCAGCGAGCACTCGCTACAACGGCGAATTGATTCTTGATGGCACCTTTCTAAATAAAGCCTTACAGGTAGGCATAGAAGAAGGCGAGAACATTATTTTCTCGGTGGATTCTGTGGCAGCTGAAAATGTGGGTGCCCATACATTAGTCGGTGAAGGCGTAGGTGCACGAGCTGCCCAAGCGGATCCGCTGGCCAACCCGACAACTGAAGCAGACGATATAGAAATTTTTGGGTATCTTGGCACAAAATCTACAGCGGCGAGTCCTGGAGATTCAGCAAAACAGACGGCGGTGAAAGTCAATAACCTGACTGGAGAAACCGGCGTCAAAGCGTACGCTAAGACGTATGCCTCAATTGAATCGACCAGCGCGGCGCAAAAGACCTATAGCGTAAAAATTAATGGCTTCACAACAGGAAACTTTGTGATTTCAAGTGGCGACGTGGAATCTGCTGTTGACGCAATCAATCAAGTTTCAGGCTCTACCGGTGTTACAGCCAGCTCTAGTAACAATAAAATTGTTCTTTTTGACAGTGATGGCGATGACATCACTGTCGAAAATTTGCAAACTCTAGATGGTTTCTCAGATCTTCGAGTATCGAAGCTTGGAGAAGATGGCGTTGTCTCTAATGTTGTTGGTTCTGCGATTGATCTCGGGGTAAGCGGAGGAAACGACAGCACGCGTGTTACTGGTACCTTAAAGTTAGTTTCGGCTAATCCGTTTTCATTAGACCAAAAGGCGGCCGCTACGCCCCCTACAAATATACTGGTGAATGATCAGTCGACTGCAAACGGTGATACGAAGCTCACACTTGATGCGGGCCATGGTCTGTCCGTTGGCGCTTCATTTACGATGGCCGGAGAGACGGGTACGCCAACGCACTACGTTACGAAAGTGGAAAACACAAACGATATCACTTTTGTTCCACCTCTAGCGCTTGTGACTGGTGCTGCAGGCATACTGGTGAATGATGCTTCGACCGCTGCCGGTGATGTGACCATTACACTGGATGCAGGTCACGGGTTGGCTAAGGGACATACATTTACTATTGCCTCAGAGACCGGCAGTCCACGCCATTTAGTGACCAATGTTTCCGGAAATAATATTACTTTTGAACCAGCGCTAGCAGCCGGTGTTGCTAACGACGCCGCTATTACGATAGGTGTGATAGACAATGCCGCGATTACGATTGGAACAGAAACCCCAGGCTATTATGCGGACGGATCGTCGACCGCAACACTCAAAGATTTAACTCAGATCAGGGTAAACACGGCCGTCACGGCTGGAGACTCTATATCAATCATTGATGCAGCCCTAGATAAGGTCGCTCAGATGAGATCCGACCTCGGTGCCATAGAGAACAGACTCTCCTATACCGTTTCAAACTTAATGAACATCGCTGAGAAAACAGCCGATGCACGATCTCGTTTAGATGATGCAGATTTTGCCCTTGAGTCGGCACGGTTGGCAAAGTCCCAGGTCGTTCAGCAAGCAGGCACGCAAATGCTAGCGCAGGCGAATCAAATGACTCAGCTTGTCTTGGATCTTTTGAGATAAGCGCGGGTAAGGGGAGCTAGGTTATGAGTTTTGAAAACATTATGGGTATCGCGGGTCAAGCGATGGATGCCCAGACCATTCGTATCAATGCGGCAGTATCAAATATCGCTAACGCAGATACGCAAGCGGGTTCCCCCGATGATGCATTTAAGGCCAAGAGAGTCGTTTTTAAAAGCATTCTGGCTTCTGAGGTCAATCAAGAAAGGGGCGATCCCGTGGGAGGTGTAAGAGTCACGGAAATTGCCGAAGACAATAAGCCGGCCCCTGCTATTTACAAGCCTAATCATCCTGACGCCGACGAAGACGGATATATATACACCTCGAATGTCGACGTCATGACCGAAATGGTCGATATCACTGCTGCTTCAAGATCTTATGAAAGCGTGGTGGAGGCGAGTAATACCGCTAAACGGCTAATGATGAGAACGATCGAACTCTTGAAGAAATAAGTCAAAGAGAAATATATGAGTTTTACAAGTATAGATAGTATTCGAACAACGAACGATTTGCTTGCTGAGAAGAATCAGGCGCAAGTTAATCAAGATCTAGATAGGAATGCCTTTTTAAGGCTATTCACTACTCAACTGCAAAATCAGAACCCTCTAGATCCCATGGAAAATGAGGCGTTTGTTGCTCAGTTGGCACAATTTTCAACCCTCGAAGCAACAACCCTAATGTCTGACTCCCTGTCTGACTTTGTGAGTTCTCAGCAGTCGGAAAAAATGTTGAGAGGCGCGAACCTACTCGGTAAACAGGTCTTTGCGCCTAATGTTTCCATGTATCAAGCAGGTGGAACAAGGCTCGATGGTGTTATCTCAGTCGACCAGACTTTAGACAATCTGAGGCTGAATGTTATCGATGCTGAGTCGGGCCAGGTCGTCAATCAGATGGATTTAGGTGCGCAGACTCAAGGCAATGTTGAATTTAGCTGGAATGGCGGGAATTTTGATGGCGAAGCCGCTCCCGCAGGCAATTACATATTTAGAGCGGTCGGGTATCAAGGTGATACTACCCAAGAGATCCCTGTTGATTCTCAAACGAGAATCACAGGTGTTTCATGGGATGCCTCGCTCAGTGAAATTTTCGTTGAGATTGAAGACGGGCGTTCAATCGCATTGTCAGAAATTTCACATTTATCAAATTAATTATTGGAGTATTTAGTCTATGTCGTTTTATACCTCACTTACAGGTCTCAAGGCTGCTACCACTGAGCTGGCTCTTACAAGTAACAACATTGCTAACGTGGGTACGAGTGGTTTTAAGAAATCTCGCGCGTCCTTTGGTGACATTTTTGCTACATCTCCACTTCAGAAAGCGAGTTCGGTCGTTGGTCAGGGTGTGTCCTTGAAAGAGGTGAGACAGGAGTTCAGCCAGGGAAACGTAGAGTTCTCATCTAATACGCTGGACCTTGCGATATCGGGCGAGGGTTTTTTCCCGCTTAAGTCATCAGATGGTCTCACGGATATTTATACACGTAACGGTAGTTTCGTGTTGAACGAACAATTTAATGTGGTGAACTCGTCAGGACAAGCATTGCTAGCAGCGGCGGTCGACTCCTCCGGTAAGGCGGATTTGGAAAAGCTCAGCCGTTTGGCGATTCCTGTATCGACCTCTGGACAAGCAACTGAAACTTCAGAAATTCAGCTGGCTTTGAACTTACCTTCAGACGCTTCTGTAATCGACGTACAATTCAATAGAAACAATCCAGCGACATATAACAAGTCTACCGCATTGAGCGTATATGACAGCGGGGGTAACTCATATCTCGCAACGATTTATTATGTAAAGACAGCAAACGCGACGGCGACATCGCCGACTAACAAATACCAAACGTATGTCTATGTTGGTGATGACCAGGTTAACCCGGCGTTGCAACAAGCTACAGACGACAACAGTGAACGTCTTTACGTAAACAAATACGGCGTGCTGAAGCCGTTCTCTGAAGTAGAAGATTTGTTGGTAAACAGAAAAACGCAGAAGTTTGGCCTAGACGACCTTACTGACGTGCGTACTTCGGTGCCCGCAACTGTTGAGGGCGCAAAACTGCCCAACGACCTTACTGCTGACCAGGGTTACAACTTTCAAACGAATACCGGTGAAGGGAAAAACTTTACTTCCGCACAACTCAAGAATTTCATGACGGTTGACGTGGAAAACAGCGGTAACCCTGTGACCGTCGATCTATCGTCGCTTGCGGCTAACAATAAAGCCTACACGGGTGTCGAGATTGCGAGTTTTATTGAAAGTCAGCTGAACACGAAGTTTGGTGACGAACGCTATTTTGATCTTTCGACGGCGACTAACCGAAATTTCAAGGTGGATTTTACTACTGGGGGTGCGAGCACGGTAGCTTCAATCGATCTAGGTGTTGTTTTTGATACTGAAGCAAAGAGGCTAAATGCCACGACGGAACAGGTAGTTGCCGCGATTCAAGCGAAACTTGATTCAGCAGTAAATGTCGTTGAGGGTGCAAATACAGGTGGACTAGGCGCAGGTAAAGTAAATGTTTCTTACGATTATGCTTCGCGTGAATTTAAGTTCTTGCCAACTATTTCGTCAGACACGGTAAAGCTGGGTTCAGACGGGAGCAACAGTCTTTTCGGTACAACGAGTACCTTCGAACCAGTTTCTGCTAACGGCTCATATGGCCAAACGGTCACACCCAACGGTGAGTTGCAACGTGTCGCGAGTGAACAGCGCTACGGAATCAAAGTTGAATATGACGGCGCACAACAGACTTTTTCTTTCTCATCAGGCACGACAGGCGATACCTCGCGGGTTGACGTGAATTTTGATGTGCCAGTATTTAACGCGACAACCGGTGCGCCAGTGGGCACAACAGATGCTGAAGGTAACTTTGTGCTACAGGCGAACGCAGCGAGTGCTACTTTCGCTGGATTTGCTGACGGTGGTTTGTACTCTGAATTACCCTCGGCGGACGCGGTTCGCGGTGTCGTTTCTCTACCAGCCGTGACTCAGGGTTCGTCTATCGCGGTGAACGTGAACAACAACTTCTCAGTAGACGCATCTAACAACACATTTGTTGTATCGGTCGATGACGTGAAAGGCACGTTGGTGTTACCGACAAGTTCTGGTTATACATTAGACAGCTTTATTGTCGAATTAGAAAAGGGGATCAATCAACTGGCGGCCGAAAACGGCAGCAAGGTTTCGGGTGTTAACGTTGTTTACGACCCTGAAACTAACGGTCTTACCTTCACCTCGGGCACCACGGGCACAGACTCGTTTATTAAGGTGTCTGGCTCGGCAACTTGGGGGCTCGCCAATATCGGGTCTGGCCGTGGTACAACGACGACCTGGATTAAGCCTACGCAGTCCGCAGATGTCGTAAACGGCGTTGCAGTTAACAAATACATTGACGAATTTGGTGTTGAAACGGCGAGCGCCGACGGATTTTCGACGTTACCTGAGTGGTCGCCTATTTACTTGGACAAGGGTGAGTTGACCTTTGATACATCAGGTAACTTGGTTTCACCCACCGGTGGTGCGCAGTTGGATACGGTGTTCCTGGCAGGTGGTCGTGGTGCATTGAACCTGAGCATTGACTACACGGGTACAACGCAGTTTTCGCAGGCTTTCGCGGTCAAGTCGCAGTCTCAAGATGGTACACCAGAAGGTGACCTAGTTGGTGTCGACATCGGTGATGATGGTCTGGTTGTTGCATCCTATTCGAATGGTTCGCAGAACTCTCTTGGAAAGATTGTGTTAGTGACCTTCCCGAGTAACGAGGGTCTGCGTCAAAACGGAGACAGTTCCTATTTGGCTTCTGCCAAGTCGGGAGCAGCGACCTTCGGTGAAGCAGGTACAGCCGGATTCGGTACGATTAGAGCCGGTGCACGTGAGCGGTCAAACGTCGATCTAACGACAGAGCTGGTGGGTTTAATCACAGCTCAGAGAAACTTCCAGGCAAATGCCAAGGCGATCGAAACCTCGTCAGCATTAACTTCCACCATTATTAATATCAGAGCTTAACTTTTTAAAGCTTAAAGAGATTTGATGTATGGACAAAGGAATATACGTAGCGTTGGGCTCACTTAAAGCCGACAAAGTGAAACAGGGCAACGCGATTCATGACGTGGCTAACGTTTCAACAATCGGATTTAAGAAAGCTTTTGAAGCGAAAGTGACTACTTACAGAGTAGATATCCCTGACACGCTTACGTCGAGGTATTTTAGAACAGCTGACTACATAGGCAAAGTAAACCTCGAGGCTGGTACTCGTATTGCGACGGACAACGACCTTGACATTTTCATAGAAGGGCGGGGTGTGATGGGGGTCTTTAAAGACTCTGGAGAATTGGCTTTTACCAGAAGGGGAGATTTGAGAATCGATGCTGAGGGTCGAATGGTCAATGGGGAAAATAGGATTGTCGCATCGGACGCCGGTGGCGACATCATCCTTGAACCTGGATTTCTATACAAGATTTCTAAAGAGGGTGTGATCTACGGTTCTAACCCCGAGGAAGAGGTCGCTGAAGAAGTTGAATTTGG
>Ga0206677_10002451_pt1 | contig 16258 bp, 13 predicted proteins | sample M130m12015metaG_FD_155475 | JGI IMG/M metagenome (GOLD analysis project Ga0206677, IMG submission 155475) | Ammonia-oxidizing marine archaeal communities from Monterey Bay, California, United States - M1 30m 12015 | ecosystem: Environmental > Aquatic > Marine > Intertidal zone | place: USA...
ATAAAACGAGTATTTGATGAATTATATTTAGCATCTACAACACCGAGTACAACAGCATAAATATTCTTTAACACACTAAGTAATTCTACACCTCTAATATCAGTAGTAGAATCAATGTGAAGGGAGGTGTTTTTTACAATTTTATTTACAGTTTCGTATTGCTGTTTTGTAGTGTACCCAAGAGTAAGTAAAGTATCAGCATGTTCCATAACCTCAATAGCAAATGATGGTCCTTTTAATGTAACAACATTTTCTGTATCTAATTCTTTTTTTACACTTTCCACAATAGTAACCCCTCCTTCAAACAAACCTTTAGATAAGTTCACAAACAATGCATCATCCTTAAAAAAAGATTTTAAAGCGATAAAATTTTCTATAATAACTGATGAAGGAAAAGCAATGAAAACTATATCTGCATCTCTAATAAATTCTTTATCAGAACTTGCTTTTAGTTGCTTTGTTAAATGCTTATTTGGAAAGCAAGATTTATTTGTCTGAAACTCGTTAATTTCCTGAACTTTCTCTTGGTTTCTAGAAAATAATGTCACCCTATTTTCAGTATTTACTGACAGTTCGTTTGCAATTGCAGTTCCAAAAGTACCTGCACCTAGTACTAAAATATTCATACTACAAAAATAGAAGGATTACACTACTTCTGATGTGTATCCGTCAACATATTTCAACAAAAGCTCTTTAACAACCTTTTCATCTTGCTTTTCTCTAGCAGATTTTACAATTTTAATGCATTTTAAAACTTGTTCAAAGGTTAATTTTGATTCTTTTGCCTGCATTATTCTTGGATGTTCTGATTGAATGACATCATTTCCTATCAACAATTCCTCATAAAGCTTTTCTCCTGGTCGTAAACCTGTAAACTCAACTCTAATATCACCATCAGGATTTTCAATATCAATTGGAGTTAATCCACTTAAATGTATCATCTTGTAAGCTAAATCAATAATCTTTATAGGCTCACCCATATCCAATACAAATACATCTCCTCCTTTTGCCATAGCCCCAGCTTGTAAAACCAATTCAACTGCCTCAGGAATTGACATAAAATAACGAGTAATATTTCTGTGGGTAACCGTTACAGGTCCCCCCTCTTTTATCTGAGTTCTAAATAAAGGGACAACAGAGCCAGCAGAGTCCAAAACATTTCCAAAACGCACCATTGAAAAACAAGTTTTACTTTCATCCGAAAAAGCCTGTAAAATCAACTCTGACATTCGTTTAGAAGCTCCCATAATATTAGTTGGCCTAACAGCTTTATCAGTAGAAACTAACACCATGTTTTCTACTCCCAACTCATCAGCAGCTTTAGCCACATTATAAGTTCCCACTACATTATTATGAGTTCCTGAAACGATATTCATTTCGACCATTGGCACATGTTTATAAGCAGCTGCATGATAAATAGTATGTATTTTGTGTTGCTGAATAATCTTACTTAACTGATGATAATTTGTTACCGTACATAAAGATTGAATAATCTCAATATTCAATCCTTTTCCTACTAATTCAAGATGGATATTATACAAGTTAAACTCTGAATTATCCATTAACACAACTTTTTCAGGTCTAAGTTTCATTATCTGCCTTGAAAGCTCTGAACCTATACTTCCTCCAGCTCCAGTAATCAAAATATTCTTATTTGAGATATTCCTTTTTAGTAATTCACTTTTTGGAGAAACTGCATTTCTTCCTAAGATATCCCCCACCTCAACATGTTTAATATTATCAATAGAAATTACTCCATTCACGATATTATCCATAGAAGGCAATACCTTTACTTCAATCGGATATTTAGTAAGCTTTTTTAATATCTGTGTTCTTTGTTTTTGAGTAGCTGATGGAATCGCAAAGAGTAAGACTTTAGCATCTTTATTTTTAATAATCTCTTCAATTTTATCAAAAGAAAAAACCTCTAAAAAATTTAATATTGTTCCATGCTTTTCACTATCATCATCAATAAAAGCAACAGGCGCATAAACCGCACTTTTTTTAAGACTTTCAACTAATTGTACACCTGCATTTCCTGCTCCATAAATAATAGTTTGTCTTCTTTCATTCACAAAACTATCCCAAGAATACAAATACCCTTTAAACAAGAAACGAGAAGTAATAATTGAGATATTTACAATAAACCAAAATATAGGCAAAACTGATCTTGGTAAATTTGATTCCCTAAAGAACATCATCAAAAAACCAATAACCAAACAAGCAATAGTAGTCGCCTGAAAAGTAGTTGTAATCACCTTAACTCCAACATACTGCAGAACAGCACGATACAACCCTAGCTTTATAAAAAGAGGAATCATTATAACAGGAATTGCAATAAAAATCCACCAAGAATCAGAAATATATTCTACTGGAAATGCTTCACCTAATCGCAAAACAAAAGCTAACCACAAGGCAAATAGTAAAGTTAGAACATCAACAAGCAACATAATAAATTGCTTATAAATTCTTTCTAAATTCTGAAGTCTAAGCTTCATATAATTCTTTAATTTTATTGACTACTCTTTCTAAATCCTTTTTAGTCATATTAGTTCCAGATGGCAAACAAATTCCTCTATTAAACAAATCTTCAGAAATACCATTCACATAATATTTACAATCCTTAAAAACAGGCTGTAAATGCATTGGTTTCCAGAGCGGACGACATTCAATATTATCTTTTTCCAGATGTAAACGCAATTGTTCTCTATCTATTGCAGAGCCTTTGTCTAAAAGAATAGTTGTAAGCCAATAATTTGAAAAACTTCCCTCACTCTCCTCTAAAAAACTAATCTCTTTTATTGTAGATAATTCTTTTTTATAAAATGATTTTATTGTTCTCTTCTTAAGTATTCTATCTTCTAAAACCTCTAATTGCCCAAAACCAATTCCTGCACATACATTACTCATTCTATAATTATACCCTATCTCAGAATGCTCATAATGTGGTTTATCATCACGGGCTTGAGTAGCTAGGAATTTTGCTTTTTCAACCAAACTCTTATCTTCACAAACTAAAGCTCCACCACCTGATGTTGTAATTATTTTATTACCATTAAAAGAGTAAACGCCAAATTTTCCGAATGTTCCTAAAGGCTGATTTTTATAAGTTGAGCCCAAAGCCTCAGCAGCATCTTCAATTACAGGAATATCATATTGATTGGAAATTTTCATTATTTCATCCATTTTAGCTGGCATACCGTATAGATGAACCAACATAATTGCTTTTGGTTTTTCTCCCTCCAATACACAATCCTTAATAGCTTTTTCTAACAGAACAGGGCACATATTCCAACTCTCCATTTCACTATCAATAAAAATAGGATTTGCCCCCACATAAGCAATAGGATTTGCTGATGCTGAAAAAGTAAATGATGAACATAATACTTTATCCCCTTTTTTAACTCCTAAAAGAATTAATGATAAATGAAGGGAAGCTGTCCCACTGCTAAGAGCTGCTACCTGAAAGCTATTGGAAAATGCTGATAACTTTTGTTCAAAATTATAAATATGAGGTCCAAAAGACGCAACCCAATCTATATTAAAATCCTTTTTAATAAAATCTAGCTCTTTTGAACTTACATCTGGGGGAGAAAGTCGTATTTTCTTATTTACCTTAACAGTATAAGACAGCCTAAAAATTGTTGCAAAAATTAATTTTAAATCAACAAGCAAATTTCGATTGTAATAATAGTCAAGATTAATTTTAACTTTATCCTTAAATATCACTTCATAATGATAAGTCTCAGGATCATCTTGATGCATTAAAATTTGTTCTTCATTTGCATACTTTAAACTAGCCGGACCTGTAATACCTGGCCTCAAATTAAGAATCTTTTTATCCTCTCCTTGTAATAACAATAAATAATCTGGCAGATCTGGCCTTGGTCCTACTAAGCTCATTTCACCAATCAACACATTCCATAAAGCTGGAAGCTCATCTATTTTATATTTACGAATAAAGGCTCCAAATTTTGTAATTCGAATATCTCCTTTTACTGTCACAGTATTGCTATCACCATGATTAGCGAACATACTCCTGAATTTAATAATAGTAAATAATTTTGCATGTCTTCCAGCTCGTTTTTGAGTGTAAAAAACAGGCCCCTTTGATGTGGTTTTTATCAAAAAAGATACAATTAAAAAAAAAGGAAATAAAATAATAATCCCTAAAAATGCACTCATAAAATCAAAAAGTCTTTTAATCATTATATCCTTTTTAAAAGTGCGTTAAAAATATAACTTATTATGCAACAAGAGCTCTTAATTACACTCAATTTTTCTGAATCTCTATATGCGCACCAAACCCCTCTAATGACTTTAAGTTTATTTGATCTTCCAACAATTCGATAGTAACCAAGGCTTTTTTCAATTCTATAAGCATCAAATCTATTTCTCATTATTTACAGCCAAAGCTATTTATTTTTTTGATTATTGCTTCATTAATCATTTTTTAATTTTTTCAATTGCTTTGATCATTCTTTCAGATAGTATATTTTTATCAAAGTTACGCCTTGCAAATTCAAATCCTCTTTTACCAATTTCTTCAGCTTCAATTTCGTTATCAGCTAGAAAGACTAATTTATCAAATAGCTCATCTTCTTTTGTTGGACTAACTGTAAAGCCTGATTGACTTTCTTCTAACATTTTTTTTATCCAACCGTTAGTAGTTTGAATTACTGGAATTGCAGCAGCCATACTTTCGAACAATTTATTTGGTGATGATGTAGATAATATTGGAGTGTCATTTAAAGGAATTATAGAAACTAATGCATTCTTGACATAGTTGACCAATTCAACTTTTGGCATTAATTCTAAAAAAAGAATCGTATTCAACCCTTCAGATTTTTTTATGATTTCCTCTTTCTGCTGCCCATCACCAATCAAAAGAATAACAATATCGTCTCTTCCTTCTTCTCTCAATTTTTTTGCAGTTCTGTACAATAACTCCGAATTATTTACCATACCAATATTTCCAGTATAAATCGCAAACTTTTTACCGACAAGCTGAGGATGAGTAATTATCTCCTTTGGAGAAGAAAAGAGTTTTATATTTGCTGAGTTCGTTACAGAAATGGCATTGGTTTTTGGAAACCTATCAGTAATATGCGATTTCATTCCTGGAGAAAGTGTTACAACTAAACTCGAACTCTTATAGCATTTCTTTTCAAAAGCATAGGACATTTTTTGAATAAACTTATTTTTTAAAATTCCTAATTCTATTGGTCCTTCTGGCCAAAGATCTCTTACTTCAAAAACAAATTTTTTTCTTCTAAATATTTTAGCTATCAAACCTGGGACTCCTACTGTAATAGGTCCTGAACTTGCAATTACTAAATCACATTTTAATGTTAAAGCATAAAAAATCGAAAAAAAAGTATAAACCAAAAAAGAATAAATTCTTCTGGTGAAGGAATGTTTATTATCTATTGAAACATTAATAATTTTCAAAGTAATACCATCAATCAATTGAGTTTCTAAAAATTTAGTAGCTCTTACATCAGATTTTGCATATGGACTCGTTATAACAATAACTTTATGACCTCTTTCAACCCAGTTCTTAGTAAATTCATATACACGTGTACCATATGAACCTTTTGGAGTTGTAAAGTATTGATAAAAATATACGATTGTCATTTAATCTTTTATTTTAGTTTGTAATTTATTTTTGACTGTTAGTGAGATTTTATCAGCTTGCAATCTATTGTTATAACCAAATGGGTAGGATAAAATAGTCCTTTCATTAGATTCGTTTTACAAGTGCATTAAACGCATAATTTAAAAAGCACCAACTACTATACAAAAAAGATAACTTTTCAACTTCACGATAGATCTTCCAAACATCCTTTGCTGCACGCCATTTACTAGAAGTATTAGAAGCTGAAACAATCCTATATCTTGCCAGATTCTCATCTAATCCATATGCATCAATTCCACCTTTCATAATTGACAGCCAAAGTGCCATATCTTGAGATGTTCTTAAATTGGGCATTTTAACATCACCTACCTTTTCTTTATCCAGCACTACTGTAAGACAACCAATTATAGTATTTTTAAGGTAAGAATTATAACTCATTTTCAAAGGAGCCTTAATTTCTTTAAAAATTTCCTTTCCATTTTCAGACATTGGCTCATAAGAGGAAAAAGAAAATGCAATATTATTAGACTGCATAAAATCAATTTGCTTTGCTAATTTTTCCTTTTTCCAAATATCATCAGAATCTAAAAAAGCAATATACCTTCCTTCTGCTTTCTCAAATGCAATATTTCTAGCTCCAGCTGCACCAATATTTTCAGTTAAAAACACAAATTTGATACGATTATCTTTTGAAGCAAAATCACTGATTAACTCTTTTGAATTATCATCAGAATCATCATCAATAATTATTAATTCCCAATTAGTGTAAGTTTGCTCCAATACCGAACTAACACAGTCATTTATAAATCTAGCAGAATTATAAGAAGGAGTAATTATAGATACTAATGCACTCATTGTTTATAAAAAGCTTCTTCTTATTTTTTCTTGCAAAAGAAGAGCTGTAATTTTTAGCGCAAATTTATTATTAAATCTATTAAACACAAATCTTAAAGGGTATATAAACATTACTATAAATCTTAGCATCAGACTATATTCAACATGCAGTTTACAATAGGCTTTTCTGAATTTGAATTTTCTAATATATTCTTTCTGAATATTTGTTTCATGCAATATACTTCTAGTGCCACCACAAACATATTTTAGTTTCATTTCATTCAAATAATAATCAGTCATAGAATAAAATAAAACATCACTAATTCTTAACTTTAGAAAATCTGGATGAAATTTTGTTGTTGAATAATCACAAAACCCATCAACAATTCTATTCTGACTATATCCAATAAGTTTTCCTTGCTTATTAAAGACACCCCAAAAATCCCATTGCCCTTCTAAACTTTCTATTTCTTTTACAAATTGCACTTTGGATTTCATTGAATGCTTAGCAAGATACCTCTTAAAAGCTTCTTTATATACTTCATAACCTAATTCTACAATTACTTTTTTAGGAACAAGTTGTACAACAGTATTTTTCAATCCCTTTCTTATACTTTTTCTGGTATTTGAACTTAATTCTTCAAGCCCTTCAAATCTATCTTTTATAATAAACCAAAAATCTGTTTTTTTAGCATAATCAAAATCGGAAGTCCACCTTGCAAAATATGCTTTATTTTCTGCTAATATTTTTTTTATTGTCTTTTTATTTATCTCTACTGAAAGATGAGGTGCTGAAATAGGAATAATTGCTCCATTATATTTTCTCCATTGACTCATTTTCCTAATAAATTATACGAATTATATAAGTATAAACATCAAACTGAAAATATCTAATTTGATATTTTATTGACTCCAAAAATGATAAAGATTTACGACTATCACAAAGTTCTATCCCAAGATTTTTAATTTTACTTTTTACAATCGGATTCCAAACTCCCTTAATCACTCCATTAACAAAAGGAATCATATTTGACTTTGTTGAATAAAAACCATCTAATTCAGCCGATCTAACATTACCCTTAATCTCAAATTCCCAAGCATTTTCATCTTCTTTTAACAAACTAATTAAAACCTCTTTTTTCCAAAACGACCAAATAGTTGAGTTTTTATACTTAGCAGCCTTTGACTTTTTGAACAATCCTTCACCTATACTTTTACCTCCAGAAATTGAACGATAAAACTGAAGATAATTATACTCTCTATCAATTGCAATATACATCAAGTTTTTAATTTTTTGATCATCAACCTTATCAACTAAAAATAAATCATCAAAAGTTAACAATACATATTCTTGTTCAATTTTCATTAAACTTTTAATTAAATTATCTGACCATGACATTTCTTTTCCGATAGTAAGCGGTGAAAAAAAGTCAAGTGATGGAGATTCATAATTAGTTGTGAGGTAAATAGGAAAAGAACAATCTGCCCAGAATTTTTTATAGGTAAGTTCAAGAGGTTTCCATAAATCCTTAGCCCCATCAAAAGTTGAAATTATAACCGCAATATCTTTTACATTTTTCATAATAAAAAAGATTGCTTCTTATTTTCGGTAATAATCAGAGGTTTAGTAATTAAAATCATAGACATAATTACAAAAAGAATTCTAGAGTCATTTATCATACCACTTACTAATGAATTAAGAAAGAAAAAAATAAACAAGTAAAACAAAACAGGATATAATGTGGTATGCTTTCTATATTTTAACATTTTTTTATAACTCATACTTGCAACATATAACAAGGTAAATATTAGAATTAATAACACAAAAACACCATACTCATTTCCTACTTCAAAGAATAAGTTATGCGGATAGTCTAGTTTAATTAAATGGTCTGGCCGAATATCATTTACTGTAGATTTCCAATTTCCCGCACCAACACCTAAAGGATAGTTTTGAAATAAAACTAGAGACCCTAAAGCTAAATCCATCCGAGCCCCTGTTGATTGCTTACTTCCTCCCTTTTTTGAAATATTCATAAATACTCTATCAAAACCACCAAACTCACTTATTTGTTTACCTGCACCTGAGACAAAAAGCATGCTAATAACAAAAAGAATTGAAACTAAAAGCTTTACAAATACTCTATTAAAATTCAAGAAAACAAATATTGAAAATGTAACAAACAAAGATAGTATAGGACCTCTACTTCCACTAGCTAACGCTAAGATAAAAAACACACCTATCATAATATACTTATATAACTTCTTATTCTTTAATGGCATAAAAAATAGCACAATTAAACCTAATCCCATCCATCTTGCAAATACAATAGGACCACCACCAAGTGCAGCCATTCTACCATCTACTCTATCAGATGATGCTAATCCAAATAATGCTAGAAGAGCAAGGAAGCAACTTACCCCAACAAGTATTAACAATATATAAAACACATCTTTTAATTCATACTTTTCTAAAATAATTATAGAAATTGGAATAATAATTAATAAGAAATTAAAATACTTTTCAGTACCATATCCATTTACTCCAAAAAAAATCCAAAGAATAGGAGTCATAACTAAACAAGAAAAGTAAAAAAGGTAGAAAATAAATTTTGTTTTATTAATACTCAAGCTACTAATAGTAAATAAAATAGCTAAAGCTGAAAACAAATAAAAGACGCTAATAATCACTGAAAAATTAACATCTAAAATAGATAACCTTTCATCATAAATTCTGCCAATTGCTAAAATTGCACAAGCAGAAAGCGTAAAAACCCAAGATAAAATAGATCTACCTCCCATATTGAATATATTTAAAATATGAATACCCAGAAAGAGCTACTGTAATTGTTGAGGAGATATACATCATCAAAAATGCACCTTCTTTTGATGTAAATGAGTTAATTTGAGCAAAGATTACAGAAAAAGCTATACTTAGCAAAAATAAGACTACCATACCTAATCTCTCCTTTCTTGTTTGTTCTATCGATAAAGTTAGGTAGGGCTGAAACAAAATAGTTGAAACAAAGAGCAGTAAAAAAGCAAAACTTAATTCATATAAATATGCTGATGTCTGTTGTACATCAGCAATATTAAAAGCACCTCTTAAGTAAACAAACTTAACTACTTCTGCACTATAAAAATACAACCCTATAACCATAAGCAATCCTGCAAATACAGATGTTAACAAAGAGTATATCATCAATTTTGTATTTTTCTTAATTGCGATTTTTCTTAGTAAAATTGTACTTACATTTCCGATAACAGCTGTCATCAATGCGTTAAGAAGAACAACTGCATACATAAAGAAAGTTATACTATTTGAACCATCAGTACCCGCAACAAAGCGAGAGGAGATAATTATAATATTTGCAAAATTACCAAGAATCAGAGTTGGGAAATTAAAATCTGAATGATTTAATCTAACTTCAAAACCAGTATTTTCTTTTTTTAAGGGTCTAACAAAAGAAAAATACACACTTAGTATAGCCGCCAATCTACTCAAAGCCAAACCAATAACAGAAACAAAACTAATTAAAGGGTAAACTAATAAAGTAAACACTAATGAATTGGTTACTGAAGCATAGGAATATCTTAGAAATAAGCCTCTTGCCTGAAAAACAGTAAGAAAAATAGTATTGATAAAGTTAAAACAAATGCTAAAACTTAAGACTAGAGATACACCAAAAAATAATAAATTACTCTCTAAATTTAGGTAGAAGATAACAGCAGTTTGAATAACTTGACTGATTATAAATAAATAAACTGATGATTGCTGTGAAAACCTAAATACTTCTTTCAGTGAAACCTCTTTATTTTTTTCATACAGCTTTGTAAACTTTGGCAATAAATTAGCCTTTAATGCATTTCCTGCTGTTATTTGAGAAAAAAAATCAGCAACAATTCTCAATAAAAGGAAATTTGCATATAAAATTGAAGACCCAAGAAAAAAAGCAATAACTAATTCTCTTATCAAACCAAGAACTTTTTGGAAAATATTAGCAAAAAATAGATTAGAAAAATCTTTTAGCAATTGAGAACCAAAAAAATTCTTTAAATGCATACAGTTATGCTTTTACACCAATTTGAAGATACCTAATCCCTTTACTTTCAATAAATTCTTTCTTAAACTGATTTCTTCCATCAATAAAAAGATTGCCTCTCATTTTTTCTTTTATTGTCTCAAAATCAGGACTTCTAAACTCTTTCCATTCAGTAACTAAAACCAAAGCATCTGCACCTGTTAAAACTGAATATTTATCATTACAATAGTTAACCTCTACATCTTTTAAGTAAAATGCTGCTTCACGCATAGCTTTTGGATCATAAGCGCTTACTTCCCCTCCAGCATCTACTATTGATTGAATTAAATTAATAGATGGCGCCTCTCTCATATCATCAGTTTCAGGTTTGAAAGACAAGCCCCATACTGCAATTTTCTTTCCTTCTAAATTATCACCTAACTGACTGACTAATTTAGAAAACAAAACTTGCTTCTGAGCCTTATTTACAAGTTCTACAGATGAAATTAATTCTGGATTATATCCATGATCATTAGCAATATTAACTAATGCTTGTACATCCTTTGGAAAACAACTCCCACCATAACCACAACCAGGATAAATAAACTGATAACCAATTCGTTTATCACTTCCAATACCTGTACGAACTTGATTTACATCAGCACCAACACTTTCACAAATATTAGCAATTTCATTAATAAAAGAGATTTTTGTAGCCAACATAGCATTAGCAGCATATTTTGTCATTTCAGCCGAACGAATATCCATTCCAATAAACCTATCATTACTCAAAGTAAATGGAGCGTATAAATTACGCATTATTTGCATAGCTTTTTCGTTATCAGCCCCCACAACAACTCTATCTGGGTGCATAAAATCTTTAATTGCAGCTCCTTCTTTTAAAAATTCAGGGTTAGAAACTACACTAAAAGTTAGACTTGAATTCCGATTATCCAAAGCTAATTGAATCGTTTCTTTAACCTTATCAGCCGTTCCAACAGGAACAGTTGATTTATCTACCACTACTAAATGATGTTGCATATTTTCACCTATAGATTGTGCAACTTGAAGAACATATTTCAAATCAGCCGAACCATCAGCACCCATAGGAGTACCAACAGCAATAAAAACAACTTCTGCAATAGATAATGCTTCAGAAATTTCTGTTGTAAATTCTAAAGAACCTTTAGTAAAATTCTCTGATACTAAAGTTGATAATCCCGGCTCATAAATTGGAATAACACCTGCTTTCAATTTTTCTATCTTTTGACTATCAACATCAACACATACTACTTGATTTCCCATTTCTGAAAAACATGCTGCTGCAACTAAACCTACATATCCTGACCCTACAATACTAACTTTCAAATTAAATACTTTTAACAATTTTAACTTCTTTTACCAAAGCAACAAATAATCCAAGAATAAAACTTAGAACTGCCCCTAAAACTCCTAAAATCAAAACATCATCTTCTTTTTGATTTACTTTAGCAAAACTTTGAACAAAAACTAATGGTTTTAATAAGGCTTGCTTAGTTTTTAAATCCTCTCTAATCTGACTTAAAACAACAATTTGATTACTGATCACCTTTCCATTCTGTCCATTTACAATATTAACAGAACTTACATCTAAGTTATTTTTCGCACCCTCAATTCGCATATCTTTTAAAACCTCTATCTCTAAATTAATGTCATTAATTATTTTAGTATTTGAAGCTAAATAACTGCTATGGTATTGTTTAATAAAAGTATTATTTGAAAAATAATAAATTAAACCCTCTTGCAATCTAACAATACTAGTATTATCAAAGGTTGACAATAAAATTTCAAATTTATTAAGCGCGTAAAATTTCTCATTTAAATCTTGTTGATACAATTGTTCGGCCTCAATATTTTTTAAAGTTGACGCCATATCAACATCTACACCTAGTGATATTGCCAAAGCAGAATAATCTTCATTTTCAATATTAATTTGTAAATGATTTATTAGATCAATAGCTGTTCTTTGACTTAAATCCTCAACCTGTTCCTGCCTTTCATATTCTGAAATACCTGACATGCAAATTGCTTTTGTTTGATAATATGGCGTTTTTAATTTCTGATAACCAACCACACAAATCACACCAATTCCAGTGAATATTATAAGAAGTTTACTATTTCTTGATATGAACCTAACAAGATTAGAAAATAATTCACTTAAATTTAATTCTTCTGTCATTTTTTATTTTTTAAAATTTCCAAGAGGATTCCTTATAAATCCCTTTAATATCCAAAAGTACAAATTTTCCATTGGATAACTGCTTAAAATCGTTAGTAGTATATTCTATAAATTTATTATGAGATACAGCAACAATAATAGCATCATATCTCTTTTCACCTAAAAATGGGCTACCAATAAAATTACCACCAAAATCAACTGAAAGGTAAGGATCAAAAACAGAAACCCTACAAGAATAACTTTCTAATCCATCGATAATATCTTTCACTTTTGTGTTACGCGTATCTGCACAATTCTCTTTAAAAGTATAGCCCATAATCAACACTGAAGCGCCTTTAATTTCTTTATCTGCATCAATCATTAACTTGATTGTTTTATCAACTATAAATGAAGCTACATTATTATTTATTGTTCTTGATGAATGTAGCAGTGTCGGCTTATACCCCATCTCTTCTGATTTATGAAGTAAATAATAAGGATCAACACCTATACAATGTCCACCAACCAATCCAGGTTTAAAATCCAGAAAATTCCATTTTGTTTTTGCAGCTTCTAAAACTTCTGAAGTATCAATATTCATTTTATCAAACATCATTGCCAACTCATTCATCAAAGCAATATTAACATCCCTTTGCGTGTTTTCAATCACTTTTGCAGCCTCCGCAACCTTAATTGATGGAGCTTTATAAGTTCCAGCTTTTATAATTTTTTTGTACAAATCATCCACTAGATCAGCCACTTTTGATGTAGACCCACTTGTAACCTTAACAACATTCTCTAGAGTATATTTTTCAGCCCCTGGGCTTATTCGTTCAGGGCTATAGCCACAATAGAATTCATGATTATAGGAAAGTCCGGAAATTTTAGCAAGAATTGGTACGCAAATATCTTCAGTTATTCCAGGGTAAACAGTCGATTCATAAATAACAATATCTCCTTTTTGCAAAGAATTTGCTACAAGCTCAGAAGCAGATTTTAAAGAAGTTAAATCAGGGACATTATCTTTATCAACAGGAGTAGGAACAGTAATGATATAAATATTAGACTTTTTTAAATCATTTTCATTATTACTAAATATCAAATTTGAATTGACTTCTACTTCAACATCTAAATTAGCATCTATACCTTTATTCAACTGTCCTACTCGCTCTGCATTAACATCATAGCCAACCACCTTATAATGTTTAGCAAAGGCCAAAGCCAAAGGCAAGCCTACATACCCCAAACCAATAATCGCTATTTTATATTCTTTTTCCAAATTAAAAAAGCCCCAATGGGGCTTTTATTTTTATATTATTCATTGAGATTAATACTCCCAAAGATCATGTTCAATATTAAAGATTTCTGTTTTAATACGTTCTGCTTCTAATAAAGCATCAAGCCCTACCATGTACTCATTAATTTTTCTATCCATAACACTAGATTCTTTTACGATAGTACTTCCAAACATTCTTTTCCAGAAAATATCATCATATGTTCTTCTTTCAGCATTATTCTTCACTAAGTTGAATACTTCTGCATTAATCAAAATCTCTCTTGCTTCTGGGAAATGCACCCAAAATAAAGGAGAAAAAGTACCTAATAATTGTCCGTTTACTTCATCTCTATCTTCTTGTAAAGGAGCCATTCCAATAATACGCACATCCATTACAGATCTTTGTTTATCAAAAAACCATTCTTCTTTCAGCCTCCATTTTTTTACTGAATTTCTATCAAAAGCTGTCTTGTTAACCCTAGTAGTTTTTGCCTCTTCAGGATCTGCTCCTTCTGCTACAGCATCCCAGTCAATCACTTCAATCAGCTCTTCTTTTGCTCCACCAATTTTCTTGATATCTTCTTGTGACATTTCCTCTCTAAACTCATCATCCATAGCTGCATTACCGTAAGCAGTAATACTTCCTTCTAATATTGCAGAATAAATAACATCAATTAAACTTTTACGGTCTTCAATCGTATGAGCAACCCCGTCATTTTCAGGATAATAAAAAGGATGGTTAATTTTCTGACGCAAATCAATTTCTCTCCAAATCTTACGAGACCACATTACATCAGCTTGACGCAAAGGTGCATATTGCTGCACTCTTTTGTTATGATGTTTTTCTTTTTTATAAACAGAATTCATTTCTTCTGTAGTTAACACATCTTGCGCATTCACTCCTACTAAACAAAGAGTAGTCGTTACTAATAATAAGATTAATTTTTTCATAATTTTATGTTATTTTATTTCTATTACTAAAGGATCTAAAGGACGAACTGCAGTGTTTTTTGCATCTACCCTTTTTGCCTTAATATTAGAAATTGTTATTGCATTTCCTGCCTTAGTATTTTTTATAATATTGATCATCTTAGATGTAAACTTTGGTCCTTTAGCATCTTCCTTCATTTGCTCTCCTTTGTAAACCCCTGACAATCGGTAAGAAGTAATCACATATCTAACACCTTTGAAATCAAAATCCTTTAATTCAGCACCTAATCCACCAGCATTTACCATTTTCATTTTATCAATTACTGTAGTTCCATTCACATCTAATGCAAACTGAACCTTTGCTTTTGGTGGTGGAACTTCTTTAACCCTGAATTCCATTTGCCCCATTTTTGTACGCTTCCCATCAACCTCAGCAAACAAAGAAACCATAGCCTTTCCTTTTTTAGAAGGACGAGCAGAATATTCTCCTAATGATTTTTTAACTGCTGAAACTTTTCCATTATTTATAACTGCTGAAATTTCTCCTGCTGTATATCCTGGTACAGAAATTTTAAGAGGATTATCAACCTCTAAATATAAGATATTCATATTTGTAGGGGAAACAACTGCTGTTTTTGCTGCAACTAAATACTGCCCTCTAAAAGGATATGTTTTAGTTCCGCTTGAAGTTTTCATAGAGATTAAACCTCCCCACTTTTGATTTCCTTCTGAAGTTGCTCGTTTTGCAAACATTCCTTTACCATTTACAACTTTTACTGTTTCATAATCACCAATCATTTCATACTTCCCCCCTCCTAATGAATCGTATTCTCCAACATAAATCATTGGATCTTGTGTAGTGTCTTTTGCTGCAATAAATATTTGTGCTCTAAAGGAATCTCCCTTCAAAACAAAATTAGAATTTGGTATCTGTATTCCTTCTGCTGAAGTAAATTTTAAAGATCCTGCATCAATATTTTCTCTTAACATATTAATGATATCTGCTTCAGTATTACGAACATCTGATTGCATCTTAGACAATAAAGTTAAAGCACCAACTGCGGGCATATCATAGAAATTATACATTTCCCATTTATGTTTCTTACCTCCTTTCCCTTTCTTATCATCAAGATTACAAGTTTCATTAATTGCAGAAACTAAAGCTTCATTTGATCCAGCAATAGCTAAAATAAAATCTTTATAAATAAGAAAATTTTCTTTTAATTGTGTAGCAACATTTTCTTTTCTTTTACTATCATAAAACAAATCACCTGATGTATGTCTGTCATCTTTAACAGATAAATTTCCAATTGTCATCTTTTTTTGAAGAGAAGTTAATTCCTCCCAAGGAAGTTCAATTG
>Ga0206677_10002453_pt1 | contig 16253 bp, 6 predicted proteins | sample M130m12015metaG_FD_155475 | JGI IMG/M metagenome (GOLD analysis project Ga0206677, IMG submission 155475) | Ammonia-oxidizing marine archaeal communities from Monterey Bay, California, United States - M1 30m 12015 | ecosystem: Environmental > Aquatic > Marine > Intertidal zone | place: USA...
TTTTTATAAATTGATAAACTTGGTTTTCATCTTTGTAAATTTTCAGTGACGTTGAGAAAGAAAAACTTGATGGATAGTTATTTAAAAATTCTCTAATCTCTGTTACTGTCATTTGAAAAAGATCCAATCCATTGCTAAAAGGATCTATACTATATATATCAAAGGGTGTAATTTCTCCTTGATCTAGTACATTTCTAATTCCACCCATATTTTGAATTACGAAATCACTTTCAGTGATGTGGAGAAGAGCCTCGGTGTATAAGCATCCAGTCTCACTTTTGCTATGGTTTACCTCTGAAGTTCCAATCACTTCGAAAAACTCTGGGACATTATTAAAATCATCTACCTTTTTTTGTGTATTAGAATCAAATGGCATTGATGGGTCCGAAAGATCGATAAGTTCGAATTGAAAATCCGAAATAGTCTTATTGGTTACGGTAATTGTCGTTTTGGAAACTTTTTCAAGATTTCCTCCAGACATGATCATATATCCGTTTTGATATTTATAACCGTACTCTGAATTAGTATGCCCTCCAATCACTAGATCAACAAAAGGAAAGTTCTCCAGAATATTTCTGTCTTTAGAAGAACCGTAATGAGTGAGAGCCACAAAAAGATCTGCATTTTGTTCTTCCTTTAGATGTTCATATTTGACAAAACTTTCTAAACCTTCGGTAAAAGTCAATCCTTGCACCCTTTTTGGGTGTGTTCGAGGGTACAAACCTGGACTACCTGTTTCTACTACACCAACAAAAGCAATTGTAAAATCATCTTTTGTGATCAACTCAAAACCGTTGACATTTGCCAACGCTCCATTTGCTCCGGATACATTATCACAAATAAACGGAAATTTAGCTTGTTCGATGCGATCATTGAGAATGTCTTGCCCATAATCAAATTCATGGTTTCCAATTACACAAATATCTAAACCACTATCGTCAAGAAGATCTATCATTGGATATCCTTTGTTAGGATGAAAATCTACAATTGGACTTCCAGAAAAAATATCCCCTGCGCAGACAAAAAAGACTTTATTATTTAAAGCGCGTTCATTGTCAATTAATTTTTTTAGACGTGGAAAGTTATTAATTCGGCTATGTGGATCATTGATAGAAAAAATGACTACTTTTTCTTGTCCTATGATTTTTGAAAACCACAAAAATAATACAACTATATAAATTTTTTTCATCAGTTATGTATAATTGTGTTATCTCTTTTGCTTTTTAAAAAAACAAGAGAGGATCAAATAGTGATACAACAGAAGTATTCATACTTTTTAATGGTTTTTCTAATGATCTGGTGCTATTTTTTATAAATTGACTCGTAGAGATCTTTGTAAATTTCTCTAATTACAGTTCGTTTCATTTTCATGGTTGGCGTTAAGTGTCCCCCATCTATAGACCATTCATCTTTTGTCAAGCGAAAAACTTTTATTTGTTCCCAATTTCCAAAATGTTGGTTACAGTGATCAACTTCTTCTTGTATTCTTTGTGAGACTTCCTCTGAGGCAACAATTTCTTCGTTTGTAGTACCGATATTTTTTTGTTTACGTTGTATCCAGTCTCTGATAAATTCGAAGTTGGGTTGAATAATTGCTGCAGGCATTTTTTGACTTTCACCAATGACCATCACCTGTTCTATAAAACGAGATTGTTTTAATTCTCCTTCTAATAAAGTAGGTACTATATATTTTCCACCAGAGGTTTTGAACATTTCCTTGGTTCTTCCGGTAATTTTTAAAAATCCGTCTGGATCAATCTCTCCTTTGTCTCCTGTATGGAAATAACCTTCTTTAATGACTTCTGCTGTTTTTTCTGGATCTTTATAATATCCCATCATCACATTCGGTCCCTTGACCAGTATCTCCCCAGTATCGGCAATTTTTAAATCGATATCGTCTATAATTTTACCAACAGTTCCCACTCTAAAATGACCGTCTTCCATAGAACTAACAGTAATTACAGGAGAGGTTTCTGTCAATCCATAACCTTCCATAACGGGCATTCCTGCAGCGGTGAAAACCCTAGTCAATCGTTGCTGTAAGGCCGAAGCACCTGACACCATGAGTTTTAATTCTCCTCCCAAAGCAGCTTGCCATTTGGAGAAAATTAATTTTTTGGCGAGTCCCAATTTTTTTTCATACCACCATCCGTTTGCACCATAGGGCTCATAGGCTAAACCTAAATTCACAGCCCAAAAGAACAGCATTTTTTTAATCCCTGTCAAATCAGCTCCTTTTGAGATAATTTTATCATATATTTTTTCATATAAACGCGGCACAGCTGTCATTACGTGAGGTTTAATTTCCTGCGCATTTTCGCTTAGTTTTTCTAGGGATTCTGCAAAATAAACATGTACTCCACAATATTGGTACAGGTATAAAATCATTCTCTCAAAAATATGACAAACAGGTAAAAAACTTAAGGCTCTATCTTCACCATAGGTCAAAGGAACTCTTTTTTCACTCGCCAAAACATTGGTTACAATGTTGTTGTGGCTTAACATCACACCTTTTGGTTTTCCTGTGGTACCGGAAGTATAAATTAAGGTGGCTAAATCTTCTGGGTTTACATTATTTTTTCTGGTTTCGACTTCCTGCTGGTTGCTTGTATCTTCACCTAAATTTAAAACCTCTTTCCAGTTTTTTGCACCCTTTATAGTATCGAAAGTAAATACCTCTTTTAAATTTGTATTCTTTTTGATTGAATTTATTTTTTCTAACACTTCAGCATCAGAAACAAAACAATAAATTGCCTCTGAATGATTTAAAACATATTCATAATCTTCTTTGCTAATTGTCGGATAAATAGGAACGTTTTGGGCACCTGTTTGTAAAATTCCAATATCACAAATGTTCCATTCATTTCTATTATTAGAAGAAATAATAGCTATTTTATCGTTGGCTTGTATGCCCAGTCGTAACAAACCTCTACTAATTGCATTTGCTTGATCTATATATGTTTGGGTAGAAATGCTTTCCCATTGCCCATCATATTTTGTTGAAAATGCTTGCGTTAAGTTATAAGTTTCAAGTTGATGATAAGGAAAATCAAATATTCGTGTAATTGTAGTTGCCATAATAGTTTTTTGTGTATTGCAAAATAGTTAAAATCCTCTAAATTAACAAATCAATAATGAAGCTCTAAAATATTATGAATTGAATATTTTTTGGTATAAATTTTTGTATTTTTCTTTGATTATTTTCCGCTTCATTTTCATCGTAGGTGTAAGAAGACCCTCCTCAACAGACCATTCGTCTGGGGTGATTTCAAACTTTTTTATTTGTTCCCATTTTCCGAATCGTTGATTGTAAAAATCAATTTCTTTTTGAATTCTATTGATAAATCGTTCGTGGGTGATGATGTTGTTTACGGGTAGTTTTTTTCGAAGGGCCCATTCTTTAGCAAAATCAAAATTAATTTGAATCAATGCTGCAGGCATTTTTTCCGATTCTCCGATAATCATTACTTGTTCGATAAATCGAGATTGCTTTAGTTCGTTTTCCAAGACAGCAGGAGCAATGTATTTTCCACCGGATGTCTTAAACATTTCTTTTTTTCTGTCGGTAATTTTTAGAAAGCCTTCTGTGTCTATTTCTCCGATATCTCCGGTGTGTAAATATCCATTTACAATTGTTTTTTGGGTCATTTCCTCATTTTTATAATACCCCAACATCACGATGCTTCCTTTCACTAAAATTTCTCCATCTGCTGCTATTTTTACTTCAATGCCCTCTAGTGGTTTTCCAACAGTTCCAATTTTTAATCCCTTATTTCTTAAATCATTTACGGTAATTGCAGGAGAAGATTCTGTCATTCCGTATCCTTCAAAAACAGGAATTCCTGCAGCTAAAAAAATACGAATCAACCGATCTTGCATGGGAGCGCTACCACTCAGCATGAATTCTAGATGACCTCCCAGCGCTTCTTGCCACTTAGAAAAAATTAATTTTCGTGCAATTTTTAATTTTAAAGCATACAGTTTTCCATTTTTCCCATAAGGTTCATAGGCTTCACCCAATGAAATTGCCCAGAAAAATAGGCTTTTTTTAATGCCAGACAAGGTGCTTCCTTTGGCGATGATTTTATCAAAAATTTTCTCCAATAATCGAGGGACGACTGCTAAAAAATGGGGTTTTATTTCTCGAATATTGTCTCCTAGCAATTCGATGCTTTCTGCAAAATAGACTTGATACCCCAGATATTGATAATAATAGGAAGCAGCTCTCTCAAAAATATGAGAGATGGGTAAATAACTTAAAATTCTTTTATGACTTCCCGATAAGTCAAGTGCCTTGTCTGTTTTAAATATGTTATCAATGATGTTTTTATGTGATAACATGACACCTTTCGGAGTTCCAGTAGTTCCAGAGGTATAAATAATGGTAGCTAAATCTTCAGGTTTAACGGTCTTCTTTACTTCCTCTATGGTTTCTGAATGCTTTGTTTTTGCCCCTATTTCTAGGAAAGAATTCCAACTACAATCACTGGTATGGTCTTTTAAAAAGAACACTTTTTTTAGTTGCGTTTGGTCTTGTATTTTTTTTACTTTTTCGAACAAGAGCTCATCGGAAACGAAACAATAGGTTGCGTCAGAATGATTCAAAACATAGGCGTAGTCTTTTTCTGAGAGTGTAGCATATAAGGGAACATTTTGCGCCCCAATTTGTAATACTCCAATATCTAAAATATGCCAGTTTGGATTGTTATTCGTAGTAATAACTGCAATTTTATCATTTTTTTCAACCCCCAATGCTACCAAAGAAGCACTCACTTTATTTGCTCGCTGAATATATTCTTGCGTCGTTATATTTTTCCATTGATCATCTTCTTTGTACACGAAACAATTGTCTTGAGAATGATTTTCTAGTTGATAGTAGGCAAAGTCAAAAAGGCGAGTAATTTTCATGAAGTTATATTTGTTCCAATATAATAAAAGATTTTCAGAAAATTATTGAAGTGAAATTTAAATAAATCCTACTGAACAGATTTGATATGCTTTCTCCTTTTTCTATAGATAAAAAAAAAGCAAACTAAAGAAAGTTTGCTTTTTTTTATATCGTTATTTTTTATTTTCAATCCATTTTTTAGCATTGATAAAAGCAGTGATCCATGGAGAAACTTCGTCTTTTCTTCCCGCGGGATAATTGGCCCAATTCCATTGGAAAATGGAACGTTCTATATGAGGCATTGTGACTAAATGTCTACCCGAGGGGTCGCACAGCATTGCTGTATTATAGTCAGATCCGTTTGGGTTATTTGGATAGCCCTCATAACTATATTTAGCGACAATATCATAGTTTTCCTCAGATGCAGGTAGGTGAAATTTTCCTTCTCCATGAGAAATCCAAACTCCTAATTCTGCTCCAGCCAAAGAAGACAACATGATTGAATTGTTTTCTTGAATTTTTACCGAGGTAAAAGAACTCTCATGTTTTTGAGAATCATTGTGAATCAATTTTCCATGTACCTTGTGTTCTGGATTGATCAAGTCTAATTCCATCCATAATTGTGCTCCATTACAAATACCAACCGATAGGGTATCCTCTCTTTTAAAGAAGTTTTTTAAGGCTTTATTTGCTTTTTCATTATATAAGAATGCTCCCGCCCAACCTTTAGCAGAGCCTAAAACGTCAGAATTTGAGAAGCCACCTACAGCGCCTATAAATTGGATATCCTCTAGTGTTTCACGACCAGAAATTAAATCGGTCATGTGTACATCTTTTACATCAAAACCTGCGAGATACATGGCATTTGCCATTTCACGTTCGGAGTTCGAACCTTTTTCACGAATTATAGCGGCTTTTGGACGCGGAGTGATACCTGTGCTTGAGTTTTCAGGAAGTTTTCCTGTAAAATTAGCCGGAAATTGATAGCTTAAAGGTTGCTTTTTATAATTATCAAATCGGTCTTGTGCCAAGTTATTAGCCGTTTGTTTTTGATCTAATAAGAAAGAGGTTTTGTACCAAACATCTCTCATTTCTGAAACTTCCAAAGAAACATGGTCTTCCTTATTTTTAATGGTTACGGTTCCCGAATTATTCGCAGTTCCAATGGTGAAAAATTCAATATTGTGTTCCGATAAAATACTTTCTACTGAAGCATCAGCTTGAAAAACAATTCCTGAATTTTCGGAAAACAAGACTTTGATAGTATCTTCTTCATTCAAAGAGCTAATGTCAAAATCTGCCCCTAAATTCACTTCTGCAAAACACATTTCTAGTAGGGTAGTTACCAATCCACCAGAAGCAACGTCATGACCTGCAGTAATTGCCTCTTTTTGAAGTAAGTTTTGAATGGTATTGAATGTTTCTTTTACAAAAGCAGTATTCTTTACATCAGGAGCTTCGTTTCCAATCGTATTCAGTGACTGGTTGAAAGAACTTCCTCCTAATTTAAAAGCATCTTGAGAAATATTAATATAGTAGATGTTTCCGCCGTCTACTTGTAAAACAGGTTCAACTACTTTTGTAATTTCATTACAATTACCTGCTGCAGAAATAATCACAGTTCCCGGAGATATTACCTCTCCATCGGAATACTTTTGTTTCATTGATAAAGAATCTTTTCCTGTTGGAACATTAATTCCTAAATCAATAGCAAACTCCGAAACTGCTTTGACTGCTTTGTATAATCGAGCGTCTTCTCCTTCATTTTTACAAGGCCACATCCAATTGGCAGAAAGGGATACACTTTGTAAGTTGTCTTTTAGAGGCGCCCAAATGATGTTGGTAAGTGCTTCGGTAATAGCGTTTCGACTTCCTGCTTCAGGATCTATTAACCCAGCAATAGGTGCGTGCCCTATAGAAGTGGCAATTCCTTCTTTTCCGTTATAATCGAGTGCCATTACACCTACATTGTTCAAAGGAATTTGTAAAGAACCTACACATTGTTGTTTGGCAACTTTACCTCCCACACAACGGTCTACTTTATTGGTGAGCCAATCTTTACAAGCAACTGCTTCCAATTGTAAGACTTGTTTTAAATAAATCTCTAGATTTTTGGTTTTATAACGAGGATTCTTATAATTTCTTAGTACAGTATTGTCTGTTAAAACTGTTTTGGGCGAGGAACCAAACATATCTTCTAGGGCCAAATCCATTGGTTTGTTCCCCGTTGTTTTAGATTCAAAAGTAAATCTGTCGTTACCAGTAACCTCACCAACAGTATACATTGGAGAACGTTCCCGTTCTGCAATTTTTTGGAGCGTATCTATATGTTGCTCACCAATTACCAATCCCATTCTCTCTTGAGATTCGTTTCCAATAATTTCTTTGGCAGATAAGGTAGGGTCTCCAACAGGTAGTTGATCCAAGTCAATGTTACCGCCTGTGTCCTCTACTAATTCTGACAAACAATTCAAATGTCCACCTGCACCATGATCATGAATAGAAACAATGAAATTTTCTTCACTTTCTACCATTCCACGAACTGCATTTGCTGCCCGTTTTTGCATTTCTGGATTTGAACGTTGTACTGCATTTAATTCAATTCCTGACGCAAATTCTCCAGTATCAGCCGAAGAAACTGCGGCACCACCCATTCCAATTCGGTAGTTTTCACCACCTAAAATGACAATTTTATCCCCTTCTTTAGGAGTATCTTTGATCGCTTGTTCAGCTTTTCCATAGCCAATTCCACCCGCTTGCATAATAACTTTATCATAGCCTAATTTTCTTGGCTCTGAACTGCTAGAAGAGGCATTTTCATTGTGCTCAAAAGTGAGAACTGAACCTGTAATTAAAGGTTGTCCAAATTTATTTCCAAAATCAGAGGCTCCGTTGGATGCTTTGATAAGAATGTCCATAGGAGTTTGATACAACCACTCTCTAGCTTCAAACTTTTGCTCCCAAGGTCTTTTTTCTTCTAGGCGAGAATAGGAGGTCATGTAGACTGCTGTTCCTGCCAAAGGTAACGATCCTTTACCTCCAGCAAGTCTGTCTCTAATTTCTCCACCTGAACCAGTAGCAGCTCCATTAAAAGGTTCTACGGTAGTAGGGAAGTTGTGTGTTTCAGCTTTGAGAGAAATCACCGAGTTAAAATTTTCGGTTTGATAAAAATCGGGTTTGTCTGCTGTTTTGGGGGCAAACTGTGCTACTTTTGGGCCTTTGATAAAAGCCACATTGTCTTTATATGCCGAAACAATATCGTTTGGAGATTGTTTGGAAGTTTCTTTGATCATTTTAAATAGGGAAGTAGGTTGCTCTTCTCCATCAATAACAAAGGTTCCATTAAATATTTTGTGACGACAGTGCTCTGAATTAACTTGGCTAAACCCAAATACTTCGGAGTCTGTTAATTTTCTTCCAATTTTTACAGCAACACTTTCCAAATAGGCAACTTCTTCGTCGCTGAGTGATAAGCCTTCTTTGGTATTGAATTCGGCAATATTTTCAATATCTAAAATTGCCTCGGGTTCAATTTCTATGGTAAATGATTCTTGATGTAATCCCTCATATTTTTCTAATATCATGGGATCAAAATCAATAAAATCTTTAGAAACAGTCGTAAATTCTTCAATTCTTAGGATATCGGTAATACCCATATTCTGTGTAATTTCAACAGCATTGGTGCTCCAAGGGGTAATCATTGCTGCTCTTGGACCAACAAAAAAAGCATCTATTGAGTTTGCTGCTATTTTTGGTTGATTGGCAAATAGCCATGTTAATTTAGAAATTGTTGTGGCAGTTAATTCTTTTGTGGTTTGAACAGCAAAAATTTTACTGTCTGTATTTCCAAAGAAATGAATCATTTGTTTTGTTGTTAGTGTGTTGTTCTAAAGATGCAAATTTACTTTTTTCCTTTTAATTTTGTTGCATTATTTTTAGTGAAATTAAGTAGTTATTCACGATGTTTTAAACAAAAAAAAGACCATCTTTTAACAGACAGTCTTTTTTTTAATGATCTATACCTAAACTTAGTTAATCAATAGTTTTTTGGTTGTAAATTGATTGTTACTATTAATTTTTAAGATGTACATACCTTTGACCAAGCTAGAGATGTCAAGCGTATTATTTGTTGCTTGAATCTCACTTGTTTTAACGAGTTTACCAAGAACATTGTAAATTTTTACGGTAGCGTCTTTTGTTAGGTTAAAATTCAAGGTATTTCCATTTGTTGGATTTGGATACATGCTAATGTTCTCTATGGTATAATTGGAAGTACTGGCGGTGTCTCCGTGGTATCCAATCCCATCAACAGTGTTCTGAGGTAATTGATCCCATTCGTTTGCGTTGAAAGTAATAGTAGGTGCGGTCACACTATTTTTTCTTCTTAGAGTCATGTTTTCGTAATTTTTTTGGGTTACACCCAAGACTCCAATGATATCAATGAGAACACCGTTCTTAAATAAACCTACTGGATCATTTCCATTAAAATTTATAGGAGCTCCATACCCCGACTCAGGAGACAATAAATCGACTTCTTTAAGCAGGGTAGCATCGTCTGCTTGATAATTGATGGTTACAAAAACATCATTTACATTGATGGTTCCACTGAGTGGAAATTCGTTGATCCAATTCCCTGCACCATTCGATTGTTTTTTGATGCTATATGAAGACAAATCGATTGAATTATCGGTTAAATTGACAATTTCGATTGCTTTGTTATTAAAGGAACCTTCAACATATTCAGAGAAAAATAATTCGACAACAGGATTAACGCCATTGGTGGTAGTCCCATTTACAGCTACTGATAGCGCCGATTTGTTATTCGCAGAATCTTTTGCTAAAACCGTGATGCTATAGGTAGTTGAATTTGTCAACCCTGAAACAGTATAACTGTTTGTTTCAGAAGAGCCTTTTAAAGTACCATCTACAAAAATATCATAGCCTGTTACGGCTGTATCATCTGAAGACGCGGTCCAATTTACTTTAAAACCTGTCCCTGTTTCATTTGAAATACTTATATTTTCTGGAACTGAAGGTGGGGTGGTATCTGTTAAAGTGGTTCCGTTTACAGCAGATGATTGTGCAGATTTATTATTTGCAACATCTTTGGCTAATACGGTAATTGCATAGGAGGTATTCGAGTTTAATCCTGATGCTGTATAATTTGTGTTGTTGGATTCTCCGTGTAAGTTTCCATTTGTATAGATTTCATATTTTGTGACTGCAACGTTATCTGTAGAAGCGGTCCAGGAAATAGCTATGCTAGCTGTTGTAATATTACTCAATGAAACATTTGTCGGAACCGTTGGTGCTTGACTATCATTTGAAGTATAAATACCCCAAGAATCTTCTGCAGCAGCTCCTCCCCAAATTCTTGTCGCTAAATAAGCATTGTCAATAAAGGGATTTCTGTTTCCTTGCGCATAAGTTTGCTGAGAATCATGATAGGTATTTCGTTGTCTTTCAAAATCTGAAACGGGGTCTTCAACATTCCATTCTAAAAATAAATCAATCATATCATCTGGTGTAGCACTTGTACTTCCAATTCCAACAACGTTGGGTTTACATTGGTCTCCATAGCGTAAATACATATACATCATCATTCGAGCGATGTCTCCTTTCCATTCATCGCCTGGATACCAGCCTCCCGAAACACTTCCTGAATTACCAGATCCGTCTACAAATTTTAAATTTCCTCGTTGACTGTTATAGCTTACATCAGACGGTCTTAAATGATGAGAATCTGCTCCAGGTCCTGTAGAGCCAAGGTTTGGGTTCCCCAATGATTTTGGATAGGTATGCTCTCTGTTCCAATCTCCTTGACCACCACCATTGTAATTTTTGTTTAAAGTTCTTGCTGTGGTTCCTGAGGCAGAGTATCCATAAATTAAGAGTACTTCAGCACTGTTTTCAGGATTTAAATCGGTTACTTTCAAAGCTTCCCATACTCCGGGAGTATAGACCAATAGATTGGTATGTGCATTGATAGTTTTCGTTGCCAAGTTTTCCTTCAAGGTCATTCCCTCTGCGGTTATATCGACATCGTCATAATACGCTTCTTGTGCAGAAGCAATAAAGCAAAATAATAAGGAGATTACAAGTAATTGTTTTTTCATTTTTTTTGTTTTAAAATAATTCAGTAAAATATTATATCAGGGTTTCTTCTCAGAGTTTAATTTTTAATCAACTTTTTGGCAATGTACTGTTTTTCAGATTGAATTTTTACCAAATAAATTCCTGAAGCTAATTTACCAATCTGTATAGTGTTGTTATTTTTTGTCACTGTAGAGGTGGAGACTAATTTGCCTAATACATTGTATATGCTTACAGTAGCTTCTTTAGATAGGTTCAAATAAACTTGGTCTCCTTGTACAGGGTTTGGATACATTTTAAAGGTTTGAAAAGAGTCTTTTTTAGCACTTAAAGAAGAGCTATGACTTCCAATACCTTCAAACGTATTTGCAGCTAATATGTCCCATTCAGAAGCGTCAAAGGTGGTATTAGGTTTAGAAACACTTCTTTTTCTTCTGTAGGTTGCATTTTCTATATGTTTGCTAGAATTATTCAATTGACCAACGATATCAATTAAAACGCCCTCTTTAAATAACCCAACAGGATCATTACCGTTAAAATTTACAGGGGAACCAAAGTTAGTACTAGGACCTACAATATCTGCTTCAGAAACTAAGATTGAATTGTCTGCTTGATAATTAATAATTACCGTTACATCATTAACATTGATGTTTCCATCGAGTGGAAATTCGTGAATCCAATCACCCGATCCATTGGACTGTTTTTTTATCGAATAGGCTGCCAAGTCAATTACAGCACTTGTCAAATTGACGATTTCGATGGCTTTATTATTTCCGCCATCGGGTTCTATATATTCAGAAATAAATAGTTCTTCAATACCATTCGAGCCTCCATTGGTAGTCGTAATACTTACTGCAGTACTCTGAGCAGATTCATTATCGGCAGCATCTTTTGCAGAAACAGCTACCTGATAAGTTGTAGAAGCAGTTAATCCGCTTACCGTATAAGATCTTTCTGAGGTAGTAGCGGTTAATACAGCATTTATAAAAACATTGTAAGCAGTTACAGCGGTATCGTCTGTAGCGGCATCCCAATTAATTTTAAAACCGGTACCAGAAATGTTACTTGCAGTAATATTACTAGGAACAGAGGGAGCCGTTGTATCTGAGGTGGTAGTGGCGGTGATAAGGTTGCTCTTTTCAGACTTATTATTGATACGATCTCTAGCTTCTATTTGAATATTGTAAGAGGTACCTGGTTGTAAATTGGTGATTTTGAAATTTGCCTCTGTTGTTTGAGCGCTTAAAACTGCATCGATGTAAATACGATATTGAGTTACGCCAATATTGTCTGAGGAAGCAGTCCAAGTGATTTCTATTGTTGAACTCGTTTCATTACTTGCCACAACATTGGTAGGAGTTGTAGGTGCTTCCGTATCACTGCTTGTATAATTTCCCCAGAGATCTTCTGCAGATTCTCCACCCCAAATTCTAGTGGCTAGATAGGGGTTGTCTATGAATGGATTTCTATTTCCTTGCGCATAGGTGTTTGTGGTGTTTCCATGGAAGGTATTTCTTCCTTTTTCAAAATCAGAAACCGGGTCTTCTATATTCCATTGAAGAAACAAGTCGATCATGTCGTCCGCAGTAAATTGTTTACTACCAACTCCTACTGCACTTGGTAAACATTGTTCGCCATAGCGAAGGTACATGTACATCATCATTCTGGCAACATCCCCTTTCCATTCATCTCCTGGATACCATCCTTTAGTCTCTGGCCCCTGCGGACCGCTGTAAGTAACAGAAGAACGACCTGAATTCCCTTGCCCAAGTGTAAATTTAAAATTGTTTCTAGAGGAGTTTGTACTTCTATCGACAGGTCTTAGGTTGTGTGCATCAGATCCAGGACCTCTACTACTTCCAACTCCAATTAAAACAGGGTTTGCCAACGATTTTGAAAAAACATGTTCTCTGTTCCACACAAAGGATTCTCCACTACCAGTATCTTGAAGATTTTTATTTCTGGTTCGGTCGTTGGTTATGTCTTGGTCAGTTCCATTTTCCCATCCGTAAATCAGAATCACTTCAGCGCTATTGTCAGGATTGATGTCTGTTATTTTTGAGGCTTCCCATACACCAGGAGTGTAGGGTAGTATATTGGTATGAGTTGCAGTAATTTTAGAAGCCAAGGCTTCTTTTAATTGCATTCCATATAGGGTTAAATCGACATCATTATAATATTGTTCTTGAGAAAAAGAAATTGAAAATGACGTAATAAAAATTAATAATAGTCCTTTTTTGATCATTTATATTAAGTTTTAAATTAAAATATAAATTCTCTTTTTCATTAATTTTTAAAACACGATATCAGCAATATATATCGTGCTCTATTTTCTTTCTAAAAGGGCCATATAAAACCCATCGAAACCAGAAACATGTGCCAGTACTTTTTTATCTGAAACAAAGGAAAATTCTTTTCCTGCCTCCGATGTTAAAAACGTCTGTACTTGATTTTGATTTTCTGAGGGTAAAATAGAGCAGGTAGCATATACCATTTTTCCACCGGGCTTTACCATTTTAGAATAACTTTGTAATATTTCTTGTTGTACTTTTTTAATAGCATCTATAAATTCAGGTTGTAATTTCCATTTAGAATCTGGATTTCTACGAATGACTCCCAATCCAGAACAAGGGGCATCAATTAAAACCCGATCGGCTTTCCCATAGAGTTTTTTAATTGGTTTGGTAGAGTCAATCACGCGCATATCGATGTTATGCGCTTTGTTTCTTTTTGCTCTTGCTTTCAATTTTCGAAGTTTACTTTCGTAAATATCCATGGCAATAATCTGTCCTTTATTTTCCATTAAGGCAGATAGATGTAGTGTTTTACCTCCCGCTCCCGCACAGGTATCCACTACTTTCATGCCTGGTTTTACGTCTAGATAGGCAGCAACTAATTGAGAAGAGGCATCTTGTACTTCGAAATATCCATTGTGAAAAGCGGCTGTTTTAAAAACATTGGCTCTTTCTGGCAGCAGAAGAGCATCTGGGTGATGCGGAACAAATGCTGTATGTACCTCTTCAGATTGTAACTTCTTTTGAAGTATTTCTTTTGAAATATTTAAGGTATTTGTTCTTAAAATAACCTTGGCTTGCTGATTGAGTGCAGCAATTTCTTTGGTCCAAAGATCTTCTCCTAATTCAGAAACACAAAGATCATCCATCCAATCTGGAATCGATTCTCTAAATTTTCTAGTTTTTGACAATTCATCAAAACGACCTTTTATTTTTCTTTCAGGGACATTGCCAATCTGATTCCAATCGGGCAGTGCAATCCCTCTTAAAACACACCAAACAGAAAACAATCTCCAAATATTGTCTCTATCAAAAGGTAGTTTAACTTCTGCAATTTCAGCATACAATCGGTTCCAACGTACAATATCGTAGATGGTTTCTGCAACAAACTTTCGGTCTCTTGCACCCCAGCGCTTATCGCGTTTTAAGGCTTTTTCAACGGCTTTATCTGCATAGACTCCCTCATTAAAGATGTCTCTAATACTATCTATAACAGCAAAAGTTAAATTTCTGTGTAATCTCATTTAAAAAAATAATGGGTTGCAAATATACATTAAAAAAAGGGTATTCTTGTTTTGATTATTTAGTTATTTTTAAAAGAATATATTGATTTAATATACTGATTTATAAGTGTTTGTATTTTAAATACTTCTTTTTATCGCTATCAAATTATCGCTTTTCCTCTTATTTTTAGTTGATTTATTTTTCAAGGAAGAAAAGAACCAAAAATAGTTCGCATTTCAATATCAAATTCTTTATTTTCGTTATTCATATTTTTATACGTTGAATTTAACCTATCCAATAACATATATTAAAGGAATCAGTGTACAAAGAGCCGCGCTTATCTATTCAGAACTCGGGATCAAAACTTGCAATGATTTATTGTATTTTTTTCCGTTTCGATATATTGATAAAACTACTTTTTACACTGTTAAAGAATTACAGCCAAATACTTCTGAAGTTCAAATTGTTGGAAAAATTACGCAGATAAAATCGGTTGCTCAAAAAAGAGGAAGTCGGTTAGTGGCTACTTTTGAAGATGCTACAGGAACTATGGAATTGGTATGGTTTAAGGGGCAAAAATGGATGAAAGAGGCTCTTAAAATGAACGAACCTTATGTGATTTTCGGAAAGCTGAATCATTATAATGGGCGTTTTAGCATTCCGCATCCAGAAATGGAAACAGTTGTTGCCTATAAAAAAAAGTTGCAATCCAAAATGCAGCCTGTATACCCTTCTACAGAAAAATTAACCAATTCTGGAATATCTAATAAATTGATACGATCCTACGTTCAAAAGGTGTTGCAACAATTTTATGAGAACATTCAAGAAAGTTTATCACAAGAAATCATAGGTGATTTTCAATTAATTTCTAAACGGGACGCACTTTTAAATGCTCATTTTCCAAAAAGTCAAGAATATTTAACCAAAGCTCAATACCGTTTAAAATTTGAGGAGTTGTTCTTTATACAGTTACAGCTATTGACCAAAAAATTGATCAATAAAATTAAGATAAAGGGAGTGGTTTTTGAAAATGTAGGGACTCACTTTACTACTTTTTATGATCATTATTTGCCTTTTGAGTTAACCAATGCTCAAAAAAGAGTCCTTAAAGAAATTAGAAAAGATGTTGCTTCCGGGGCGCAGATGAATCGTTTGTTGCAAGGAGATGTTGGTTCTGGAAAAACGATTGTTGCCTTGTTGTCAATGCTTTTGGCTATAGACAATGGTTTTCAAGCCACCATGATGGCTCCTACAGAAATTTTGGCAACCCAACATTACCACGCTATTTCGGAGTTATTGTCTAGTATGAACCTAAAAGTTGCGCTATTAACAGGATCTGTAAAAGCAAAAAAAAGAAGAGAAATTCATCAACAATTAGAAGATGGGAGTCTGCATATTTTAATAGGAACCCATGCACTGTTAGAGGATAAAGTCAAATATAAAAATTTAGGCATTGCAATTATTGATGAACAACATCGATTTGGTGTCGCACAACGATCCAAATTATGGAAAAAAAACATCACGGTCCCTCATATTTTAGTAATGACAGCCACTCCAATTCCACGAACCTTGGCTATGTCTGTATATGGAGATTTGGATATTTCTGTGATTGATGAGTTGCCTCCGGGAAGAAAAGAGGTCAAAACAGTGCATCGATTTGATCGCAATCGACTGTCGGTCTTTAAGTTTATGAAAGATGAAATAGACAAAGGAAGACAGGTGTATGTAGTGTATCCCTTAATTCAAGAATCGGA
>Ga0206677_10002458_pt1 | contig 16222 bp, 15 predicted proteins | sample M130m12015metaG_FD_155475 | JGI IMG/M metagenome (GOLD analysis project Ga0206677, IMG submission 155475) | Ammonia-oxidizing marine archaeal communities from Monterey Bay, California, United States - M1 30m 12015 | ecosystem: Environmental > Aquatic > Marine > Intertidal zone | place: USA...
ATACTCTGCAGATTCAATGTTGCCCGGAGTCTGAGCAAAAGCTGCTCCATTGATGGTGATCAATGCGATTCCAATGGCTGCGACTCTGAACGAAAATTTGAGGTTATTCATGGGATTCATGGGATTCATGGGATTTAGGAGTTTGCTGTGAGTCTTGTGCGGCGACATACAACCGCGCAATGATCAACCAAAATAGAGAGAAGATAAGAGCCGCTCCGAGTCCGTAGGAGATAAATGATGCAGGTTCGGCAGTCTCGGGGATGGGGGGGGCGTCCCAAACGCTACCTGCTTCGCCTTGCAAAATGGCCTGAATCCGTCGCCAGGCATTTCGAGTGAGGTAATAGCTTCCGACACCAACAATGGGCATGAGGATGAGCCATGACTTGAACCACGGATCGTAGAGCCGTCGCCAGTCGTTCGTAGGCTTCGGGGATGTCTGGCTTTGTTTCATCGACTTCCAAAGATTGAACTTCCAATTCTCACCATGGTGGAACCTTCATCAACTGCTATTTTCCAATCACCACTCATGCCCATGGATAGCGTATCCCAGTCATTGTGAACGGAGGAGGCTGCGTCGAAAGTTTTTTTCAATGCCCGAAATTCAGTACTTATTTGTTTGCGGTCGTCAGTGAATGTGGCCATTCCCATGAGTCCGCGGATGCGAACGTGCTTTAAATCTTGCCAAGATTGTTCTTGCAGGAACGCATCGAATTCTGCGAAGCTCCAGCCAAACTTGTTGGTTTCCGTGGCGATGTGAATTTGCAGCAGCACATCTGAGATTTTACCGATGCTGTGACTTCGTTTGTTGATTTCCTGAAGAAGACGCTCGCTGTCCACGGCGTGGATAAGATCAGCGTGGGGGACGACAAGTTTGACTTTGTTGGTCTGCAAATGACCGATGTGATGCCATTTTAAATTCAGATGACTTAGGGACTTCGCCTTCTCTGCCAATTCGGGCACTCGATTTTCCCCGAATTCGATCTGTCCAATGGAGGCAGCAGCCTCGATTGCTTCTTTCGGTTTGGTTTTGCTCACAGCAATCAATGTCACGTGATCGGGAATGTTCTTCCGAACACCAGATAACCGATCCTGAATGTGGCTGGCTTCAGATTTCATGAATGAAGAGTCCGCTGCGTAATTTGGGTTCAATCCAAGAACTTTTGGGAGGCAAAAAGCCTCCACGATCCGCAGTGTTTTTGATTTGGGCAGTGCTCATTGGCGACATCTCGAAGATGCATCGGTCGATCTGCTCATCGCACTGTGCAATGAGTTCATCGCTGTCCATGGTTCCCGGAATGTAAGCCAGCTGGGGATTGTTTCGAACATCTTCAATGCCAAACAGCCCTTCGAAAACATGGGTTTGAATGATTTCAGCATCGACACATTCCAAGCTGCTATCGTTCAGTTTGAGAATCCAGCTTTCCCCGGCAGCGTGGAGGTGAACCGTTCCAACGTTCGTGGGAGCAGAAAGGGTTTGCCGGGTCGTGCGATGGCTAGAAATGTGAGGGGACAGACTTTGCAACGCTGCATCCCAACGGTCGGCGTTCCAATCCACGCCTTTCAAAGCACGGTGATAGCCACGGATGAGAAGTTCTGACTCTGGAATGATGAAAGCCATGAGACCCTTGCTGGCGTTGTTCACGCCATTGAGGTTTTCAGAGGCCAAGCTTGATGCTACACGGTGGTGACCATCAGCGAGGTAGAGGGGAGTCAACGTTTGAGTTTGGAGAGCCAAGGCCTGCGATTCCGCATCGGATAGAATCCAGACGGAGTGACGGATCTGATCGGTCGTGGTAAAATCCATTTCCGGGCGACCTTGCGTCAACTTACCAAGCGTTTTTTGAATTTCACCCGCATCGGACTTTTCGTTGTCGTCATAGGCGCAAAGCACGGGCTCTGCATTGCATTGAACGGTGCTCAAGTATTTGGCAAAGAGTTGCTCTCGTTTTTTCAGCGTTTGTTCGTGAAGCTTGAGCTGACCGTTTCGAATTCCATCGAGCGAAAGACTAGCCACAATGCCAGTGCACGTGTGCTCCGGTGAAGACTGCCTGTAAATCGCCAGGCGATTTTCGCCTCGGAAAGTGAGCCAACCTGACGCCTTGAACTCCAAGTAACGTTCCCTCACAAGTTCAAAAAATGGTTGCGTACCGCGTTTGACTTTGGAGGATCCGATTCCGGTGGGGTTGATGACGTGCAAGTACGAATATGGATTGCGATCCAATTTGTCGCGCAATTCGGCCTTGCTGTAAGTCAAATAAGAACGAGACGCAACCAAGTGAGATTTATCACCCGGTGGCGCAATCAAGGTAAAAGGTCGAATCCAGTTCAAAATGCTTCTTTGGAACCAATTTCGGCTACGATTGACGCAATTTCCAAACCAATTCGCTCTTGTGCTTCGCCAGTAGCGGCTCCAATGTGCGGAGAGAGTGAGATGCCAGCGTGGCGCATGAGGTCCTGTCGTGGCTTCGGCTCTCCGACAAAAACGTCAACACCTGCACCTGAAATTTGGCCTGAATCCAATGCTTCGAGCAATGCGTCCTCATCGACCACGCCACCTCGAGCGGCATTGAGCAGAATCACCCCTTTTTTCATTTTGCTCATTTCGGCAGAACCGATGACGGCTTGTCCATTGGCTTGTGCTGGAATGTGCAGGCTTATGGCATCCGCCACAGGAAGCGCTTCATCGAGCGTTACGACCGGGACTTCAACGTTTAGCGTTTGATTCCCAATAGCGACTTCAATGTTTTTCGTTCCATTTTTTTGATCCACTCCAATGACGTTCATGCCACACCCCAAAGCGTATTGTGCGAGTGATTGACCAATGCGACCGAAGCCAACAATGGCCAGTGTCATTCCACGCAATTCGCGCCCTTTTCCGTAGGACTTCTTCAAAACTTTGAATTGTTCAACACCTTCTACGGGCATACGTCGGTTGCTATCATGAAGGGAACGGCTGATGGAAAAGAGGTGTCCCATGACCAATTCAGCCACACTTTGTGAGCTTGCGGCCGGCGTATTGCGGACCTCTCTGCCGTTTTCCCTTGCGTACGCAACATCAATGTTGTCCATTCCAACCCCTCCGCGTATGATGAACTTGAGGTGTGGACACGCATCAATGAGGGGTTGTCGCACTTTGGTGGCACTTCGTACCAACAAACCGTCAATGGCATTTCCATTGATGAAGCTTTCGAGGTTTTGGGGCTCGATGAACTCGGTCCAAAGCTTGTGGCCTGCGGCTTCTAATGCTGCATGGCCTGCTGGGTGAATGCCGTCGTTTGCGAGAATATTCATATCAGTTGAGTCTCAAAGGGTTGATTTGGTAGTGGGTCGTTAGGCTGTGCGTTCCAATTCCTTCATCACATCGACAAGGACCTGGACGGATTCTTTTGGGAGCGCATTGTACATAGAAGCTCGGTAGCCGCCAACGCTGCGGTGACCTTTAATGCCGGAAATACCAGCCTCCTTCCACATGGCATCAAATGCCGTTGCGTGAGCATCGTCTTGGAGGCGAAAGGTTGCGTTCATGGTGGACCGACTTCCCACGGCTGCATGTCCTTCAAAGAGCGGATTGCGATCAATTTCTCCATACATCAAATTCGCTTTTTCGCTGTTTCGGACTTCCATGGCTTTCACGCCTCCCATGGCTTTGATCCAACGCAAGGTGAGCATGGTGACGTAAACAGGAAACACAGAGGGTGTATTGAACATGCTGTCTTTGCTTGCATGCACTTGCAGATCCAGGTAAGATGGAATGCTCCGTCCGGTTTTTCCTGCTGCTTCGGTGTCGAACGCATACATGACTGTGCCTGCAGGTCCCATATTTTTCTGGGCGCCAGCGTAGATGAGATGAAATGGATTCGCATCAAATTCACGGGAGAAAATATCCGAACTCATGTCAGCAATCAGAGGCGCAGAAACCTCGGGTGTCCTTGCGAATTGAGTTCCAAAAATCGTATTGTTGGAAGTGTAATGCAGGTACGAACTTCCAGCAGGAGCCGAATCTGCAGCTGGTATCCGATTGTAATTGGTCGCCTTCGATGAGCCGATGACTGCGATGTCTCCCAAATGCTTTGCTTCTTTCACAGCTTTGTTTGCCCAAGTGCCAGAATCGATGTACGCTGCCTTGCCGCCTTCTGGAAGAAAATTGTAAGCCGCAGTCAGAAATCCGAGACTCGCACCTCCCTGCAGGAAGAGCACGTCGAAACGCTCGGGTAGGTTCAATAATTCTTTTGTGAGGGATCGTGCCTCTTCCATAACAGCCACAAAGTCAGGGCTCCTGTGAGAGATTTCAACCAAGGACAAACCCAAGCCGTTGAAGTTAGAAACAGCTTGAGCTGCCTCGTTCAATACGGTATCTGGTAAGATGCAGGGACCTGCTGAGAAATTATGAATTTTCATGCTGCAAAGTTGCAGTTCAGAACCTTGAACTCCGAACAAATGTTTTGGAATTTTCGAAGAATTATCCCCGCTACATCAAGGTTTATCCAACAGCTGAAGGGCCTTTTGTGCCATGAACTGCAATTGAAAGATTTCTTCCATGTCCATCGGGGTCCACAAGTGGTCAGTCTTAGGGATTGTTTTGAGCAAATCGAGCCTGCGATCTTCGCTCGGGATGCATTGCAAAAGTTGCTTGACTTGCAGTTTATCCAAACATTCTGTGTCGATGGTGTGTTGCGCCAATTGCACTTTTCCTGATTCGAATATGATTTCGTCCATCTTCTTTTGAATCACCAACATTTGCTGATCAGATGCAGGAGGGAAGCAGGAGGAATGCGTTTCGGATGCAGCGGCACGAGCATGTAAGTCCGGCAAAGAAGTGGTCATTTCGCCAAGAAATGTAATCTCGGCATTGCTGTTTTCGTCTGCTTCGAGAATGCATTCCACTTCCTGGATAAGTGAATGCGTGAGAGACGAATCGATTGGATCGAACCATTGAAAGTGAAACAAAGCTGCAGGGGTTGTGCACGCCCCTTGCCATTGCCACACAGAATCTGTCCAAAGGCTATCGACCTCAGGACGTGTGCGAACCGATTGAACATGCACTGCGAAGTAAGTTGAAAGAGAGGTGTCTTTCGGCGCGTGTTTTTCAATGGCGGAAACGTCAGAGTTTGTGCCTCTTGCTTGTGCGTTAAGCCTCGCCGAAGAGCAGCTCCACACGAGTGCAAGCCCAAGAATGGATGGAATAGCAGCGGGTAAAGTGTTCAACGGATCCTTTTTTGGAGGGCAGCAGGCAAATAAGCCGTCCATTGCGCTCGAAGTTCAATATCTCCGCCGTCCACCACTTCAGGATGCATGGTTGCTGAGATGATGAGGGCAACAAGCACGCTGACTGCAGCCAATGCAGCATGGGAGAGGTGCACTGTGAAAGGCGAGGGGGCGCTGCTCAGTTCGGTTTGCAGTTGGTGCAGTCCCATCGTCAGTAGCCCCATGATGATGGCCGCAAAGGCGAGAGCTTTCAATCCAGGCACCAACGCTTCAAGGGCCTGTTTGAATTTCCATTGAACGGCGCGTAGGGTCCACCAACCGAGGCACAGAAATTGAATCACGGTCCACACGGTCACCGACCATGCGACGCCTTCGATTCCCCAGCCGCTGGACAAGGTGACCCAAGCCGAAACGGTGAGACCAGTGAGGAATAGGGATTTAATGATGATGGCAACATTCAACGCATCAACCGCTCGAATCAAGGCGTCAGCCAATTTGATCATCGAGCGAAATGCGACGCCGATGAAAAGGATTCTGACAACGGGTTCGGCTTCTGCATAAGGCTCACCAAGGAGCAAGGCCGCGACGTCTCGGGAGAACCAAATGAGAGCAAGGCTGCCGGGGAATGTTAGCCAGGCAATGAGGCCGAGTGCGCGCCGAAGCACAGTCTGGAGGGCGACATTGTCAGATTGAATGGAAGACATCCCACTGAATAAAACGCTATCACCAAGTTTTCCCAAGACGCTGATAGGCAGTGACATGAGGTAGGCAGATCGGTCGTAAAGTCCTGTTGTAGTCCATCCTTCTGTGCCGCCATGGATTGGATTTTCAAGATCGGTTTGACCGCTCTGAGCATGGTGCCCAACCAAGACGGTGTCCACTTTGCTTGAAGCATAATTCAATAAATTGTAGACTGTAGCGCGACCGCCATAGGACAGCATGGGAGCGAGGATTCGCCAATTTTCGAACTTCCATGAACCTCGGGCTTCCTCGGGCTTGAGCAACCAATACATTGCACCGAGCAGCGCATTTTGACTCAGGAGGGCAGCAACATAGGACCAAACACCAAAGCCGGCATAAGCCATTCCGAGCCCAATGATCAGGTTGCCAATGACCATGCTCACAAGTGATGAGATGAACAAGGTTTTAAAAGCCATGTTGCGAATCAGTAGACTCCGAGGGATCAGGGCTAAACTCGAAAGAATAAAGCTCAACGCAATCCAGCGCAGGACCTCAGCCAGTTCTGTACTTTCGAACCACTCGCCTATTGCCGGCGCCAAGGCGTAGGTCAATAGGAAAAATATTCCACCTAGGAATACGGAGAACGAGAAGGCCGCACGAATTTGTTGCGGGGCGAGTTTTTCTCTTTGGATCAAGGATGGGCCAATGCCGATTTGCGCGAATATTTCGACAAAGCCAACAACCACCAGTGCGATGCTCATCAGGCCAAAGTCGGCTTTGGAAATGAGACGCGCGAGAAGCACGATGAAAATAAGTTGCAAAACCACCTGGGTCAACACATTGACTGATTGCCAACGGATGGAAGAAGCGAAAGCTGGTTTTGCCTGCTGGCTCATTAGCGGGCGATGCTCACCGATCGTTTTTCACGAATGACCGTGACCTTCACTTGACCAGGGTAAGTCATTTCATTCATGATGCGCTGTGACAAATCAATCGAAAGTTGATCGGCCTGCTCATCTGAGACTTGGTCACTTTCGACCATCACACGCAACTCGCGCCCTGCTTGGATTGCAAATGACTTCGTGACGCCGGGGAATTCGAGTGCTAGGTTTTCAAGGTCACGCAATCGCTGAACGTAAGCTTCAACCATCTCTCGTCGTGCTCCAGGTCGCGCGCCGGAAATGGCATCACAAACTTGGATGATGGGAGACAGCAATGTCGTCATTTCGATTTCGTCGTGGTGCGCTCCAATGGCGTTGCAGATGTCTGGCTTTTCACCATGTCGTTCGGCCAATTTCATTCCGAGCAATGCGTGCGGCAATTCGCTCTCCTCGTCGCTCACTTTTCCAATGTCGTGCAGGAGACCAGCTCGTTTGGCGGCTTTGGTGTCTAACCCAAGCTCTGCGGCCATTGTCGCACAAAGATTCGCCACCTCGCGACTGTGCTGGAGCAAATTCTGACCATAGGAAGAGCGGTATTTCATCCGGCCGACCATGCGTGTCAAATCGCCCTTCATGTTGTGAATGCCGAGATCGATGCACGTACGCTTTCCAATCTCGAGGATCTCTTCTTCGATCTTCTTCTTGACTTTTGCTACAACTTCTTCAATGCGTGCAGGGTGAATTCTGCCGTCGGTAACCAGTTGGTGAAGAGATAAGCGAGCCACTTCTCTCCGCACAGGGTCGAAGCAGCTGAGGATGATGGCTTCGGGTGTGTCGTCCACAATGAATTCGACACCTGTAGCTGCTTCTAATGCGCGGATATTCCGACCTTCTCTTCCGATGATACGCCCCTTGACGTCGTCATTGGTAATGTTGAAGACGGAAACGCTGTTTTCAACGCTGTGCTCCGTTGCCACGCGCTGAATGGTCTGGATGACAATCTTCTTCGCATCGTGGTTCGCCTTTTGCTTCGCCTCATCGAGGATGTCTTGCACTTGTGTGGAAGCCATGGCCTTTGCCTCCTGAAGAATCTGTTCTTGCAAGGCTGATTTCGCATCGTCCGCAGACATATTGGAGATTTGCTCCAAGAGTTCCACAGATCGCTGGCGGTTCTTTTCGAGTTCTTTCGACTTGTTGTCAAGCGCATTCAGGCGTTGCTCGACTTTCTCTTTTTCCTTTTTGTTGTAGATGTCAGAAGATTTAACTCGGTCTTGCTCCTTCTTCAACTGATTGAATTCGTTCCGGATTTTATCTTCACGTGACTGAACTTTGGCACTTCGCTCCTTGATTTCAGAGTTGTGCTTCTCTTTCAGTTGAATGAATTTTTCCTTGGCTTGGAGAATTTTCTTTTCCTTTATGTTCTCGCCTTTCGCTTCGGCTTTGTTCAGAATTTCCTTCGCCTGCTTTCCAAGCATACGGTTGAAAATGAAATAGCCTAATCCCGCTCCCAGCGCAAGGCCGGCAAGGGATCCGATGATCAATGATGTGGGTTCCATGGGTACTGATTGTTCAGACCTCGAGAAGCATTTGAATTCGTTTGGACAATTCGTCCAAGTGTTGAACGGCAGATGGAGAGGGTTGATTCACTCTCTCCATTGCAGGTTCACGTTTGTGCACAGCATCTTCTGATGCGAAGTGGAGCGCGGTCATAGCCAGCAAGTCAACAGCGTCTTCCACAGCAAATTGATCCTTGAAAGCCGCAAATTGCTTGTTCACTTCGTTGGCAGCTTCTTTGATGCGTTCGATTTGAGCAGTTGGGGCTTGGAGAGGATAATCTCGTCCTGCGATATGTACTTTGACCGTTTCCATTTAATCTTCAAGAAGGGCAATGCATGAATTTATTTCTTCCAATAGCTTTTGAACCGTTTCCGGATTGAAAGCTTTGAGGTCTTGTGATTGGGGGGGTTGGGGTGAATATTGTGTGTTAGAATCCCGCATGTCTGAAGAGTGGTTCCATTTCTGATCAGCTTCTGAAAGTTGTTCTTGCGCTGATTGTTCTACCTCCGGAACGCGATATGCATGCCCCTTCATTTCGAAACTGGACTCATTTTCGGCTTTTTCAGGCTGTTGAATTGATTCAAGCTCGAGTGTTTTTCGAGTTTGGTTCAACTCCATTTGCGCATCACGCAACGCAGACTTTGCTTCCAATAGTTCCTTTCTTTGAAGGTTGTGCAACTCAACGAGCGCTTGCACTTGAGCCAGGAAGCGTTCCAATTTCATTGGATTCCAAGGTGCGTCAGTGCTAGTGCTCGGCGTTTCAGTCATCATTTAGGGTTCTGTACAAACTTAATCAAATTGAACACGAATTCATAGCTAAAGACGTTAACATCCTGGCTTAGTTTTGCCGTCCTCCATGTGGAATACATTCGACTTTCGACACATCGCCAGACCGCTGCTCTTGTGCGGTTATCTCCTGAAGCTAAATGCTGTGGGGTTGAGTTGCGTTGTGTGCGACGATTCGGAGTGGACGCCAATGGTCCAAGATTCGAGCATTCGAGCGGGTTGGGCAGGTGAGCGCAAGGGGATCTTGTCTCCATTGAATATTCCATTGATTCTGTCAGGGAATTTTGGCGAGTTGCGCACGGACCATTTTCACACCGGATTGGACTTTAAGACTCAGGGGAAAGAGGGGTTTCCCGTTTTGGCCGCGTCTGATGGGGTTATTTCGCGCATCAAAATTTCACCCTTTGGCTACGGTCGTGCTCTGTATTTGAATGATCCTAAAGGTCTTACCACGGTCTATGCGCATCTTCAACGATTCGCACCTGTAGTAGAGCAATGGGCATTGGATCAGCAATACGATCATGAACGCTTTGCATTGGATGAACGGCCGACTCAGTCGTTTGTTTATCAACAAGGCGATACGATCGGATGGTCCGGAAATTCAGGCGGGAGTGGTGGGCCTCACTTGCATTTTGAAATCAGAGAAACAAAAACACAGAAGCCGCTGAATCCGCTGCTTTGGGATTTGCCAATCGCCGACAATAGAAGCCCGGAATTGCAAGGAGTTTGGTTGTTGCCGGTTGATGTGGGGGCCATCAATGGTCGCAAACGACCGGTGAAGCTGGAGCGCGAAGGAGTGGTGGTTGCGGAGGGCGGTTTTAGGGTGGCGATTGATGCTTTGGATCGCTTGGATGCTGCAAACAATCGATGCGGCATTTATCGGGCTGAAATGCAGTTGGACGATGAGGTGGTTTTTGCCTGGGAATTGGATGCGTTGGATTTTTCGGTGAATCGTGACATGAATGCACATGCATATTATCCTGTTTGGAATGCGACTGGAGAGCAGGTTCATCGCATGCATCGACTGCCCGGAAACCGGCTGCCCATTTACACCAGGCAAACAACATCAGGGGTCATTTCATGCGATTCAACCGAGAAGTGTCAACGTGTTTTAACTGTCCGAGTTTGGGACGTTCATGGCAATGCCGCCCAGCATGAATGGGACATTGTCTTTAAGTCCATTGGACCTGAGACAAGCCACGGCGAGACGGCTTCGGATGACTTCGATCGTTCAAAGACACACGTGCTCAGCACTGCGGATGACGATATCAAGGTCACATGTCCGGCAGAAGCATTTTATGAGGATTTCGTTTTTGACTTCGCTGTGATTGACTCCAATTCATTTCACATCGGTACGCCGGCATTGCCCGCCTCAAAGCCATTGCGGGTTGCTCTGAAACGAGGCAGTGAGCAGTCGGATTCCGATGGGGGGTGTACGGAGCAGACGGCTGTTCGCTTTGTGGGCGAAGACGGAGAGGCTGGTGCATGGTATCACGGTGAGTGTCAGGATTCCATGTTTTCATTTTCGACACGTCAGTTGGGGCGTTATGAATGGGACGTCGATTCCATCGCGCCTGTCATTAGTCCGCATCGCCGACATCGCACTCAGCAGGACTCAATGTTGCGGGTGGCTGCAGGGAACGAACTCCGTTTCAATCTGGAGGACGTTGGTGTCGGAATCGATTCTTTCACGGCAGAGCTTGATGGTGAATGGATTTTAATGCGCTGGGATCCTAAGCGGGAACGGATTTGGTACGACCTTGGAGATCGACGCCATTCCACAGGCACGAAGCAACGTCTAATAATCCAGGCAAAAGACCAGTCGAATAACCTTTCGCGGTGGGAAGGTTGGGTGCAGTTTTAGCGTGCAGACTGCGCGTGGAGTCGTGTTGCGTTTGCCGTTTTGATTAGCCTTGGAATCCTTTGATTCCTTGCTTGAATCTGCTGTAGTCAAGGAACATTACAGCTCTGATAGACAGGCTATTAATGAATCCAGATTCAATCATTCTTTCGAAGTTCTGTCGGTAGTTCGTAGGCAGGAGTTCACCGACATCATCTTGCTGCAGTTGGTTTTTCCAAACCACATTGATTTCAGAGCCAGGCGCGAAGATCCAACGGTAAACCATGTCGATGCTCCAAGCATTGTAATTCACATCATACGCACCATTTTGGAACATTCCCGGCAGTGCATTTACATCGAGGTTTTCCAAGATTCCAGCGGTAGATAAGGTGTAAAACTGATCGTAACTCACCTGGCTCCAGCTGTGCCTCACGCGTGTGCTCAGACTCATGCGATTGCTGAATATGTAGGTGAGATTTAGCACTTGGGTGCGTTCGATGTTGTCGCGACTGCCCCAAACACTCTCGGGTCGAGAACCACCCAGTGAATCGACCATGAGCCACCCTCTCTCATTATCGCGTTCAATGATTTTCCAAACGTACGTGAGCATCGCTTGATCGCTGATTCGAATCCGTGGAGCAAGGCGCAGTGTGCGCTCTTTCCAATCGCGATAGGTGTCACCGCCGCCGTACCAACCCCCAACGTCCATGGCGAAGGTTTTTCGGTAGTCACTGCTGAACCAGCTTTCAATCGAATACCATCCGGGTTCCTTCCAGACCAGTCCGTCAATGCGGGAAGAAAAAATATCGTTCCCAGTGGTTGGCTGTGAATTGATGCTGAGGTTCCATGTATTGAAGTTGCGTGTTGTGGCTCGACCGCCAACTTCGATGCCCCAATTGTTGAATGTCCGAGGCGTTTCGATTTGATTGTGATCAACGGAAATGAAGGCTCGCATGCGGTTGAATCGTCCGCGGGGCTCGTACATACGATAGTTAAACGTCGCAAAGGTGGAAATTTCGTTGGGAGCCGCGAGGTAGCCTAGGTCGTTGGGGTCATAGGATTCGGATTCGAGGTAATGTCCTGCGTCAAAGGTGAAATTTCCCGAGATCTTCTGAATGCCAATCCCGTAGGAATGTCCTTCATCGTCCTCGTTCGGTCCGGCATTGAATTTTTGATTGATTGATCCGTTGCCTGTGATGCTCCATGTATTGTCTCGATTTCTGAGTTCGAATTTTGCAGCTTGCACCCATGCGTCGTAGCCATCACCCTCGCGAACCACCATCGTTCCCGAGGTGGTGACGTAACCATTGTTGGGAAGGTTTTGATCCACTACAGCAACCGTGTAGGAAACCAAGCTTGTATCTTCCTCTGCAGTGGCAATGGATTGAAGCAGTCCAAGTCCCGTGCCTGATCGGTTCCGTCCAGAAATTTTGGTTGCGTTGAGCAATCGTCCTTCTTCGCCCATACGACGGGAGTAAAACGTTCCAGTTTTGTTGAAGATGTCGGTTCCCTCCTTAAAAAACTGACGATTTTCATCAAAACGCAGTTCAAAAGGAGAGAGGTTCAACACGAGCGCATCCGTCACCACTTGTCCAAAATCCGGAATGAGGGTCATGTCCAATGTGAAGGCATTTCCGAGGCCCACTTTCAGGTCCATGCCACCATTGTAGGATGAAGAGAATTCTCCATCTGCTGCGACGCCGTATGCACTGAGATACGGAAAGAGGCTTAACCTCAAGGGGGGGGCAATGTTCGATATTCCACGCAGTACACCTCCTTGATTCAATAGTTTTTGCGTGGGGTCCATGGGGTTCCATACACTTTCTTCTCGCGAGCGCCGGAGTGTCCGGTACATGTTCATTCCCCATGCCTGTTCTGTTGCATCTGGAAATCGAAAAGCCATCCACGGAATTCGGAACTCGGCAGTCCATCCAAAGGAGTCGATTTGGCACGCGACATCCCAAACAGCGTCCCACGATTGGTCATTGTTGTCGGGGGACAATTGCTCGTCCACTTGCACTCCATCTGGTGTGGTTGAGAATCGAACAGCATTCAGTCCGTCGTCGAAGGTGCTGAACCAAATGCCAAATTCGTCGGTGTTGGCCATACGGTCACGTTCGCTGAGTTGATGCAGAATAGAATCCGGTGCATTGTCCCACATTCGTGCTCCAATGTAGAGCGCTGCATCGTCAAAGGCGAAACGTACTTCGGTATCGAATTGTGGCCGAGTGCCCGGTTGGGGCGATAATTCCTGGAATCCTCGCGCTGACTCAATTGTTTCCCACGCTTGATCGTTGAGTGACCCATCGACTTGAATGGCGCTTGCTAGGCGCTCTGCGGAAATTTCCTTTCGAATGGTCTCTGGATTTTGCGCCCGAGCTTGAGTCATAGCACCCGTCGAGATTACGGCAATAAAAGCTGCAGAAGCGACACCCGCTGCGTGAGCGTAGTAAAAAAAAATCCTCAGTTTCATCATGATCAGTGGACAACCGTTAACGATAAATCCTTTCTCTGTTCAACATGTTCTGCCACGCACGTGCATTTTTCAGGTGCTGACTGTATTTGCGAGCGAATGCATGGGTTCCCGAGCCATCTGGCTTGGCACACATGTAGAGATAATTGTGTGCTTCGGCATTCAAGACAGCATCGATGTAATAGGCATCTGGAATGCGAATAGGACCGGGGGGAAGGCCGCGATTTCGATATGTATTGTAGGGAGATGCAATTTTTTTGTCCTTGTCCAACAAGCGTTGGATGGACCAATCCCCGAGCGCAAACTTCAGGGTTGGATCGGCCTGCAATAACATGCCGCGATTCAAGCGATTCAAATAGAGTCCTGCCACTGTTTTGGCCTCAGCCTTATTCGCGGTCTCTTCTTGGACAATGGAAGCGAGTGTGACGACTTCCTTCTGACTCAAGCCCTTTTCCCACGCTTGGTCAATGCGTTTTCGATTCCACCAGCGCTGGCTTTCCGCCATCAATCGTTCCGTGAGTTCGATGGCATTGATTTCCCAGTACAAGTTGTAAGTGTTTGGCACAATTCTCCAGAGAACGGAATCACCTTCCAAAGCGTTTACAATGTCTGCGCTGTCGGCAAAAATGCGCGTTGCAACTGCCGAAGCTATTTCTTGAACAGTCCTCTTGGCTGGAACGATGAGTGCAACTTCTTCGCGCTGACCTGTGGCGATGCGACGGGCCATTTGGTGGGCTGAAGTGATGCCATTTTCGCAGTATCTGCCGGCATAAGTGCTCCAACGCCGCCATTGAATGATGCCGGCGATTTCAGGGTGTTCCTTCGTCCATGCACCGTTTCGAGCCTGTGTCGGTGTGATTTCGACGCACCAAGCAGATGATTGTCCCACGGGCCGGTTCCACATTTTGTAGTAGAACCAAGCATACGAGGCTGCGAGTCCCGCGGAAATAATGATCACCGCTACAACCCCCGAGCGCACCCAAGCTTTAATCGCCATCATTTTACGATTTTGTGCATCCACAGGGCGTCATGCCATTCCGTTCCACTCCAGACCCATTGACTCAGATGACCTTTTTGTTCGAATCCAGCCCGCTGGAAAAGCGCTACGCTTTCGCCATTTGAGGCGGGGACTTCTGCCCAGATTTGATGCAACCCGAGGTGTCCAAAAGCATAGTCGGACAAAAGAGTCAGCGCGGCCAATCCGTGGCCGTTGCGGCGTTCATGTTCTTCAATGGCTATCCCCACGCCTGCTCGCCGATTGCGAGGATCAAGTTGATAAAGATCAACAGCACCGACGCATATGTCCGGATTGCCTTTGACGTCAATCATCAATCGCAACTGCAAGTCTGCATAGAGGTCGTGCTTGCCCGCGGCATAGTGCTCAAGAGTCGCTCGGCTGAATGGCGCTAAATTTGACCCAAGCCACCACTCATCTGACTTGTTTTCAATGCGGTACAATTGTACGGCATCTGTGGGTTCAACAGCTCGTAGCTTGTGGGTTTTGGTCTCCAACATGTTGCAAAGATACCCATGTTGCAAGTCGTGCGGATTTCGTTGGTATTTTGCACCAAATTTCGATTCACAAATGAAATTCAATCAGTTTCCAATGGTCCTTGTTGCTGGCTTCGCTCTCTTGCTGAGCGGTTGCACCCTCAATCAGGATATTTTGTTTCGTTCCGGTGAGTTTTATGAATTTGCGAACCTCGAAGAGCTCGACAAGGATGAAAACGGGGGGTATCGAATCGCCCCCAATGACATGTTGACCTTTCAATTGTACAGTAACAACGGAGAACGACTGAATCAATTTACGGCTGGGACTATTTCGAGCCAAGCAGGCGTTGGAGGGGGACAAAATCAACAGCAGCGGATGAACATGGGGCAACAAGGTGGTTTGACCTACCTCGTCAAGCCCGACGGGTTGGTGGAGCTACCGGAATTGGGCAACATCCGCTTGGAAGGTTTAACCATTGAGGAAGCCGAAGGACTGCTCGAAGATGCTTACACCAGTTTTTACAATGATCCGTACGTCATCATTCGAGTGACCAATAACCGGGTTTTTGTGTTTCCTGGTGAGGCAGGCAGAGCGACTGTTGTGCCGCTGGAGAATATGAACACGACACTGCTTGAAGTCCTTGCCATGGTGGGAGGTATTGGCGCTCGTGGAAATGCGTCAAGTGTAAAATTGATTCGAAAGACCGAGACAGGTCGTGACGTTTACAAAATGGATTTGTCGGTGATTGAAGGGCTCGATGATGCAAACATGGTGGTGCAGGCTTATGACATCATCTATGTTGAACCCATGCCACAACTCGTTCGTGAGACCACGGAAAGTTTGTCTCCGATCATTTCGCTGTTTTCAACGGTTACCGCACTTTGGGCGATCGTCCTAAATCAAAACTGATGAAGATAGAAAGCCTACCGCTCGAAGGCTTGGTGAAGTTGACGCCACGCCAATTTGCAGATGATCGAGGGGTTTTCTGGGAAACGTGGAGGGACGGCATGCTCGAAGATGCCCAAGGCAGTCCGCTTCAATTTGTGCAAGAAAACTTATCCGTCTCTAAAGCAGGTACCCTGAGAGGGATGCATTTTCAGCGAGCTCCTCACGCGCAGGGCAAATTGGTTCGTGCAGCTTCTGGACGCATTTTTGATGTGGCAGTGGACGTGCGAAAAGATTCAAAGACACGCGGCGAGTGGATTGGATGTGAGTTGTCGAGGGAGAATGGATGTCAATTGTGGATTCCCGCGGGGTTCGCTCACGGTTTTTTAGCCCTCGAGGACGATACTGTTGTCGAATACCGT
>Ga0206677_10002460_pt1 | contig 16211 bp, 3 predicted proteins | sample M130m12015metaG_FD_155475 | JGI IMG/M metagenome (GOLD analysis project Ga0206677, IMG submission 155475) | Ammonia-oxidizing marine archaeal communities from Monterey Bay, California, United States - M1 30m 12015 | ecosystem: Environmental > Aquatic > Marine > Intertidal zone | place: USA...
TGTTCTGTTCAGTTTGAATGCTCAAGCAGAAACCTATCGAATCACGGGAAAGGCAACGTATGCTGACAATACACCTGTGACTTTGGAATATGTATTTGTTGAATGTGAACCTGGATTAATCGATTGCTATCAGTATCGTGGAACGAATGCCATAACAGATACATATGGATATTTCACACTGACTCTTGAAGTCGATGCTGAAGAAGATGATTTGGATATACTCCTCAGTTTGCGTGGAGAGAATGTAACCCATACCATTGATATTGCTAAGCATCAAAATTCAAATGAAAATCAAGTGTATCAGAATATTCAACTTGAACAGAACCCACCACCATCAGGGGTATTCATGGGCTTTGGTTGCGTCATTGTCTTGTTTACACTCGTCTTCATTTCAGTCGTACTAAGGACTGGTCGCCGTTTAACAACAAAACAAGGTCGAATGGAATTCATGGGCTACAAACAGGCTAAGACATTGCAATGTCCAACATGCAATGAGATGGTACTGCAACATCAATTGGTGATGCATTTGATCGTTGAACACGACATGGAACCAGAAGATGCAGGTGAATTGACTGGGAAGGTCATGAGACGTACTTGGTCAGAAGAAGAGTAATTAGTAGAGAAATTGCGATGGTGTAAAGCCTTTATATCACCTAACGAATCCAGAATCGGCCAACATGAGAGTAATCACAAATGTGGCCGAGTGGCTAAGAGAATTCTCACTCCATTTTTACGAACGCCAAGATTCAAAATTAAATTCCATTCGCCCAATTACTGATTCTGTCGACCCTTATCCGCATCAGTTCAAGGGGCGCGTTTTATTTGAGAAAGATTCTGCATGTGGCGCAATGCTTCTCGCTGATGAAGTAGGTGTCGGAAAAACATATACTGTTGGACATGTAATACGTTGGATGATTTCTGAGAGAAATGCCTCGAGAATTCTTATCTTATGTCCTGCAAGGCTTGTTGATTCAAAATGGGTTAAGACAATGCACGATTTTGGAGTTCTTCCTGCAAAATCATATTCTGGGAAATCGTTACAACGTTGGTTTACTGGAAATAACAAAAGGAACATCATGATTTCATCATACGAAAAGGCATCAGGATCGGGAATATCTTTAGAAGAGTTTCAATCAGATTTTGCCCAAGGTAAATATCAAGATATTGATTTGGTGGTAATCGATGAAATTCACAACTTTGTCCAAAGTGCTAAGAATCGAAAAGGACTTGCCGATATCGCACTAAGCATTACTGACTCCAGAATTGGATTAACTGCGACTCCCATTTGGAATGGTTTGAATGACTTTGATGAGATTGTAAAAATGCTAAAACCAGAAGGATTTGAGCAGTTTGAGATTGAAAAAAATCTCTTGTTACAAGGGACTTTGTCAAGACTCAGCGCCCAATTGTATAGCAACGATTCCGATATTGATTATCTATCAACCGAGCTATCTAAATTTGAGGAATTTCAACACATTCCTATTGAAGAAAAACTTGAATCAGAAAATGGAAGAATGTTATTAGCACAAGGCCTACTTGAACTTAGCCCGTTCTCATCGTGGCTTATTCGGACAACGGCTAGAGAAGTAACTGGTTTTCGAGAAAGAATCATTCATGATCCCATCTTAGTTGATTTGGAGCAGGAGAGTGGAAACGAATTTTACAATCCAGATACTTCTGAAATTGAATCTACTCCTTCTGAATTAGAAATTCACAGAAATATTCGAAATTTGTTGAAATATCCAGTCCATAAACGACAATTGGATTCACTTCCAACTGCTTATTCAATGCACTTAGAAAAAATTCTGAATCACTTCGATGCTAGTGTGAAATCTGAGATTCAGAAATTGAGCAATTATCTAAGGGATCTCCCCCAAGGAGGTAGCAAAAGTAAAGAGATTTTACGATTACTTGAACAAAATCTTTCTGAAGAAGATTGTCTCGGTGTTGTTATTTTCACACATTGGCATCCAACATTCAACAAATTAAAGTCACAGTTGGAGGCTGTTAGAAACAAGTATGATTTTGAATTTTTTTCAGCTGATCCAGTACTTGATGACGAACAACTTGATGATATTGTTGGAGAATTCCAGGGGTATGAAGGCCCTAAGAAGCCAGTTATTCTTGTAACGGATAAGTTCAGCGAAGGTAGGGATTTATTCAATGCGAACTACATGATCCATATCGATGTCCCTCAGAACCCTTTGAAAGTAGAGCAACGAATTGGAAGAATCGACCGAATGGGGCAACAATCAAACGTTGTTCATGTTCAATATGTACTTATCAATCAATCTAGTGAGCATCATTATCTTGAGATTCTGAAAAGAAGATTGGACGAATTCTCAACATATTTTGGAGTTGCAAACTCAATCCTCCCAGATGACGTTGGATTTGATGGAGAATTAGATGAAAGCATGGTTGAACAGATAAGGGGCAATGACCTTGATTCAATGTCCCATCTCACAATCGATGACAAGATAATGACGCAACTTAGCGAGAGATACGCATATGAATTTTCTGATCAATTCCGTGCCCTTTATTCTGGTTTGGTGAAAAATCTATTCGATAACCTCCTCACAAGGAATGGAGAACTGAACCACAGTAATTTGATTTACAATATTGGAAAAGATAACTGGAAAAGATTTGTGATTAATTTCAGTGATAATGATGCGAGATTAAGGGGGCAGAGTGGCACTCAAGGTGTCCTTGCAAGGAGGGTAAATCGGCAAGATAAAACCTTCATAATCAAACTGGACTCCTACGGATTGCCTGTTCAATATGATATCAGAAGAAAGTGTATTGAGCACCTTTTCAGAGCTAGTCCAGAACAACTCCCAACAATTCGCTTCAAGTCAACAACATTCAACAAAGGAATCGGTTACCTATTCAAAGTGGCATTCCATCTTGATTCCAAGGAATTTAAACGCTATTTCGCTTACTCTTTGGAACATGGAAATTTAGACATAATACCAGACAGTGAGTGGAAAAATCATCTGTTAAATTCAGATTTAGATGAGGACATCCGAGTTGTAGATCAAAACGAAACTTCTCGAATCATAGATGATCACTCACCCACCTTAATCACGAACATCAACAAAATTGTAACACGTGAAAAACACTTCTTGGAGATGAGAAGGAAAAGACTAATTCATGTCCTAAGCACAATCACCGATACCAGTTCACATCTTCACAAGCGTATTTCGAACACAATAGAGGCCGTAGAGAATAAATTCAACTCAATGCAAATTAGGAATCTGGACATTAACTTACTTGGAATTTTGGAGGGACTTGAATGAAAAGAAGAAAATACAACAATATCACGGGAGAAAAGTTTTTTACAAAACGAAGAAATCAACTCGACAATGCAAAATCGGTATATTTTCCTGATGTAATGGCGCTCTTCTCTGAGTTGATTCAGAACTCAGATGATGCAAAATCGAAGGATCTCGTTCTCGGTTTTACAAAAGAAGCGTTGTACATTTCTAATGATGGAGTTTCCTTCAACATGGGTGCGACAAGAAATCAAAGAGGTGAATCGGTTGGAGGTGACCTTGAAAGTTTAAGTGAAATCGGGGAAAGAATGAAGACAAATTTCGTTGATTCTTCAACGGGAGTCCATGGAACTGGCTTTGAGTTAATTTACTACATCACAAATCAATTTGAAGTTCATTGGTATGATTTAATGGGGGATGATATTGAAAACGGAGAACCTGCGAGTTGTCGCAGCATCCCAGAAGATTTAGCCCAAGGTATGGCTTCATGGGATTGGGGTGAAGAAGGTGATGATTGGATTCTCGATTCCCTCTACGTCAACGCGAAAGACAAGACCCGCAGGGGTGTCACATTCAAAGCCCCATGGCGTTCGCAGGCCAAGAAAGAGGTTAAGCTCGGCAAAGACCAACCGTTTCTAAGTTCAAGTTCTTTCTTTGCATGGGATGAGGAAAAAATAGGCCAACTGTTCGAGGACTGCAAAACATACCTTCCTTTCATGTCTCAGTTTTGTAAACATCTAACTCGGATTGAACTCTATCTAGCGATTGATAAGAAGAAACTCGAAATTCATGAAATTGAGCGTGACAAGGCATATCCAGATTTACGTTTTGAACATCCCAGACGTTCTGGTTCTGAATCCAAAACCATAACAATCACAAATTATGTTCAAGAAAAAGCAACGCAACTACGCGATATTTGGAGGCGGGCGGAAGAGGAAAACGAATATTCATCAGGAATCGAGATGATTCGTTCAGTTAAGTTCGATAAAAAATTTTCAAACCTGAGATCATCTGCAAAATCCAAAATCGAAACATTGGATTTTCTTCATTATTGGGGTCCGGTTCATGCCAGCCACTACAAATACGATAGCGCAATAGGCAGACAAGTAATCGATGGAATCGATAAAGAACTCATTCTATCGTGTTGGAGGTCACGTGGTGACATAAATAAGATACACAATTGTGTTGGTTATTCCACTAGTAGCACCACCGCTGTTGGCGAAGGTTCATGTCCCAATTGCCCGCGTACATTCGACCAAAGTAACTGGAAAATTATGAGACGGCCAACTGTACATATCAACTTCCCAATGTTTGATATCGATAAATACCTTGAAAAATTTAAGGATTCAAACAAGACCTTCATCTCAAGCATAATGCCGCTAGCAATGATGACAAGTAACAAGTTCTTTGTCTCAGGAGATTTTCATGTCAAAGAAAGTAGGCAGGACTTCAAATCTGACATTATGGATGAACAGGTTTGGAACAATTCTGTTGCAAATTCAATCTTTGAGCTCACAAGAAAAATGTATTCCTGCTTGTATGATGACATCCGAGGTTTGGTGGAAAATATCAAAGATGAGACAAATTTACTCTATGCCAGCAAAAATTCGATTCCAGAAAATCTCGAAAAATGGTTCAAACTCCCAAGCCTTGGCTCACATTTGACGAGTGGCTCTTGGGAAAAAATGCATGACGATTTTATTCACAACCAGAATGGAATATTGAATTCCAAGTTGCTTTTGGGCTACGATGGAAAAATTGACGCTACACCAAACCTAGATTTGTTTAGCCCCAAAGAGATTATTATCCCGTTAAATGAGGAAAATCAATACTCTGAAACACTTGCCAAAACGCTAGTTGAATTAGGCCTTCCAGTGATCCACAAAGAAATTCATGAGGCGATTTTTGAAAGTAATTTTGAGACAGCAAGGAACTTCAAAGAATTTCTTGAACTGAATTCACCATATAGCAAAATGATTCATGATAGTACAAAAAGAAGGCTTAAGCAAGCATTGCTGAACTTTGTTATCGAATCCACAACTGATAACCCTTCAATCAATGTTGTTGATATTGCAAAATTATCAGAGCATTTCTTCCCATCTGATTCTGAGAACCATTGTAAGACCTATGTGGACGATACTGGGGTATTTTGTACAAAGGATGAATTTGTAAATTTACTGAAAGGTTGGGATATATTCAGTGAAGTTTATCCCGACTTGCGAACGATTCATCCAGACATTAAACCCTTTGTCAAGATAGGGGACATAAACATCGAAATCGCTCTGAACCTTTTCAAAAATACAGAACCAGATTTGTCGGATAAGAAAATGCTTATTTCAATCGTAAATTTTGCCAATAAGCTGTTACATTCAGAAAAATCCCCTGAAATTAAACGTGAAGTTCCTTTTATCCCAGTCAAGTACCAAGGAGAATGGATGCTTAGACCAGATAATCATCTCAAAAAATGTCCATCATGCGATTATATTCAACCATGGATTAGTCTTTCAAATGAAAGTAAACCATACAGATGTTCACATTGTAAAACTGACAAAAAAGCTACTCGTGTAAAAATCGAGTATAGATCACAAACGGATGTTCAAAGTGTCTCACGAGGTTTTGTATTTACACAATCATCCGATGCCCTACCTAGTATAATTAGAGATAACTTGTTTATTGCTCACGAAGGGATTTCGGGCGGCTCCAATATCAAATCTGCAAACAAAAAGGCAGCATATTCTTCATGTTCCTCAATTAAATTAACAACTCGTTGGCCAGGTCAAGTAACGCTTTTCGACCATCGTACTATCCATAAATTGCTCTCAGTAAACAATAATAGGGTCACTACTAGCATGGTCAATAATTCAATTTTGGAGTTGTTTAAACTTTATTCAGAGGAAAATACAAAAGGAGAACGATTTAACGTCCATATTGACTTAATAGGAGAAAAATATGGAGAATGCTTGTATGATGAAGAGGGGAATTATTTCCCACATACTGATTTCATTCTGAATATATCGCCAGAGGTCCGAGACCTTCTTAAAACGAATGAAAACCAATTACGAGGCCTTCATCCAGACATACTCAAAGTGGAATCAAAAAAGGAATTCCATTGGCTTGCAAATCAAAATACTTCGATGTTCAAAATTTCAAATAATGTGGATCATAAATTGATTCATACTGCAATCAAGTCACTGATTACTGAATACGATTCACACTTGAAACATGATAAACAAAAACCAATTATGCAGAAATTATCAGAAATCGTAATGATTTTCCTGAAATCAGAATTAAATGATGGGAAAAAATCATTACTCAATAAATTCATGGACGATAACGAGTTGTGGAAAGGTTTCAAAGATCTTGCATGGATTCCACTAGGTGGGCAAGATTGTTTCGATGAAGATTTCATCAAATGGGATCAATTTTATGTTCCTGGAGATGACTTTTGGAAAGTTTGGGGGGCTCGGGACAGAAAACATGCCGTCCTAGACAATTACCATGGAAACAATGTTCAACTCGAATCACATATGCATTTTAGTGAAGAAAATTGGAACTGGTTGGTTGCAAATGCAGAAACTCTTGCCAATCAATCAGGGATAAAAACAACCCCCCCAGCTGAAAGAATGATATATATTCTCTTCAATTACTACACCCTCAAATCATTCGATTGGAAGGAAATCGACATTGAAGCTACTTATTCGAAAGAATTGTTTGATCTCCTTAACGAACTAACTCAAGAAGAGATTGATGCGATACGAGAGAAGAATAGTAATTACAACCTCCTTATACCCACAAAGGAAAAGTTTGTTCTAAACCCAACGTCATATGGAAAATCGGAGGATCATGCTTTCTCCGAAACCATTTTCCCACTCGATAAACAATCACTCGTAACAAATTGGATAAGCAGTCTCAGAAATTTATTAGAAAAATTTGGAATCGGAGATCTGTGGAAAAGTGATTCAACATTATTCGAACAATATTCCACCATTTCATCTGAGAAAGCATATGGTGAAACAACAGAGGATGAGAGAAAATTCATTACAAAATTGCTTAGGAAATATATCTCAACATTCAACGGAAATCTAGAACAAATGCGGATGAGGACTGCAGAGTTGATGAGGAAATGGGGGGGAACAACTTACATCCTTCCTGGCAAAGATCGTTGTTATGAATGCAATTATATATATGTTAAAGGCGATAATGTGCTGTCCAAATTTAAATCGGAATTAGGTTTCCTTGTTGAGATAAATAAGACACTTGGAGGCATATTCACCAAAGAAAAAGAGGCTAACGCTTTAATTGATGGCCTAAAACTCCCCACATTGGACGAGGTTTTTTATGGCGAATATGGCAATGAGAGTCGCGGAGTATTTGGTGATATCCAAGGACAAATCGACTTTACAATTGATGAAGCGAGAGAATGGAATAGAATTCTTCTTGAGAATTGTCGCAACATGTTTAACAACGGAAGACTGGATGTAACCACCCTAGCTATTTTCAAAGGTGGTGCAGTACACTTTGGAGGCACTAGCAACGCCTATTGCTACTTGGCCGAGAAGAGTACACGAATCACTCAAATGCTCATTGAAGCGAGAGCTGCAATTATTCCAATCGACCATTCTGACAGAGAGCGCCCGGAACTTTACAAACAAAATCTGGATAGTCTTATTGAATTATCGCCAAATATTGAAGATGAAATTACCACATCGATTATCGCAGGACGAGGTAAGGAAAGACGCATACCTAATTTCAAGGAGTACATGTCAGATCTCTACAGAGCAATACTACATATGTCAAATTTAGAGAATAGTAGATTAGCCCGATATAGAAACGAAATTAACAACATTGCTGACATGGAGGAGCTTGAGGCCAAAATCTTCGATGGAGAGTTGGAAATTGAATACGAGTATAATTCTCGTTCAACGCGAACGCGGTCGAACCACTTTTATGTGTACTCCCAAGGTGAGTTCACAATTACTGATAATTTTGAGAATATATTAGCTTATGATCCTAAAGGTTCAAAACAACAAACTGCTTTAGAAAAAATGATTGGGTACTGGTTAGATGAAAAATCAGGAAATGTAGACTTTAGAGATGAATGTCTTAAACAAATTTCACCTCTGCTAAATCGCAACTCACCTCTGGAATGGCCAATAATTGAACAAACGAAGTTAGCAGATTTATGGGACGAGAATGAACCGTCATGTACGGATGAGATGATTCTCAATAGGAAGAAAAGAGAAGCGACACAAACCATTAAGGAAACCTACATTCAAAGGGGTTGCAACTTATGTAACAAACGGACTCCAAACAGACCAGAGAGTCACTATTCCTTCGAGGAAAAAAAGATCACCCTTATTCGTCGAGATGGACAATCTAGGTACTCGGGGGACGATGACAACTCAATTGGAAACATGTTGTATCTCTGTCCAAATCATTCTCACTCTTACAGAAAGAAATGTGTTAAAATCGAATTACTCAAAGATGATAGATGGATTGAAATCAAGAATAATGAATTACAGGGCCAGAATCTTCTTAAGAACGATTTTGAAAGCAAACACATACGTTTTTCGATTTGGGAAAGCGCATCTTCTGATTTAAACATGTTCGATGAGGAAGATAATGACGAAATCGATTGGCACAACATCGAATTAAAACCGCTTGTTGACAACGGTTGGATAACAGATGATCATGCATCTCAACTTATTTCAACAGTCATTGATTGGGTAAATCATCAGGAGTAGAATTAATGGAAGGTTTTGTGCGAATTCCAAACGATAAACCACAGTGGCTTCCATTGTTGCGAGACCTATATCGATTTGAAGAACCAAGAGTCTCAGGTCCAGGAAGTCAAAAAAGACGCTTTTCAGATGTCATATGGGACAAAGAACTTGCAACAAGAGAATTGAATCTAGATGAATCATCATCTATCCAATTTGATGATTTACTCAGCTATCTTATTTCAAATCGACAATTGATGGTCATTCCAGAACTTAATGGCACTCCAGAACGATATCTAACAAGGGTTGCAGAATTGGTACGAACAATTGGTCACACCTATGAATATTGGAACAAAGGTCGAGCTTCAGTTTCGGCTACTAGGTGGCTTGTCGAAGATAAAAAGGTCCCAAAACTAGTCATACCCTCTGCGTTGTTCGTGAAAGCAATTAAATCAAAATGTGAGGAACTCATTCAAGGAAAAAAAGGATTCAATCTTTGCAAGGCTGCAGAAGAAGTATGTATCGCCGTTGCCAAATCCATAAACGAGGATTGGGAAACTGTCAAATTTTCAGAGTTTCAACTAGACTCGACAATGAAAATATTGGCTGCTCGCTATGGAGAAAATTCGAACTATGATGCACAAATTTTGACTGCAGGGGTTGGTTCAGGTAAGACGATTGGTTTTAGTATCGCAGCTTTAATTGAAGCAAGAAAAACAATGTTGGACGGGATGACGAATAATGCCTACAAGTCCACTTCAATTTTCGTTTATCCACGTACACAACTTGCTTTTGATCAATATGAAGAATTGAAAAAATTTGCATATCATCTCCCATGTGACTTATCTGTTTGGCTAGAGATGTCAAAATCACATAAAGAAAGGGGTGTGGCTTGGGGCGTTAAAGAACAATATTCAACCAATGCAACCCCTAAAGGAATTATTGTAACTACATTTGAGACCTTGAAGAGAAGAATGAGAAGACCAGAATTTATGTTGAAAATGAGCAATCATCTTTCAACTGTCATTGTTGATGAAGTGCATCTGCTATCAGGAATTTCTGGCGGCATGTCCTCCCAGTTACTCTCAAGATTGGGACAAACAGTCTACTCAAATAACAAACGAATTCATTGGATAGGGGCTTCAGCAACAATTGCAAGACCTGATGTTCATGGAGGTAAATTGTTTGGATTAGAACCCTCCAGAGTCCAAGTTGTAGGTCCGTCTGAAACCGAGATGGAGCAAGCAGGAATTAACCATCATATCTTTGTTCGACCGTCTCAAGGAATGAGTTTGTTGGGTACATTGACAAACGTAACGAGTTTAGTCATGCACCAAAGACGCCATGATCTCAACCATCGGCCACAGATTGGAGATAATAAACGAGTGAAATCGATAGGTTTTGCAGATAATTTGGAAATGCTTGGGCGATGGAACGATGATTTTAGAGAAAATGAACGATCTCAGCACATAGCCCAAGAGGGGCGAACCCATCCCAAAAAAGACACTCCGATAGATAAATGGACCGAAAAGCAAAGAGAAATTCCATACGCATGGCGATTCAATAAACCACTGCAAAGAAGACTTAGCACAGTAGGGGGAAATGACTCAGATAATCCTGGAGATGCATTCAAAGATTTAACGAGTATTTTCGATAAAGAGAAGGCTTCCAAAGTCTGTGACACCTGCCAAGCAGGTGAACGGGTGACTCTTGGCATGATTACGCCAGAAGATCTTGATGAATTGAAGAAGCTCGTCTATCGTGTACATCACAAAGATTCAGATAAAATTCAAGCGATTATTGTCGATTCAGATGAATTCAAGAATGAGAATGACATCCAAATAGGATCTCATGATCTTTGCCCATACCTACAAGCAGGAGCATGTACATGGTTCCCACAGCCTGACACGGATGCTATTTTTGAAATCCCTGGCTCCAAAGAGAAATTTGTCAACTATGGTGCGATTGCTCGATCTACTGTTTTCTCCTCTAAATCAACTAACGTTGACGATTCCGAGGGCGAAAAAGGAATCTCCGCTAAGATTTTCCGAGGGACTCCAAAGGAAGTTTTTGATGTTGGGGGCGAAAAACACAGAGTTCCTGTAGACATCGTCCTAGCGTCACCCAGTCTTGAAGTGGGAGTTGATTTGCCTATGCTTACTGAAAGTGTGTTGGTGAAATCTGTCCGCAACATCGCATCCTATCGACAAAAAGTAGGTCGCGTTGGTCGGGAGAGAAATCTTGATACAGTGAATGTTTCATTAATGACCGATTCAAATGTTGATTTACATTATTATCGACAACCAAAAAAATTGGTTAGTGAGGGTCGCCTTGAACCTGTCCCGTTGATGGATAAAAACCGAGCGATTGTTGCGAGTAGTGCATACGGTGCAGTATGGGAATGGCTTGCTTTGTTTTCTGGACTTCCAGAGCATATTACAAGTAAAACAGATGGTTCACTTGGAAGACAGTTAAGAAAATGCAGAGACTCTTTGGACACAGAATCTTCATCGATTGAAAAATACATATCCGAGGCGATTTCAAATACCACACAATACCTCGATATCATACAAGATGCCATCCAACAAGTAAGAGATGAATTGGATTTATTTTTACTCAATGCATCTCCAACATACACGATAACACCGAGTCAAAATTATGAACCAAAAGTTATTGATATGCTCGGCATGAATATATTCAACAAATCTGCAAAATCCAACCAATTAGAGATTCGTCAAAATCAAAACAATCGAGGAGCAGATGTCGACAAGGTCGACAGGCTAATTCAAAGTATTAAGGATGAGATGAACGATCTGGATTTGATTAACTTTTCAGATGCCTTGAATGGCATCTTACAAAACCTTTCGCAAGTGATTTCATCAAGGACAACTCCAAAATTGGACGAATTGGAGCCAATTCTAACAAGGATGGAACAAATCCAGTCTGAATTTTCACTTGATGATGGATTGAAAGCAATACAGAGAACATTGGAGCGTGTTCTGAAAGAATTAGGAAGTGCAAAAGCAGTAGGGATGGACCAAAGAATCATCAATATCTATTCCGAATATGATGAATTCCCTGACAAAGTTCACGGCGGGGATTGGAAAAGAGTTTATTTGTCAGATGTGATGGATAATCTTTCAGAGATTGAAAAGAGAAGAAAAGATTCATGGTTCCTTCGACCAAATACTTTATTTGAAAATCCGTATACAAAAGAAGTCACTCTGCAAGTCGTTAGCATGAACCCAAATAATCAGCCGACACCTCTCAATCAGTCCCAAACAACCATCAATGTTAATGAAGCAATCTATGCATTCTTGCCAGGGACATGGAATCACCGTATTCCTCATCGAAGACTCAAAGTTCGTACGGGTTCACTCACTCCTTCTGGAGGATGGGTCCTTGCAACATTAAGCCAGATGAATGATGTAGGGAATAAGTTTAGGCGAGTGCACGACAGTGAACTCCCTGCACCGCCAGGTTCAGATTCAAAATTGCAGATTTATGCCCCTACACACCTTGTGCTGATTGAATCTTTTGGGAAATACGTTAGGTTGAATAAAAATACTCTGCAAGTAATGGATAAGGATGAAACTGAATATGAACACCCAGCCGTTGTTAATACAAAATTACCACGTTCGTTCCAAAACCGATGGGCTTGGTCTCCTTCAAATGATAAAGGCCTCTCAGCGCAGCCATTTTGTTTACCACATCATAAGTTCGAAATCGAGAATGTTGATGGAAATTCGGCCACTGAAGGTAAATTCGATCACCCGATGCTAACGAGCTTGATTGACTCAGTTGAATGGTTTAACGAAAAAGAAATCATCGAATATACTTACGGAATTTCTCGCTCATTTGCAGGAAAAGGAGAGATTACTCTTGGATACCGAGACAAACATGATAGAACAATCGGATTTGGTGAAAAGTACTCCACCCAAGCCATCGGTTTCTCAATTAAGAAAGAACATATTACAAAAGTCATCGACAACATTACATCAGGGATTGAAAACAACGATGGAAAAATCTCGCCAAGTATGATACGCTGTCTAAAAGCCTATGTCCTCACAAACATAGATGAAAACGGTGCTTCAATAAATCATTACACGCTAGAAGACTTGATATCAATTCTACTAATTTTCTCTAATTGGAAGGACCAAGTTCTTACTCCAACCACATTGATGAACTATGTTGAAAATGGAAAGGCTCAGCCTTTGGAGTTTCGCAAAACAACTGAAGAATTCGTTCGAATTAAGATGAAACTCGACCAAAAATATGCAGATGAGGAGCAAGAAATTTACGAATCCGATAGCATGGTGAATTCCAGAGTCGATCAAATTTTTGAGGCTTTGCAAATGGTACATAGCTTTATTTCCAAGTTTCATTTATTCGTCCCTAAATGGGTTCATCGAACTGTTTTGAGTACCTTTGGTGTTGTAGCAACTAATTCACTACAACAATTTTGTGGAAGTGATGATAATGATGTTGCTTACCTCATCGAGGAAGATTCATGGAATGGAGAGGACACAAGAGTAGTAGTATATGATAAAGCAAATTATGGAAACGGTTCCTGCAAGACTGCTTTTGAATTCCTTCATATTCCTCATGTAGTAAGAGCATCATCACACGCAAGAAATGCTAAATTACCAACAACTGATTACATTTCAACCCTTGAAGAAAACCTCTTGCAATGCCTCCAACATCAAGTTGATTTAGGCGCATTGGAAATCATCTCTGATCCAAGTTGCTCAACATTATCAACCATGCCTGATTTAGTCAAACATGCCAAAGAGAATTATCAAGTTGGCCACAAAACATGGGACGCCCTTGGAATTCAAACAATCAACGACGCATGGAGATTACCACTACACAAACGCCTAGCGCCTCATCATGAGAAAATGAATTCGCAGTTGCGTATGGATGACATCATTCGAGCATCAACCATCTGTTGGAATGGATGTCCAGAATGTGTCGATCAACTTCGGAATACATTGGGAGGGATGCTAGGGGCGAACTTTATTGATAAATTCATAATCGATGATTGGTTCCTCAATGGTACAAAGTCTTCTATAGATTACGAATATCTTAACTTTGAAGAAATGGCAAACGCTACAGCAAAAATGCATTTTGGTAGTCTAAACAGACTCCACCTCATAACTCCTGAAAGTGATTCTAAACGTTCGATCTGTCTCCCTTGGACAATGGGTTTTCACATCAAACGCGATGCTCCATTTTCAACTAATTTGGTAATTCGATCTACTGATGTTAGTAATCTCAGGATTGGTGGAACTGAGGGCAGCGCCCACGGTATCGATCGTCACGGGTTTGAAAGATTACTTTGGTTCAACTTGTTAATGAGTGCACACCTAGATGCAGTAAGTGCTCTCACCAAAGAGCAAAAGAAGGTCCAGTTGCTTTATTATGATGCTCGTGATCTTAAACTCAAGGATTTGGGATTATCACCTCGAATGATTGATTCGATGAAGGCAGTGATGGAAAATCAAGAAATTGAGAAATTATCTGATGTACTCATATGGATGGCGAAACGTGATTTCAAGGTGGATATTTGCGTCGACAAAAGACAGGGAACTCAAATTCCTATACGTGAGTTCCTAAGCCGTCTTAGTATATACGGAAATATAAGCATAAGACAAAGAGTAAGCGAAAAAGGAAGTATGCATAAGAAAATTTTGATTTCGCCAATTGCAGCACTTACTGGTTCTGCAAATTTAACTTATTCTGGCTCCAATCTAAACGATGAAACCTTGGTTCACGTCACATCGAACAACAACACCCAGTATGAATCAATTAAAGCCAATGCTAGAACAACATTCAACGATTCAGAACCCTTTGATTTTAATTACAAATTAAAGCGAAGAGATGGTATAAAGCCTGAAAATAATCAAAAAGTGATAGATCCTCTGAATCAAGAACTTGAATTAATCATACAACAATTCGAAGACGGTACTTTCTCGGGGGAAGACCTAAGAATTGAATGTAAATCTTGTTATGCTGTTAGGAAAAATGATAAATGGACCGCTAGAGATTCTACGGACGCAGTATTTAGGGAAGTAGCGAGTATGATGAATACGGAAGGAGGTCACGTATTCGTAGGTGTCGAAAATGAAACTTGGAACGTCCTGGGTATTGATAAAGAAATTAAGGAAAGGAAAAATATTGACCGATTTTTATCAGAGGTCAATATGCACATTAAGCATAATTTAACAGATCTTTTTGGAAGTTACATCTATGTTCAGATTAAGACGATTATCGGAAAGTCAGTGTTAGTAATCTCCTGTAAACCTTGTAGAAAAGTGAAAGTTTGGTTCAAACCAAGAGGTAACGATTTCAAAAAATATTTGCTTGATGAAGACTATGGGTGCCTTTTTATCCGAAATGGAGACGATGTATCCGCTATCAAAAAAATCAATAGACTTCTTGAGTGGTCGTACCTGAGGTTTGGTTTAAGAGAAATTTGATACTCTAGGGCTTTGGAAGGATGGAAGTCGCAAAAAATCATTACATCTGCCTCTAACATATCCAAATTTACAAAGCCTTAGCCCTCAACCCAAGTTCCATGGAAGCAGACCAAGAGTTCGTGGCTGCGTGGGATTCCCTACGAGAACATTGGTTGATTCCAACCACAGGTAAAAATGCCCCAAAGAACTTGTTTTACAACTTTCTTCGACTTTCAATAGTGCCTCTTTTCCGCTTTATGATTCGATTAAGAGTTCGTGGAGATTCAAACATTCCACGTAAAGGCTCAGTTATTCTTGCTGCAAACCATTTATCTCACGTCGATCCTATTCTTGTTATTCTTTCATCTCGAAGAACAACACACTATCTTGCAAAGGATGGGCACTTCCAGAAAGCTTGGACTCGCTTTGTCATGAAGAGTACTGGACAAATAGAGACACAGCGGGAGAGTGGTGGGTTGGATGCGCTTTCCAGCGCTGCTGATGTTCTTGACCAAGGACGTGCTTTGGGAATCTTCCCAGAAGGTACTCGTTCAAAGCGTGAAGAAGCACCGTTCTTGCTTCCTGGTAAGACAGGTGTGGCTCGCCTTGCCGCATCCTATCCGCATACAGTTGTGATCCCAATTGCGATTATCGGTAGCCGTGATATGATGAAACCGCAAGAGCATAAATTCCCACGATTGCATCGTACTGTTCATTTCAATGCTGGAGAAGGTGTCACTTGGTATCAGTGGCTTGTAGAT
>Ga0206677_10002461_pt1 | contig 16198 bp, 9 predicted proteins | sample M130m12015metaG_FD_155475 | JGI IMG/M metagenome (GOLD analysis project Ga0206677, IMG submission 155475) | Ammonia-oxidizing marine archaeal communities from Monterey Bay, California, United States - M1 30m 12015 | ecosystem: Environmental > Aquatic > Marine > Intertidal zone | place: USA...
AAAATATCGACAGCAATTCCTTTTCGGCCCCTTACATCCAAAATTTGCATACCGGGTATACGTCCGGAAAAAAGCCACTGTCTGCCAAGAGCCCCTTCTATTGATGACAACCGGTCGAGGAGTTCAAGTTCTTCATTTCGTTTTAATTTCTCACAGAAAATGTCGATATCGTGATCCCAAGGAATGGTCCCAGAATATTTTACGGCACCTAACAAGGTACCCCCAATGGCCCAATACTGGATGCCTTTCTCTTGGAAGAAGGAGTGGATTTCGTCCATTATTTTGTATTGGAAAAGGTGCCTGTCAGCAGGGCAGAAATAAGGAACTAACTGGTCGAAAAATTGTTTATCTTTACTCTCGCCCATGTGTCAGGTCACCACCTTGATTCCTTGCTGTTAATGCGAACTATATCACATTATGAGTAAAAAAAATAAAAATCATTTACAATCGCTCCTTAAGAGAATCTAATGATTATTGTAAGAACATTGGGGGAAGTGTGGCCTTTACACAATGAATGCTTTAGTTGAGTCATGAACCTTGGCATGTCCATCGCAAAACTAAACTGGAGATTTAATCGAAGGACTAACCTAAAGCAGCTAGAATCATCTCTGCTCCATCTGCTTTCGTCACGCGCAGCCATGGTTCAACGGTTTCAGTTGCGTAATCTTGCTTGAGCCGCTCAACGCCACCACCGCTGATGTTGAGCACGGTGCAAGCATCAGGATCGACCTCCCCTGTGGCAAGGGCTTGCTGGAGGCTCGCCATTGCAACAGCGCCCGGGGTCATGATGTCAATGCCTTCGATCGACTCGAACTGAGTCTTTGCAGCAATTGCATCGTCTCGCTCAACGACGTACGTTTGGCCATTTGATGCTTTGAGAATATCGTGAACACCACCCACTTGGCCGTAGGCAGGACCTTTGTTCATCAAGTAGTCAGAATAGACCTCCACATCATGCGGAGGGTAATCTTCCGGGAGCAAATGGTCACGCTTGGCTTGCCAGGCGTTGTGAATTGGGCTGTGCTCGACGTTCTGGGAAAGGTGCTGACGGGGCACTGGACCTTCAAATTGGCCTGATTCAATCAGGCGTTGAGCCATTTCATGCACGCCAATAGGCCCAGGTCCGCCTCCGATGCCTTGGAAGTAATGTTCCGGCATGGCACCAATGGTGAACGCTGCGTCGAGGATCAGTGAACCGATGCCATCTCGGCGCGCCACATTGTGAACGCTGCCTTCCATTTGCCACCCCGTGAGTTTCTTTGCGATGGCTTTGGCCACCGTTTTCGCGTCGTAATAATCCCCGTCTTCAACGACGACGACCTTGACAAATTCTGTTGGGTGGCCGACCTTCGTCCAAATGCGATGGCCGTGATTTTTTCCTACGACCACGATCAACGGCATGTTTGCCAATCCACAAAAGTGAGTGAAACCGCGGGCCGTGTTGCCTGCGCTTGCACAAATGAGGCCTTTGCAACCGTGGTCATGCAGTCGTTGGATGGTTGGAACGGCTTCCATGTCTTTGAAGCTACCAGTGGGGCACAAGCCACCTTTCTCCGGCCAGTATCCGTGGAAGGTCACCCAGAGGTTGCTCATGCCGAGGGACTTGCCGAGGGCTTCTGCTTTGTAGGTCTTGGTTCCAGCAACGTACTCATTTGAGGTAGAGGTTGGAATCCAGTCAAGGTATTTCCAGACGCCTTCGAGTTGTTTGACTTCGATTGGGCCATTGAATTTGGCCTGAAGGAGAGCGTTATCGGTGTACTTGAGGGTGTAAGTGTCTTCGATGACATCCTCTGTCTTGAGGCACTGGAGCATGTATTTCATTCATTACACCTTGAGGAATAAACCTACAATTCCCTCCAAAAGTGAGGCTTGTTTAACCGTTTGCTATGGAGTTCATGCATAGGCTACTATTCGCCAAGGGGTTTACCCACAGCATAGCATTGCCAACCCATTGATTTGAGAGCTTCAAGGTCCAACACTCTACGTCCATCATACAATAATGGAGTGCGCATGTTCGAAAGAAGTGCTTGCCAATCGAGGTCCAAGCATGCTTTGTGCGCTGTTACTAAGACAACCATGTCGTAGCCATTCGCTTCACTCACATCTGTTTCTGCGATGACGCCTTCTGGAAACATACTGCTCTCAAGGTGAGGATCCCATGCTCCAACCGTGATGCCTTTCGCCATGAGCGTTTCAGCCAGAGGTTCAGCGGGCGTTTCTCGCGGATCGCCAACTTCTGCTTTGTACGACCAACCCAAAAGCAGCACCCTGGCTGCATCAGCTGGAACTTTTGCCGACCACATGACATCGGTCAAAACACCGGCGACATGGCTCGGCATTGAACGGTTGACGGCGCGTGCTGCGGTGATGAGGCCAGCAGGCACGCCGACGTCTGATGCTCGCTGTATCATGTAGTAAGGATCAACTGGGATACAGTGGCCGCCAACGCCAACGCCGGGCGTGTATCTGTGGAAATTCCATTTGGTTGCAGCGGCGGAAAGCACATCCTCGACGTCAACATCAAGAGCGGGGAAAATTCTAGCTAATTCGTTGACCAATGCGATGTTGATGTCTCGCTGCACATTCTCGATGACCTTGGCAGCCTCGGCGACTTCGAGTTTGCCGACGTAGCGGACATCTTCTGAAGTCAATTTCTGATAGAGCGTAACCAGTGCCTCGCCAACATCAGGGTTTGAACAACCTATTACGCGAGCCACTTGGCGCACGCCGTGGGCTGAATCTCCTGGGTTGAAGCGCTCAGGGCAGTAAGCGATTTCCAAGTCCTCACCAATGACAAGCGCCAGTTCTTCAATGATCGGCATCCAAGTTTGGGCTGTGACACCAGGATAGACTGTTGATTCAAGGACAACAATGGTGTTCGAACCTTTTGGAATCGCTTCGAACACAGCGCGACCTGCCGCCTCGACATAGGATAGGTCTGGTTTGAGATCGGGGGTGATTGGTGTTGGAACCGTGACTAAAACAACATCACAATGAGGCACTGCTTCGGCAGTCGAGGTGGTGATGCTCCAGCGTTCAGTTCCTGGGGCAGGGATGATGTCATCAACATCGGGATCACCGGTTGGGTTTTCACCTGCTTTGACCATGTCAACAGTGCGTTGAGAAACATCCACGCCCCAAACTGTGAACCCTGCATCATGGAAACCGATGGCAGTTGGTAAACCAACGTAACCAAGGCCGATGATGCCGACTGTCATGTCTTCATTTGAAATCAAAGAAGAAAACCGCTGGCTCCAACTCATGTTCGTTCGGTAACGGTTCAATTTATCAATTCAACCACTGGAATACTGATGATGCTGATGAAAGCCCGGTTGAATCCAACAACTCGGTGCCATTTTTCCGTTTCAATCATATAGGGTTGTTCCGAGCCCTTGATGATGCAAGAGAACGAGGGCGCTTCGCTGGTTCTCCGTCAGATTGGAGTGAAATCCAATTCATTGCTTGCGCCATTTCATACTCTTACAGAGATTCGAAAGAATCGTTTCCTTGTTCGCAACTTGGTTCGGAGGGAAGTCCGTGCGAGGTATCGAAATGCCGCATTGGGGTATGCATGGACTGTTCTTGAACCAGCATTGTTGGCTTCAGTCTACTGGTTTTTATTCATCATGCTAAGTGGAAACCCTGACAAAATGTATGCCGTTTGGGTCCTGATAGGTGTAATTGTGTGGGGGTGCTTTTCCAAATCTTTGAACGCCGCTACCAATTCCTTAACTCGGAATGTTCGAACCATGCATCTTGTGTATTTCCCCAGATCAATTTTCCCAGTTTCAGGAGTTGGTGCCAACTTGGTGGTGACGCTAATGAGTTGTATGGTCATTATTCCCATCATCTACATCTATGATTTACCGGTGACCCTTCACCTTCTCTGGGTCCCCATTGGGGTCTTTATGGCTGGGTTTATGGCGCTAGGTTTCGGAATGATGATGGCGCCCCTAAATTGTGTTCAAAGAGATGTTCAACACCTCATTCGTTTCATCACGCGTGCCGGCTTTTTCGTGTCACCCGTCATGTGGACGGCAGAGATGGCCATGGAGCGTGGAGCATGGGGTGAAGCAGCGCTCTGGAACCCGATGGTTCTCCCAATTACCATGGTCAGGCACGGTTTGGAAGGGAAAATGGTTGAGCTTCCATCTGCCGTCATTCTTTCAAGCGTCGTGGTAGCCATTGCAATCTATGTCGTGGGCACCATCGTCTTTTCAAAATATGAACGTGGGGCGGTGAAGTACCTATGACAGACACCTCTATTCAACTTGAGGGAATCACTCTTCATTTCCCAAAACAAAGGAATATCTTTGGCATTGTTGCTGATTTTTTCAAGAAGAAAGAGCGTAAATTCACCGCCCTTTCTGGAATTGATTTGGAAATTAAACAAGGAGAGGTGATCGGAATCATAGGACGAAACGGTTCCGGGAAATCAACGCTTTTGAGGGTCATTTCTGGAATTTACCCGCCAGATGAAGGCGAGGTTTATGCGGCTGGTGACATCTCTTTGCTCGCAGGCCTCGGCACTGGTTTTTCAGCACACCAAACCGGCAGAGAAAATGCCCTCCTCTACGGCTCAATCCTTGGTCACGGAGAAATGGAAATGCGATCTAAACTAGAGGAGATTATCGATTTTAGTGAATTAGGTTCCTTCATTGACGAACCGCTCAGAACATATTCGGCAGGTATGAAAGCAAGATTGGGGTTGGCAGTAGCCTCTGCAATTAATCCTAACATCCTTCTCATCGATGAAGTGCTAGGTGTTGGCGACCCAAATTTCCGAGAGAAATCAAAGAAGAAAATCTTGGATATGGTCAAGGGCGCCAGCACCGTCGTTATCGTATCCCACAGTTTCGGATTGATGACTGATATATGTGACCGAGTTGTGTTGTTGGACCACGGAAAGATTGTCACTCAAGGAGATCCTCAAGATTCCATCAAAGCGTACTATGATTTAGAAGGGTGAAAACATGACCAAACAGCGTAGTGGGATGACGATGAAAGAACGTCAACTCTCTGACGAACTGGATCGTATCAGGAAAACCTACTCGTTCAATCTCGGATTGTTGTTAACAGATATTGTCAGAAAACCTTGGAAGTTATTGATTTTGCCTGTATCATTTCTAAAGCTCAATGTTGATTTTTTGAGAAATAGGAACGTGAGAAAAAAAGAGTTCAAAGAACAAAAATATGCAACGAACGCTGACTGTCTGCTCTTGATCTCGACCACAGAGGAAGGATTTGCATCTTTGGAGCGCTGCGCCCTCATGGCCCAGGAATGGATGGAAGAAGGAGGAAAAAAGGCTGTTCTCATTTCTTCGCACCCCTCTGCCAACCAGTATGCTCCGAAAGGTGCGGTTGTTTATCCGCTTAACGACCCTAAAGAATTGGACAAAGATCAGCGTAGTGCATGGAATACCCAGTGCGAACAACTCCTCTCTAACGTACTCGAAACGCACCGCCCTGCCAATGCTCTTTTTGACGGACCCTACCCCTACCGTGGCGTGCTCAACTGTGTTCAATTAACCGACTCAACCCATTGGATTTGGGTTCGACCTGAGGGGGTGAAAAGTGAAGCTATTGCGGCAAGGAGCGGCATGTTCACGGACGTTGTGGAATTCAATCTCATCTCATCAACCGGAATGAATCTGGTTGCACCCGCTTCAACTCAAATCAGCGCTGAAGTCAGAAACGAGGTGCTTGATGCACGGATGTATGGCTCCCGGGCGTCGGGGAAGAAATCGGAACTCGATTTCGAAAAGATGGTGAAACCAGGGATTCATTTCATCGGCCTTAAGCAGTGGAACGATTCGAACGGAGGCTTGCTGCGTGCTCGGGAGAACCGTCGTTTGATGGGTGCGATCTTACCACCGAATTTGGAGGCGCTCGCTGTCATGCTTGAAACAAACGTCCCGATCCTGTGCGTCTACAACAACGAAACAGACAATGATACGATGAGGAAAATCAGACAAGGAACGCAACGGAGTGCTGTTTTGTTTGCGAATGAGAACGACCCAGTCCAAGTTGAAATGGCCCTCAATACCCTTGTTTCAGAACACTGCGCCATGCGGGCTTCTGCAAAACCGTTGAAGCGAACAAACTTGGTCTACCAAATCCTATCAAGCATTTGATCCGTCGTAGAGGTTAATGCCCGAGAGCTGTTTCTTTTCTCCCGCGTCCATCGGTAATGCGAACTCATCCAATCGTGATTTTGTAAATCCACGATATTTTTCTGGCAGAAGGTTGAGTGCGTCTCCGAGATAGCGACCGAGGAATGAAAAATCCATCTCGAGGTGCGAAGCAAGTTGCGGGAATTGTTGGCGTATTTCAACACCTTCCTTTGATACGCCACCTCGTTGAATGGAATACAGCGTACTTGCTGCTTGCTTCAATGGCTCTTTCGACAGGAAGGTTTTGATTTCATTGCTCATTGAAAATGGCAAATTTTGAAGTGTGTTTTTTCTGAAACATTTCCAACAACCTCCACACACTTCCCCACCCTTGGAGGACCTCAAACACGACTGCGCCCAACCATCCCAACCTGATGCTGTGACAATGTTGAGGTTCACAACCTCCGAGCAACCTGCAACGGGCTGATAAAGCGAAAGACCAACTTCATCAAACATCGGTGAGTAATGCTTCCAAAACCAAGAGGTCGAAAAATCTCTGAACTTGTGGCCGTGGAACAAATAAGAATTTTCCAGCGGCATACCTGTCGCAACACTGTCCAAGCCAAAGTAATCAGCAAGCAGTATGACTTGAATGGCACAAGCATAATCCGTCGAAAAACCAATAGATTTTCCTTGAAGTGCACGGATTTGCTCATGATTTGAGCGAATCCTGTGGACAATACGTCCAGTATCTTCAGTGATTTTTTCAAAAAACCTCAACGCATTTGTGTGATTGAGCTGCCCGCTGATTCCCGACCGTTCGTTGTACAACAACACCGTCTCTTCTGGCATGAGGGCCATCGCAGCAGCCGAATCAATACCTCCAGAAAAAGCGAGGCCTGGTCGCCACCCCGGCTTACGGGAAGGTTTCCAATTCTTCATGGCTGATTTGTCCCAAGGTTCCACAAGTAAATAATGAGCAAGTTGGAAGAGGTCGGAGTGAGTGTCTTCGATGCTCCAGTCGCTGGGCATTTCGAAAAACACTTCGTGATCTTTCCATGTGAAGATCAAGGTGTCGTTAACGACGCTCCAATATTCCTTGAAATGATAGGGTGGTTCATCTCCATCATCGGATTTTTCCGCAGTGAAATAGGCATTGAGGTGCTCAGCGTTGGTTCGAATACGGACGTGAAATGGTGCATCCTTCTTCCGAACAACCTCAACAGGCCAATTGGTGTTTTCTCGAACCACCCGCGCAAGTTCAACCGAAGTCGCGTCGGCTCCAGATTGAACAACGAGGGCAAAGTATTGCATGTGAGTCGCCTTTGATATTGCCAGGAGTTCGACCTCCACATCGTATTCCTTTGCCAATCTAGAACGTACTGATTGAACGACATCCGAGGAACCAAACGGACCAACTCTGAGATAGCGGAGACCAATTTGTCCATGCATCGCCCTGTCTTGCGTGTGCAAGCGTTGCTGATGTTGAGACACGGCGTTTTTCAATTCCCACGACATCAACCGTTCTTTGGATGGAGAATGGATGCCGAGGCGAAGGTAAACCTGTTCCATATTCAAAGCGTAATCATCGATATTTTCCTGTATAGATTTGGTGAATTTCCGAACATCATCGACTGAGGGGGTGAGTTTGATTTGCTTTTCCAGGCCCATGGAAATGAACGCCCGTTCCAAGGCAACGAGTGTGTTGTTGTCCTGTTGTTGGCGATTTATTTTCGACGTGTTTGTGGTGTGTTGCCGGTAGAGATAAAGTGGTACCTGAAGATGGTAGCCTCGAGCGTGCAGCGACAATTGTAAATAAAAATCAAAATCGACAGCATTTGATAACTCAAAATTGAACCCTTCGGTTCTTGCAAACACTGAGGCTCTAAACATCCGAGGATGGTGAATGAACATACCGTTGAGCAGACGGAATCGGCAATAGTTGGACCAAGAATATGCAGGCCCCAAATCTCCACCGTCAGTGCTAATCAAATGAGAATCGCCATAAACAAAATCGTGGTCGGTCGTATCCATCACATCAACCAAAGATTCAACGCAATTTGGCAACAACACATCATCTGCATCAAGCTGTAAGATGTACTCGCCACGGCAAGAACGGATAGCTGCATTGGTTGCCGCAGAGATGCCTTGGTTGTCCTGTTCAAGAATGGTGACACGCTCATTTTCAGAGTAGTGTTTGTCGAGAATATGCCCTGTTTTGTCTGTAGAGCCGTCGTTGCAGACCACGACCTCGAGATCGTCATAGGTTTGGTTGAGTGCGCTTTCTACCGCTTCGCGAATGAACGCTTCGCAGTTGTAGGCGGGGATGTAAACAGATACTTTGGGTACCTCATAGGTTCTGCCGGCTACATAAGGGCGGTATTTTGCCGGGCATTTCTCTACAAATTGGCCTTCAGTAATTTCTCTGCCTTCTGTTCGATTGGTTTCATTTGACCCTCCCGGGGGTTCCTGATGCAACGCTTTGGCATCCTCCACGGGAATGAACCATGCTCCATTCCTGTACAGTCGATAACCAATTTCTGTGTCCTCCATGCCCCAATGGACAAAGGATTCATCGAACCCTTCAACCTGATTGAAGAGACTTCTTGACAATCCGATGTTGCCTGCACAGTACGTATTGAAAGGGTACTTTACATTCTTTAGATTGTCCGATCCCCGATAGATGGAATAGCGCCAATCTTCTGTCGGTGGTTCATCTTTTTCAGGACCGCGCCCCGTGTCCACACATTGACTTGGTAGATCAAGAACAGGTTGGATATCATCAATCACATTCTGAATCGAAAAATGGTCTGTATTGACGTATCGTCGTCCGCCCAACAACACCAATCGGTCGCTCACATGCAAGTATTTCATGAATGCCTCAACCAGTGTGGGTTCGGGAAGCATATCACAATCAAGGAAAATCAAATTATCGTGCGAGGCGGCCGATACGCCTTTGTTTCTAATACGAGCGGCTCTGAATCCCTTATCTGATTGCCCAACATACTTGACAGGGAAGAAAGAAGAAAAGCGTTCGACGAGTTGTTCGGGGTTATCGGCTGACCCGTCGTCTGCGATGACGACTTCCATCAACTCAAGCGGGTAGGTTGAATGCGTGAGTGCTGCGATGGTTTTACCGAGCTTTTCCAGTCGGTTGTACACGGGAATGATGATAGAAACCGGCCGGGTGTAAGCCTCCGGGTTACGCCGCTCAAACCGCTGAGCGACCTCATGCTCGAACAATGTCCAATCGTTTCCACACCCGATCATCGGGGGGATTTTTGACTTCCAGATTTCGTTCAATTTCCTCACCCGTTCTCAAGGATGTCAAACATGCGAACATCTCCATTTGCTTTGTACTGATTTGTCTCTATCCTTAATGGAGAGCAGTTGTAATGCTTGCATAACTCAGTCACCAGTTCTTGTTCCTCTATCCTGTCTGTATCATCCACTAGCATGTATGTCCAATTCGGCATAAGATGGAGATATTCCAAGAGCCCAGAACGACCAATTTTACCAGGTGGCCCATCAACGATGATGAGTTGGAATGATTCAGGGATTTGATTAAACAAGGCCGGATCGTACCATCCATGTTCACCCTTCAATGTTGAAATTTTGTTCTGAACGATTGATGCATGAATGTAGTTCGATTTCGTCTTTCCAATGTATGTTGGGTCGTGTTCAATAGAATACAAATTGTACCTACGGGCAAGTCCCTCACTACCATCACCGCTTCCAAATTCCAAAATAGTGGACCCTTTTGGTATATGCTGCTCAATCCAGGCCCTTGCTGCCCTCGGCATCATCCAACCTTCATTGTATCCCACGGGATTATGGCCGGTCAGTTCGAAGTAGATCTCAACCGCACCGTTGACAGAGTTAGATGATGTTGACTTTCCTTCACCTGACAGTAGATTCCTGACTCCATCAGAAATTGTGGTTTCAGTTCTTTTTTCCACCACGAAACCCCACCCCTCGGTCTCTGCAATTTGGCATCGAGCGAGCTGGTCGTCCATGCCGGTGTTCATGTTTGGATAAAACAAGGCAGGTAACCCGAACTTCCTGGTTTCGTGGAATGAATTGTAGCCACCTGCTTGAACGGTTGCGTCAAAGGCATTGAAGTACATTGAATTCGGATAATCCCGAAGTAAAACCACACGGTTGAGATTGATGTCAATTCGTTCACCCAACATGGATTCCCCGATGACAACCGTGACATCGTCATACCGCAACAACGCCTCGACGGTAAGCCGGATCTCTGAACCGATGTCGTTGATTCTTCCAGCCCCGAGCTGAACGTACACCACGCGTCCCTTTAGAGGAAGATTAAGTCGGCGACGGGCAGCCTCTCGAGGTAGCAAATCACTTTCGTCGAGCAAGACGATTGGAGCACAGGTAATCGATTCCACACCGTGCTCCAACTCGTTTGGAGCGAGAGGGACGCTGTCTTCAGGATGGATGATCGTATCGAAATGAGCGATGCTGTCGACCGGAATTCGACTGCCTTTCTTGAATGTTCCACGACGCATCCAAATCTTTCGGGTAGCGCCCTGACCACGGATGGCGTTCAACATACCGCGGTAGGGAAAGGCACCATCAAAGATGAATGTGGAAGGCTTGTGCTGGTCAAAGGCCAAAGAAAGATGCTCTTCCACAAGCGCATTCCACTCACTCGCTGAAACATCCTGGTATTTTTTCCGACCCGCAATGTGGTAGGTAACGAAGCCTTCGTTGTAGAGCAGGTGAAGGGTTGGCATGGTGGTGAAAAAGACAATTTCTGTTGATGGAGAGTATTTCTTGAAGCGCTTGGCAAGGGCGTACATTCTGGTGAAATGGCCGAAGCCAACACCGTTGGTTGGAAAGAAAATGACGCAATCTCGAATTTCTTCATGTTGAACGGCTGTTGCACCTTTCTCATTAACTGGCACCGGCCATCGCCCCAATCGCTCCATGCCGATGCTGAACACCAGGAACAAGATCGAGAAGGGAAGGAGAGGAAGAAGCCAGGGCTTCGTCGCCGCCCGTGTGAAGAGCTTGCCGACACGGAATGAGGCTGAATTTCGCAGACGACGATTTTCACGAATGAGTTGATTTTGACGAAGTTGTTGCTTTTTTTGCTTCATCTTTGTTGGGGAAATTTCGTTTGTCCGCTCTTCAGAGGCCAGCCCTTCAGCTGAATCTTGTGCGTCGCTATCAATCATTCAACGCCCTCCTCGCCTTTCCAAAATGATCCGAGATAGCGGTCGGCAAAGTCAGAATACCCATTGCCCCCGTGAGGGGTAGGAGTGAACTCCCCAAAAACTGCTCCCCTGTTGGTTGCATACATATCGATTCTCATGTAAATACCAAGTTCTCGACCGATGGTTCTGACCGCATTGACCATCTCGTCCCAGCAGTCTGGACGAGGGATTGGTGTGCGTCCTTGGTCTCGTTTTTCCATGATTCTTTGACTCATAATCTTAAAATCAGGGGTGTAATATTGATGCTCATTTTCCCCTTTGTTTACCTCAGATTTTCGCAAGGCGACGTGAATCATTGCGATTTCATCACCGAAGCAATAGAATTTGAAATCGCGCGGAAGTCCGTCATCGCTTTGTTTTACCTCAGGCTCAAGCAACTCTTCAATCATGATGGTGGGTTTATTTTCAGAAACAAACTTGTCGTTTGAGAGGGCAAGAATGAGAGAATCTCTGTCGTGTCGGGTGTGTGTGAGGATGTCCTCTCCCTTTTTCATACAGTAGACGTTATTGGAACTCCAACCCTTTTCAGGCTTCAACACAAATTGATTTGGAAGCCGTTCAAACGAAGGAATAGAGGCCAAATCTTCGCCCTTCCAGTAAAGTTCTGGGACCTTTAGTCCAAGTTCATTTACGTAATCCCGTCCTGCAATTTTCGGAGACAACTCTTTTTGCCACACGGCTTTTTTTCCTTTCCACCAATCATGGTTTCGTTTCTTGATCATTTCTGAAAACAGTTGCATACCCTCTTTCCAGGTGTAATGTGTGGATTTCATTTCTTCCGGAGCTTGGAAGGGCCGAACGTGAATTTTACGAGGAACGAAGGAATCCTCCAACCCCGCCTTGATCTTCCTGTGCCATGTGCGGAACGAGCGATGGTGTTGCAACCGATGACCAGTCACCGACCTCCACGAAATATGGAACGGCCCACCCCCTGTCAACGAACTTGAATGCAACATCATGAACATGGATGGAATCCGAAGGCGCAATCGACGATCTTTCCCATAATGGGCTTCGATGCGCTCAATATATTCCGTGTCGGCTCCGACACGAAGAGAATCAAAGAATCCAATTTCATCAACCACCTCTTTTCGAATCAACAACGAGATGCAGGCCATCCGTAAGGCTCCAATGCCCCTGAATTCAATGTCAGAGGATTCGTCGATGCGGAAATAATCATGAGTTACACCCATAACTTCTGGATGAGCGTCCAATGAGGCAACCTGATACTCAATCCGCTGTGCGTGACAGTAGTCATCGCTGTCCATGAAGCCAATGAATTCACCATGGGCCTGGGTCATGCCGAAATTCTTCGCAAGATAGGTGCCTCCGTTCTTACTCATTTGGAACACGCGGATGCGGGCGTCATTTTTCGCAAGTTGTTGCAGGTAAGAGAAATTATCATCTGGAGAACAATCATCCACAATGACGAGTTCGATGTTCTGATAACTTTGGTTCAAAATTGAGGCGATGGCCGCATCCAAAAGCGGGTCCTGCTTGTAAGTAGTCATGACGATGGAAACCAAACGACTGTCTTGTACGGCAACAGTAGGGGCTGTGGAAAGGTACTCTGGTGTAATCGCATGGGTTGGTGAAGAAGAGTGGACGGGGTGAAGGGCATGTAAGCCCAACATGGCATTGATGTGTTCGAGTTGCATCATTGTATTTCCCGCATTTTTCTCGATTTGAGATGCCGTGATGTAGACGTCGTTGGAGGCCGGCCAACGAAGGAGCGATTTACTGATGGATGAGCGGGCAGCCTTGTGCTCTCCTCTCCACGATTGGACCAAAGCGAAATAGAGATGAGAGCGTTGATGGTCTGGGTGATAATGAAGGCATGTGTTGACTATTTCAATGCTCAAATCGTAATCTTTCTTGACGCTGAGCACGTAGTTTAACCGGGCGAATTGATAGTTGATGTTTTCAGGGAAGCGATTGGTTACTTGTGTAATTTCATCGAAGTATTTCTCTTCTGGCCATATTTTCAACCCACACTTCAAACGCCGCTGAGAAGCGGATTCATGCTCGGGATTGAGCTGCAGCACCTGCTCAAACATTGAGATGGCGTCGCTTACCTCACCCATCGCCTCAAGAGCGATTCCTTTTCTCATCAAGAACGAGATGTGTTCTGCAGCTTCAACGAGCCCTTGATCTAAGATATCCATCGCTTGTTCGGGATTGCCTTCCTCGAGAGCCCGAGCAGCCTTGAGGTCGATTTCAAGTAAGGTGCCTCGTATAAGTTCCAAAACCTTCGCCGCCATCTCGTACTGCTTCAAATCACAAAATCGGGTGTAGGCATTTCTAATGGTGGCATTGGCATCAACATCGAGCCCCACCAACCGTTGAACAGCAAGAAGCATGTCATCAACCGATGCTGCTTTGATAGCCGTTTTCGCAAAACGACGTAGATGGTACAGTTTAGCCTCGCCCAAACCGTCCAACCGGTGATATGCCTCCAGCGCTGCCATAGATTGTTCAACATACTGCCCAAGTTCCGTCATCAAGGCCAACATCTGAAGGTCATCGGGATTTTCTTCCAAAACCATGACTGCAATCTCAAGCGCTTCCTCGTATCGTTTAGAAGATCGCAACCGTTTGGCAAGAGAGCGTTTTCGAGAGAGTTCGCCATCGATGTGCCGAAGGTAGTTTGCCCACAAATCGTGTGCCATTTCCACCTGTCCAAGCGTGATACAAATTTGACGTGCAAACATCAAGGTTGATTCGTTGACGACTTCTCTTGAAACCAAAGAGACCAGCAATTCGATTGCTTGTCTTATCTCGCCCTGTTGGTATAATTGTTCAGCATTGACATAGGTCGGGAATGGAATTTCATTACTCCACCTCGTCTCTGAAAAAAAAGCAACACACCTCTCATCTGGCCAAAACGATTCATAAATTTTGGAAAGGAGGTCTTCATCTGAATTCTTCCAGTCGACTCGATTCGCGAAACGGAACACAGAATCCTTGTCATTTTCCACGCATGCCGCATGAATCAATCGACGAAACAAATCGGGGTCTGGTTTTGTGGAAATCAATCGACGAATCAGGTCGATTGATTCGCAATGTCGTGCCGTGTTCATGTAGAGCCTGGAGAGGACATCCATCGCCCATGCGTCGTTCGGGTTTTCTTTGAGCATCGCATCCAAAAACGGCTCGGCCTTTTCGTATTCCTTGGCGTTGTAAAAACGGCGAGCCTCTTCCTTGTTTGAACTGGCCTTTTTACCAAACGGCCACCTCATGAGGGAATGGTTCTGCATCTCGGTTATGGAGATGTTGCATCCACTTGATACGGAAAGCCGATTCTGGCGCCGTCTTTCATTCACCGAAGTGGTTTACATCATGCAAAGCATACGGTTGAGGCATGACCGGGAGAAGGTTACGCACATTGGTTTCTATTGGTTCGCGCCAACGCTCAGGAAGCAGGTCAAAACCCGGTGGATACACCTTTGCCCACCACGAGAAATCCTTCTCAAACAGGTGAGCCATGTCGGGAATTTCATCCCGATGACCCATCGTTTGCAAGGCCCAGAGGGCGTGGGTTGCGGTTGGCATGGGGCGTTTGTGGAGGTAGGTCTGAATCTCGGAAGATGTGATGTCAAAGGGTCGCCCGAGTGGTCCGTTTTTGTGAAAACATTTCCAGCACCGTCCGCAACCTTTCACTCCATCTCCCCTCATACAAGAATTCAGATGCTCGAGCCATGAGGTTTGTTTGACGATCATCAATGCACCTGCCTCGGATATTGACGCAATTGGAAAGAGTAAATCAAGTCCTGCTTGGGCAAAACGCTTGGTCCAGTAAGTGTAATACTGCGTTTCTTCGAATATTCGAAACTTTCTGCCTTTCCAGAGGTATGTATTATCGATTGGCATGCCAAATCCAATCGCTCCTAAATCGAAATGGTCCGCCAAGAGAAGAAGGTGTGAAGCGCATGCAAAATCGGTGGAGAACCCAACCGGTTTTCCATGGTTCGTTCGAATGAGTTCGTGATTTGAAGAAATTGAGAGTACTTCTCGCTCACCTGTTGAATTGAGATGGTTGATGAGGCGCTCTGCATTGCGATGATCCAACATCGAATCAAACGAACGGCGATGGTAGCCTAGCAGTGTAGAATCTGCCATGACTGCGGCGCCAGCGGTCGAATCCGTTCCTGCGGAAAATGAGAGACTTGCTCGCTCCCCCAGTATCCGCCCCTTTGGCAATGCGCCCTTTGAACTTGAAATCCAAGGTGAAAGCAAAACCTCAGCAGTTAAGCACAACAACGAACGGTGGGTCGATTGCAAATCATAATCTGAAGGCATGTCCCAAAAGACATACCCCTCTGGATAGCGGAACCAAACGCGACTTCCTTCTTGGGAAAAATTTGCATCCATGTGCTCTACAGACCAGTTGATTGTGTCCTTTGGCTGTGGTTGGCCATCGCGTAAACGTTGTAGTTTCTCTTCCTTCATCATGGTTAATTTTTTTTCCCCGCCAGTGACTTTCAGCCGATCAATCGCTTGTTCACGGTATGAATGAGACAGTTCATCATGCCACTCTTCAGTGCTATCAACTAATTCTTGAAAGCGCCCTTCATTCCAATACGAGCGCACAATGACTGAGCGAGCAAGTGTCTGCTCGCTTGGTCGTGATAATAAGTGTGAGGCATGGGTGCGAGCGGCGTCCCACCGACCTGCGTTGTAGGCGCGCCGCATCAACACCCGCCTGAGCATGGAAGGTAGTGTCGTTCTCAACCTATGAAGTTGCTTCAATCGAGCGCGTCTAGCGATACAATAACCGAAGACTCATCAACAACCAAGGTGAGGACAGGGTATGCCAAGAGTCCTGATCACTGGAGGTGCTGGGTTCAT
>Ga0206677_10002462_pt1 | contig 16197 bp, 28 predicted proteins | sample M130m12015metaG_FD_155475 | JGI IMG/M metagenome (GOLD analysis project Ga0206677, IMG submission 155475) | Ammonia-oxidizing marine archaeal communities from Monterey Bay, California, United States - M1 30m 12015 | ecosystem: Environmental > Aquatic > Marine > Intertidal zone | place: USA...
ACAGCACCATCGACAATCTTAGCAGTAGTAACAGTGTTATCACTTGGTGTACCTATATCACTAACAGAGATAGCCGCACTCATAACTTCAATGGCTGTGGTGTTTGGAGGCGCAGTAGAGAACGTAAGAACAGCGGGGTTTGCGGTGCTTACAGAATAATTTGATTTGCTTTGGTATACACCGTCAATATATACAAAGGTATTATTTTCTGCCGCTAGTCCACTAAGCGTAAACGTAGTATCAGAACCATCGCCTGTAAACTGGTTTAAAGAAATGTCAGTAGAACCACCACCACCAATAGAACCCCATTCAGTTGTATAGCCCTCAAACTCTCCAAGGGTACTGTTGTACCGAAACTGTCCTGTAGTGGGCGTAGGTCGCTGTGCTGTAGTACCTACTGGTAGCTTTAATGCTGTGTTACCTGTGATAGTTACAGAGTTAAAGCTAGGGTCTGTACCTATAGAGGCCGCACTAGCAGCGGCAGCAGTTGCGCTAGTAGCCGCATTAGTTGCTGATGTAGCCGCTTCAGATGCTTTGGTTGTTGCTGTAGATGCTGACGTAGACGCACTAGTAGCAGAAGTAGTAGCTTCAGATGCTTTAGTGGTTGCTGTCGTAGCGCTAGTAGATGCACTACTTGCACTGGTGCTTGCCTCACTAGCCTTGGTTGTGGCTGTAGAAGCACTCGTAGACGCACTGGTTGCGCTTGTAGCGGCTTCTGCGGCTTTAGTAGTAGCAGTGGTAGCAGATGTGCTTGCGTTGCTCTCAGCAGTCTCTGCGTTCGTCTCAGCGGTTTCTGCATTAGTCTCTGCTGTAGCGGCGGCAGTAGCACTGTTGGCGGCTGCTGTTGCTGAGTTAGCCGCTGCTGTTGCAGAAGCAGAAACACCTGAAGCAGAAGATGCTGCGGCTGTGGCGCTACTAGCTGATGCTGTTGCACTAGTGGCTGCGTTGGTTTCAGAGGTAGCTGCCGCTGATGCACTAGCGGCGGCATCGCTTGCTTTCGTAGTAGCTATGACAGCCTGTTCTGTGACTTCCAGAAGCGTAGCGTCCGTATTGGAATCGCCTGCCCCTCCAGCACCTCGATATATAGCCATTGTAGCTCCTACGAAAATAAACGAATAAAAGAATGGGGGACTCCTAAGAATCCCCCAGTTTAGCTTATACTACAGCTAGGGTGAAGCCTGCTTCTGGACGCATAACCTGAACGCCATACAGAGTATCAGCAGTGTAAAGAGTACCAAGGAACTCCTGCTTGTACTGAGTCTGTGAACGTACAGCTTGCTGCTCTGCAAGAACAGAAGTGTCCTTGTGGATCAACTGTGCGCCACGGATGGAAGCACCACCAGTAGTGTCGATGACAGGTACGTTGGTAGAGACAAAGATGTCAACACCGTACAAGTTACCAATCTTACCAGTCTCTACGCCTTTGCCATTAACAAAGTCAGTAGAGGTGTAACGATCAATACCCATGATAGCGTTACGCAGGGAAGGTGGTACAACAAAGCTACGACCATCCATAGGTACGTCTGCATCGTCCATCTTCTGAATCAATGCGCGGAACGCAGCGTCAGAGAACGCACCAATGTCAGCAGCACCGTCAGCGTCAAATGCTTCAAGAGCGCCAGAGGTAGTGTTGATCTGGAAAGAACCAGAGTTTACATAGCTAGAACCATCTCCGTTACCGAAAGACTTAGCCAGAGCAAACAGATCGTTGTCAACCTGCTTGGCCAGACCGTAGCCAGCATCACCAGTGTAGAACTGACGCAGTGAAGCGAGAGCCTGTACTTCGGTGATGTCTTCGATAAGACGAGAGAATTCAAAGTGCTTGTTGATGTTAATCAGAACTTCTGACTCAACAGAGTTCTGGATAGTTACGGCAGTCTCTGCAACTTTAGCGTTAGCTGAACCACGGGTAGGCTTAGGAACGTGAATGGTGTCACCTTTCTTACCAGTCATGCTCATTTTCTTAACGAGGTTAGCCATTACAAGATTGCTCTTGTATGCAGCAATTACTTCGTCACTCCAGATTTCTGGGATAAACTTAGCTGCGCTAGTGTTGTCTACTGCTCCGCCCATATTGGGATATACTGATGTAGCCATGATAATACTTCCTTAAAGAGATTTTAGTTTCGGACTCTCCCTTCTTGGTACGCTTGCATGATCTCGTCAGACAAAGACAAATACCTATCAGGGTCGGTCTGCATTAGTTTAATAATGTCTGAGCGTCTATAAACTTTGCGAGTTGCTGTCTCACCACTTCCTTTTGCACCACCCGTTGAGGCAGTCTTGACAGCTTCTTTCCTGCTTGCTTTCTCGTTAGCTACAGTCTGAGCCACTGTTCCTTGACGTTCCTTCCAGTTAGTAAAAAGCTCGTCAGCAGCTTCGTAGTCATACTGTGTATCCGCTTGTGCAAAGAGTTGAGTACGAATCTTTGATCCTTTAATCCAATCAACAAACTTACTATCTTGCAGAATCTCTTGCATGTCGGGGTGACGTTGTTGCAAATGAGACTGCGCTGTCTGCTGCTTGTACTGCTGGGTCTGAGCTTCAGCAGCTTTGATTGAAGGATGATTCTTAATCGCTCTTTCGACAGCCTTGTCGGGATCAGAGAAAAAGTCTATATCTTCTTCAGGTTCTTGGGTTGCTGGTGTTGTGTCGAGTTGTGTCTGAATGTAGTTATCAACAACTTGTCGTAGTTCCCCTACTTCACTGCTCTGTCGGCCTAGTAACTTCTCAGCCTCTTGGTGCATCCGTACAATCTCAGCCGTTGACTTTCCTTTGTACTTGTCAGGGATGTCATCTTCTTGAGGAGTCTCCTCTACTTGAGGTTCCTCAGTCACTTGACTTACTACTTCTTCTTGTTCGTTGATTTCTAAATCGTCTTCTTGACGCTCGTCTATAAGTGTTGCCATTATTAAACTCCGTGAGTATTCTCATTATGGAGGTGTATTATGCAGGGCTTCGGTTAGGAGTTGGCCTTGCGCTCTTGTTGTAGCTTTTGTTCTCTGTTCCGTTGCCATTGTCTAGTAGCACCCATAAAATCGCCAGACAACGGGTCTAACTTGGAACGAACTGCGCTTACAATTCTGTTAGCTATCTTGTCACAATCTAAACAAGGTATATGTGTACATTCGGAATCAACAAGTCTTTCGTTAATATGTCCGTCCTCACACTTAAACTCAACCATAATACGCATTATTCTTTTGCGTCTTCTAATTGCTGCTGTTCTGCTGTGTCAATCTGAGCTTCTAAGTTTAGTATGTTCGCTATGACTGAGAGTTGGCCTTTACGGAAATGTAGGTCTTCTAAGTCTTTAGTTACTTCTACTGAATTAATCAATACCGCGTTAGAGTTTAGGTCTTCTAACAACTGTTTCCAACCTTCTGTACGAAATAAATCTCTCATGTTGCGGTAATATACTTCTAGTTTAGGGTCAATCAAACTGTTTCTCCTATAAGGACAGTTAAGTTAATAGTAGTGTACCCTCTTAGTATAACATAAACGCATAAGAAAGTCAAGTGTTATTTCTTATTTTTACTTGACTTTTGTGCTGTTTTGTTGTATATGGCATCCCAGTTAGCTGCAAACTTCTTTGAGTCTGTCTTGCGCTGGGAGCTTCCTTTGCCACCGTGGGTCTGGCCCTTCATCGCTTCTTGCCTTTATGTAGACCATGACTAGCATGTTGCTTGCCTGTAGCGGTTGCTGCTCTCTTCTTTGCGTTAGCAGCCGCTAGTTTCTTCTTACCTGCTGCTGTGGACTTCAGCTTGTTGATTGTCTTAGAAGGCGCGTAGACCTCTCCAGTTTTACCGCTAGGCTTACCAGATGGTGTACGCCACTTCTGATTAGTCCACTTCTTTAGGCTTTTCTGTGATTTGGCTAGTGCCATTACTTGTAGCCTCCACCCGCTTCTTTGTATTGCTTGGCTAACATCTGAGCTTTCCTAGCAGACCATTGACCAGCGTTACCACCTTTAGTTCCTGCTTTGATCTTGTTAAACAAGTTTTTACGCATAGTGGGCTTAGTGTAGTTTCCTGCTTTATTTACCGTAGACATTTTTACCTACCTTTTAACTGGCTTCTGTTTAGGAGGTACTACCTTCTTCTTCTTAGGTGGTCTTCCTACTTTGTTACCGTATGTACCTTTACCGTATGGCATAATAATCTCCTATAATCCTATTAAGTTCCAACCATGATTGGCGATTGCATTGAGAATAATAAAGAGACATGTAGCCATATGAGTAAACCACCAAAGAGTCCTAATACCAGCGACAATATTAGCTTGCTTATCTGTCTCACCTACCTTCTCCCCTAGACTTTTAGCCCAGATTCTCCACCACTTATTTATCATTTTTTAGATTTAGCTCCCGAACACTTCCAGCGTTTGCGTGAAAGGTTGTTGGGAGTATTAGGGTTGTTCTGTTTTTCTTTAGACAGACGCTTCTTAATCCCAAGGCTACGAGCGCAATAACTATCTCCCTTAGATGTACCTGCTCTTACTCTAGGGCCACCGTCTTTAGCATTCCCTGCTTGTCCATAACTAACCTTCTTACCACTAGAAGTTACTTTAACTTTTGCTTTTCCTGCTCTTGGCTTTGCCATTCTCTGCTCCTGTATTATCAGCTAATTGTTTCTCAAGCTGTACAATCTTTTTAAATAGTTGCTCAAACTTTACATTTACTTGAGTTACTACATGTTCTAAATCTCTAGTTGTTACCATTACTGTAGTCCTTGTGGTTGTGGAGGAGTTGCCTGATTAGCAACATTGCCCTCTTTTACTGCTACTTCTCTTTCTTTTAACAACTGCTCTGAAATCTTTAGACGCTTCTCAAACTCTTTGTCATCTGCGTCACCAGACTTAAGGTTAGTAGTGGCTGCTTTAATGCGATCAATCTCAAGCTCCTGCGGTATAGCCTGTGCTTCCACTGCCAGCTTCTGCGCTCTAGCTTGTGACTCTTGCGCCTGTCCATTAAGTGCAGCAGTCTGTGACTGTTGGAACTGCAACTGAGCTTGCTGTGCTGCCTGTGCTGCCTGCTGTGCTTGTGGATCAGGCTGGTTAGCTTGCTCAAGCGTAGCAATCAACTCTTCACGATTAGACAGGTTCATGTTGTCAATGATAGATGTTACCAGCTTAGGATACATAGGCTGATCTGGTGACATGGTTTGTAGTAACTGTACAAGCTGTGTAACTTCGTACTCACGGGCAATAATACCTAGTGAGCTAGAGGTATGGAACTTGTAGTCAGCTACTGGGTATAGCTCAGGCTCAAACTGCATGTAACGGTAAGCAGCCTTCTGTACGAATGGAATCAGGAAGGAGTCTTGGAAGTTAATCAGGGTACGCTTGTGACGCTTGATGATAGCGCCTAGTGACATAGAGACACCAGCAGCAGTAGACTCGCCATTGATAGAACCAGCAATGCCTGCTGAGTCAATAGCACCTGTGGCAGTCTGCACCATGGTTTGTAGAGACTGTGCCTGTGCAAATGTAATCTGACTTACGTTACCAAAGTTAAAGGGCTGTAGAATCTCAGCAGGATTACCGTTGGTTAGAATAGTCTTCCCCGGCTGTATGCTTGGTTTAGCGCCTCTAGGCATACGAGAAGCATCCATAGCCATCATTGGGTGGATGGTCAGGGCAAGAGCATCAATCCTAGCGCGTAGTTCTGCGTCTAACGCCTTCTGACTGTTATACCCTTTCTCACATACTCCTCTGCCCCAGAAGCGGCTAGGAACGACATCCCAAGGGAATGAGACAACAGGACGATCCTGCATCATGTATGGGTTCTTTTCAGCCTTGAGCAGAGTACCGCCATTAGCGATAACAACCATAGCCTCAGTGTAGTAACTTTCTTCTTCTTCACTGTCAAACTCTACTACCTCTTCCTCTGCGTCAGCGTCTGCCATAGCTTCTTTGAGCAAGTGCGTAGGGACAAGGCCGTAGTATTTAGTCAGTCTAATCTTGTCCTCTGAAAAGCTAGTGAGGTCTTGGTCAGGCTCTAGGTTAAAATCGCTAGTAGCTTCTGCAAGCTGTACGTCACGATATACACCCTTCTCTTGTAGCTGCTCAACCAAGTGGCTAGACACATACTCGTCTACAGCACAGCCCAGTGCAGAGTCAATGTCTGTAGCTACTGGGTCAATCAGGAAGTTCTGTGGCATGACAGGACGCAGCTTAACACAAGTGCGATCCTTGATAGTAACACCTACTGCTTGTAGCTCACCGCCCATAACAGGCTGTGTAGCAGGAGCCATTTCTTTTTCTTCTTCTATCACAACTTCTGCAATGCCTGTACCAAACACTGCTGCGTTAATTAAGCACTCAGCTACGTTTTTACGGACTTTGTTCTTTGCAAAGTCTTCTTCCAAGTAACCACGCAAGGCTGCAATGTCGGCAGGGTTCTGATCTCTGACATCATCTTTAATGTCAAACCACTTACCACGACCAAAGGTAGCTTCCTCTAGTTCTGCAACTGAGGACTCCACAGCCTGCTGTAGCGCAGGAGATATAATCTTAGATCGCTCTGACTGACGGGTCTGGTCTTGTGCTGACCAGTGACCACGCCATAGGCGGTAGTATTCTTCAAATTTGTCGGAGTAGTTGGCTTCGTAGTGATCGCGCCAATCATCACACTTGTCCATTACCCAACCTTCAATGTCCTGCTCTAAGGTGAAGTTGTCTGCGCCTTCTAGTTCCATAGTTAATATCCTGCGTATTTATCTAAGAATTCGTAGTCCTCTTCTTCATAGTCATAAGCATAAGAGACTTTGGCTAACTGGTCTATGTACGCTAAGGAGTCTATCAAGTCATCATGGACTAAAGGATTAGGGAACTGAAACAACTCGTCTAGGAACTGAGTATTCCACTTTCCCTTGTTTAATGTAATGTTGCCGTGTTCAAAGCGTCCTTGTAACGCCCACACAATTCTATCTGTCTTCTTCTTGTTACCGTGGGTGAGTTCTTCTATGCGGAAGAATCGTTGATGGCTCTTCATCTGGTCATTGAGGTACGGGTAAACAGCGTTCTTTAACGCTCCTTTTTCAATTCCAACCGCAACTGGTTGATAGTCTCGTACCGCTTCAAAGATACGTCTGGCAGTCTCTTCAACGCCCCAGCGCCCATGTATGATATTAGCAACCCACCAACCAGAAGGCCCAGCCTTAACCACAGCAATCCCCGTTTGGTCAAGCCTTTTAGTTTTGGTAGTAACTTTTTGTACGTCTGCAAATCCAGCCAAATCCACGGCAATATAATACTCACCGTCAGAAGGCTCTTCCTCGCTAAACTTAACATCTTCTTCTTTAAAGAGTTCACTACCGTGGGCCTCAAAGCTTGCCATAAACTCCTGTCGGAAAGAGAAGGCTGACATACTCTTCTCAGCAGCTTCAATCTCTTTAGGGTCTAGCAACGGGTTGTCAAAGCTAGTGTAGTGATAACCTTTAAACGATTCATCTTCAGATACACTAGCGTATTGGTATAAGTCATAGAAGTGGTTGCGTCCCATTGGCGTACCAATGAACATCGCAGAACCCTTCTGATCCGCAAGAGCAGGGCGTAGGATTTGCTCCCACACCTCTGGCTTCATGTCAGCGTATTCGTCCATAACCAAGAACTTCAAGCTAACACCACGCATAGTTTCAGGTCTATCAGCACCCTTCAGCGTCAGCAGCGCACCGTTGACAAACTTAATCTGTAGGTTGTTGACATGGCTTGAGGCTATGACGCTATGGCCTAGCTCCAGCAACATCTGCCACATAATGTCCCTAGCCTGTCCCTGTGTAGGGGCAACGTAGAACACCTGACCTTTCTTAGCTGACAAGCAGTTCAGTATTAGCGACCACGCAGCTAACCTACTCTTACCTGTACGTCTACCAGCAGCTATCACTTTAAAGCGTGTAGGGTCGTTGTAGACCTCTTGCTGCCATGGTAACAGCTCAACCTTTAAATCAGTCAAGCTAGTACGTCCACATTACAGGAGATTCATTACCGTCAAGGTCGCGGATGTCAACATGCACAAAGCTACTAGCAACTCCAATTCCTGAAAAGCCCATCGAGATAGCCTCTTGAACAATCCTAAACCGTTGTACACCGCTGTTGACTTTGATATCTGCTGCAATACCTTGGGCATGAGTTCCTGCTTTCTCCTGTTTTTTCTTTGCTTCAATGGGGTGGTCTTCTGAACGATAACCACTGGTGATAACAAAGGGGAACCCACAACGTGCGCGTAACAAATCTAACTTCAATAACAATCTATCACTGATCTCGTTCTCTCCTGTGTATTGACAGGCGAACTCTTCTCTAGTGAAGTAATCTAGGTCTTCATTGATATTATACATCTGTGTATTCCCCTTCAATGGGTTCTTCATTACCAGAGATCACGGTAGTCTCGCCACCGACACCAGTAATGGAAATATTAATAGCACTTTTGCCGTTAGTTCCCTTGTCTTTCTCAAAGTAACTGACGGGTAGTAGTCTATCCATGCAGAGCTTCCAAGCCGCTGCCTGATTCTTATGTTCATCGTCCAAGGCTGCGTTAAGTATCGCGTCCAGCACCTTCCTACTCTTAGGGGATGCCAGCATTCTAGCCTTGTATTCGTTAATTACCGCTGCATCTCCCTTGGGTCGCCCTACTGCGTTACGTTTACCCTTGGTTTTTGACGCTACTGAACCTTTTTTTGGCCGCCCAACCCGCTTCGCGGACTGACCAACCTCTGAATCCTTACTACTCAAGGTCTACTCCTTTGGTTATCTTAAGTATACTTAAGTATTCTTTAGGATTATACTTTAATTATTATTTAAAGAATATCCTTAAAGGGTTCTTAAGTATACTTAAGGCGCTTGGTTGCCTTTGTCTCTATATTATACTAGATATTATAGCATACTTCTGTTCTAAAGTCAAGCACTATTTACTATATATCCTTAAGTTTCTTTAGACCGCCAGACTAGCCCAAAGTTCCCCACTCGTGTCATACTTTTTTATTCTAATGATGTCCCTTCTTATAACCTGCGGCTACTTAAGGGCCAGCTTGTGTTTCCTTATGTATATCAAAGGCTTACAAGTATTCACAAGACTTATACATGTATCCTAATTTCACCCTTTTTTGTATACCAGAGGGAACTACAAGGTATAATGCAACACGCGACCCCTCCCCGGGGCCTTTTATCCACAGGTAATCCACAAGTTATCTACAAGTTATCCACAGGCTGCAATGTTGGCACGGGTATTGCATAAGATTCCACAAGGGCAAGTGTGTGTGTCCATGTGGATACCTATAGACCAAACAAGTTGACACAAGTAGTGCATGGCATGACCACAGAAAATTGGTGTATAGAAGGTAGCAGTATCCATTTGCGACATGGGTTATATATTTACGACAAGTTATAACAAGTTACAAAAAAATGTTGTGTTCCTTGTTGATTGCTGTATTATTCGCTTATCACTTAAACAACTACTTAAAAAGGTAAATAGATATGAATACATTGACAATCAAGCAAGCTAAAGAGTTAGGACAAGAGATGGTATTAGGCACAGCAATTAAAGCCAAAGTGACTACAGTAGTCCAGATGCTATACATGGCGCACTGTGGTGGCGATATTAAAACAGAGAAGCCACTAATTGCACTTTGGGAGCAATGCGCTACAGACAAGCCCACACTGGCTGTCATACGCTCCATATTCAATAGAGTCACCAAAGCAGTACACAAAGAGCTGGACATGGACAAGCCAGCAATGTGCGTCAAGGATAGCCAGCTTGTCGAAGTACAAAAGCGCGGTGGCAAGGGCGGTGGTGCGGAAGGTGGAGAAGGTGGCGAAGGTGAACATACACTGAACGACAAGGGCGAAGCAGTGCCAGTGCTTACTGAAGATACGGCCAGATATAAAGCCGCATTTGAAACACTGATTCGCATGGCAAAAAAGGAAAAAGATGCGGCAAAAGCTGAAGCCCTTTCAGTAGCAATGAATCTGCTTGCAGCTAAAATCTAATAGCTATATACTAGATGCCGTGCATCCACTGGCGGCATTTGTGGATAAAGTTATAACAAGTTACAATTAATTAAAAGGTGAATAATTATGTATAGCAATCATGCAATCAAGTGCCAGCAATACGCACAAAGAAGCGCCAACAATATGGCGGATGTTACACTTATGGTAGTGTTATCAATACAACAAAATTGGCTGTCAGTAGGTGATCAACTGGCTGATGTAAGGCAAAATAAAGCAGATTCGCGCTTTTTATGGGGCAATAAGGGCAAAACATACGCCTATCTTGCGGCCAATAAACATAGAATGTATGCGGAAGCCATGACAGTAATTAATTCAAGTCTATGTGATGGTGATAAAGCAGAAGCGTTGATGGATATATTTTTACAAGTTGATGGTTTAGGTCTGCCAAAAGCTGGCTTTATGTGTCAATTAATGGCTGGCCTTGTGGGTTGTATGGATTCTCACAATATAAAAATGTATGGTATTGATCCTAAAAGCTTGTCAATAGCTAAAAAACCTAAAACTCAAAAAGGTATTGACGCTAATAAGCAAAAGACAAGGGCTTACATTGACTTGTGCCATGCTTATGGGACAGAAGCGCTTTGGAATAGTTGGTGCGAATTATTATCTACTAAAAGCAAAAGATGGGTTGACGGCAACCATGTTTCGGAAGTACACTACACCTATCTAACGGGCAAATAAACTTATAACAAGTTACAACTAAAGGTGAATAATTATGACAGTATTAAAGCGAATTACAAAAGATATGGAACAACCTACGCTGGAAGACATGCAGGAGTTTGTTGACGGGCGCATTGAAATAGTGTATCTTTCTAATGGTGATCACTTAATAATCAATGAAGAGGGTCTGTTGGACGGGCTGGAGCCAAACACGGAAGCCACAGATATTTGGTGGTCAGATGTTGGGCTGGATAATGTACTGTCCTATGGCATGCCGCCATTGGTGGGTGATATACTTTTAATTGAAGAAGGGCTTAAGTAATATGATAGTATTTAATTATGCAAGTAAAAAAGAGCTTAAAGAAAATATTGGCAAGCCCATTGACTATATTGAGACTAGCTTATTTGGTGAAGAATACATACGAAATGGGGTAATGACGGGCGCGAATCGTCCACACATTACAGGAAAGGGACGCGAGTTTTTTGCGCGGGTTACTATGGTTGATGGTCTAATTAAAGGAGTAGAATAATGAATAGCGCAAAGCGTAGGCAGATGATCAAAGAGCAGGAGCGCGAATATCGCAGGGAGTTCTTGACAGATGTGTTCGGATGGTGTACCATCGCATCCTTAAGTTACTTAATGTGGGTTGGATTCTTTTGGATACTGTCCAACCCCATGTCCACTTGGTTTTAATAGGAGTTATAACATGTTACAAAAAAACTGGAATGGTAGTTGTGAGGATTGGTTGCATGGTGACGAGTATCTTGACGATGCAGATGATTATGCACCCATGGAGCAATGGGAAATTGACGAGGCAATCGCTGATATAAAGGGCGATGATAAATGGCTAGAGGAGCAGGAACAATGAGCTATGCACTAAAGTTTGAACCCAATTACCCTGAGTATTGCAACATCTATGACCGTATGCTCTGCCATACTTTGATCAGGGAGATACTGGACGCAGGGTATTCTGTGACTGTGAATGATGGTGAGGATGATTGTCTAGTGGAGTCTAAGGATTTTGCTGAGATACTGGAGGCCATGTCGCAATCAGGTGAGGATATAATTATTCCTTGTGATTCTGCTGGCGAGGGTGTCGGCTGGTTCTATCTGATCTATTGTAATGGCAGCGAGGGCGATCCAATGATATGCATGTCGGATATGACAGCCAACCCTATCTGTGAGGCTATAGATAAGAAGGTACAGCGTATACTAGAGGAGCAGGAGTTATGATGATATTTGGTAGAATGTTGAGCATAGAGTTGATTAATGGGTGCGGCTTGTTCCTTGAGTTTGCGGATAGCAGGGCAGTTTGGGTCAATAATAAAGAGACTGGCGAAACCTACGCCATGCCCTTTGAAGGTGTGCTGCTACACTTGCCCTTCATTCTGATCAGCTATGGTCGTGTATATGAGGAGGTGGAGCAGTGATTTTTTTAGTTGGTGTGGCTGTTGTTTTTATTGCATTTGTGGTGTGGCTGGTGTATGTTGGGATAACAGTAGAGGACTCTGCTTTAACTAATAAAACAAGCGAGGTAAAAAGTGAGCAAGATTAAAGAACACATGATAGGCTATGAGCCTAGCGATTGGATTGAACCCAAAGCACATGTCATGGTTGACGAGTTGATTGAGTATCAGGTATACTGCATGTCGTTATCTGAGTTGACATCCAGAGTGGCACAGCAGATGCGTGACGAATACTACAACAACCCCTATGGTGACATGGTAAGCAAACACAACGAGGTATTTCCCAATGAGTAGATGTAAAGCGTGTGATGTTATACTGAACGAGTACGAACTAAAAAGGATTGACCACCAAACAGGCCAGCATCTTGACCTGTGTAACGAATGCGCTGCACACTCTAACGATGCGGTCTTGGAGGAGGTCAACAAAGTATTTGATAGTTTAAGCAATGAAGAGCTTGACAGGCTGGTCAATGCTTGATATAATATTCAGGTATTAAAGGGAAATGTTTAGTATTAATCTTTAAAGTTTTAACCAAACGATACTTAAGTTGTAACAAGTTATAACTTAGTGTCAAACCACAACCTAGAAGGATAGTAATTATGGCAGTAGTAGAAGGTACAATAGCGTTTGAAAACCTAGACACCCACGAGATGTATCAGGGTCAATCCACTGGCAAGTATTCAGTTGTCATTAGCTTAGACGACCAGACCGCAGAGCAGTTGGCTGGTATGGGTGTCAAGCTACGCGAGTACGAGGGTACTAAGCAACGTAAGTTTAGTACAAAATATGATGTACCTGTGATGGATGCAGATGGTCAGCCCTTTGCTGGTCGCATTGGTCGCGGCTCTAAGGTACGTCTGCTGTGGGCAGAAGGTCAGCCCCATCCTGTACACGGAACGTCCACCTACCTTAACAAGATCAAGGTACTGGAAGTTGCAGAGCAGGAAGGTGGTGAGGACTTCTAATGACAGTTGAGTCAACCTTTGTCCGACATGAGCCATGCCCTGCGTGTGGCTCTAAGGATAACTTGGCTCGTTACTCTGATGGGCATGCCGTCTGCTTCACGGGCGGCTGTTCACATTACGAGCGAGGTGATGGTCAGGTTATCAGCATCCAACAGAAACCAGCGAGGTCATTAGAAATGACAGGAGTAATAGCTGCAATCCCCGACAGGCGTATCAACCAAGCCACAGCACAACGCTATGGTGTCACAGTTGAGTATGGCACAGACGGACAAATTGTAAAGCATCATTACCCGTACCACGACAAGGACACAGGTGCGGTGACAGGAACCAAGGTACGGATAGTAGAAAACAAATCGTTCTATGCGACAGGAGGCTTTGAGAATGCAGCGTTGTTCGGCCAGCAGGCGTTCAAGGGTGGCGGCAAATACATTACGATCACAGAGGGCGAGGCTGATGCACTGGCAGTCAACGAGATGTTTGACGGCAAGTGGCCTGTTGTCTCCATCAGATCAGGTGCAGCAGGTGCAACCAAAGACATCAAAGCAAACCTCGAATGGCTAGAGTCCTTTGAGAATGTAGTGATCTGCTTTGACAGCGACAAGGCAGGACAGGAGGCGGCACGTTCAGTGCTTGACCTGTTCACACCTAACAAGGCTAAGAATGTTGAGCTATCCATGAAGGATGCAGGCGACATGCTCAAGGCTCGTAAGGTGCAGGACTTTGTTAAGGAGTGGTGGAACGCTAAGGCATATCGTCCAGATGGTATCGTTGCAGGTAATGAAACGTGGGACATGATCATCAAGCAGTCCAACGTCAAGTCCATTGACTACCCGTGGTCTTGTCTTAACGAGTACACCCATGGCTTCCGTAGGCAGGAGCTTGTGACTATCACATCAGGCTCAGGCATGGGCAAGTCACAGATCGTCAGGGAGCTAGAGCATTACCTACTGGGTGCGACAGACGACAACATAGGTATCCTTGCGCTGGAGGAGGACATCCCCAAGACAGCGTTAGGCATCATGTCTATCGAGGCTAACAAGCAACTGCACTTGGACAAGACAGTAACTCAGGACGAGAAGAAGGGATACTGGGACAGGACGATGGGGTCAGGACGTATCTTTATGTTCGATCACTGGGGCAGTACAAATGAGGATAACTTGCTAGGACGCATACGCTACATGGCTAAGGGACTGGACTGCAAGTGGATTATCCTTGACCATCTCAGTATTGTTGTCAGTGATCAGGACAATGGAGACGAGCGTAAGGCTATCGACAGCATTATGACCAATCTCCGCAAGCTAGTGCAAGAGACAGGCGTGGGGTTGTTCCTTGTGTCACACCTACGCAGACCAAGTGGAGCCAAGGCGCATGAGGATGGCGGCAAGATCAGTCTGGGAGAACTCAGAGGTTCGGCGGCAATCGCGCAACTTAGCGACATAGTTCTGGGGTTAGAGCGAGATCAGCAACACGCTGACCCTGAGATACGGAACACTACCTGTGTGCGTGTGTTGAAGAATAGATTTGTTGGACTGACTGGCCCCGCATGTTACCTGTACTACGATAAGGAGTCTGGTCGCATGATCGAGACTAACTGTCCAGTACCGGATGATAAAGCGGAGTTCTAATGAAACAGTTTGTATTCGACATTGAAGCCAATGGTCTTAACCCTGACAAGGTATGGTGTATCTGTATGCGTGAGCTAGGTACAAATAATAAGTACACCATAAACCAAAGCGGTGTTGAGATAGGACGCTTCAATCAGTTTTTAGAGGAGCAGGGTGAGTGTGAGTTGATAGGTCACAACATCATTGACTATGACATACCTGTTTTGGAAAGACTGTTAGGTGCAGACTTTAGTAAGTGTAAAATTACTGATACGTTAGTCATGTCAAGACTAGCAAACCCACAGCGCGAAGGCGGTCACTCGCTGGAGAACTGGGGCAATATACTAGGACAACCAAAAGGAGAACACAGTGATTGGGATAACTTTTCGCAGGATATGGTGGACTACTGTTCACAAGATGTTGCAGTTAATGTCTTGGCTTACAAGAGATTGCTCACTGAACTTGATGGCTTTGGAAGCGAGAGCATTGATCTTGAGCATAGAGTACAAAGTATTATCTCGCAGCAAATCAAAGCAGGATGGAAGCTAGACCAAGAGAAAGCCTTTTTATTATTAGCAGAACTAAAGGAGAAGAAGTATGACCTTGAAGATGAAGTGTTACAAACTTTCAAACCGTTACCAACATTTGTCAAAGAGATTACCCCCAAGATTAAGAAAGATGGTACGCATTCGGTTGTTGGGCTTAAGTTTCTAGGCGAACAATGGACTACTGCGGTTGCACCCTTCAGCCGTCTTGACTACCCCGTGTTTAACTTGGGTTCACGACAGCAGATAGGACGTTACCTACAATACTTTGGCTGGAAGCCTAAGCAGTTCACTGAGACAGGACAGCCTATCGTTGACGAGGCAGTGCTAAGTAAAGTGGAAGGCATACCACAGGCATCTTTGATTGGCGAGTACCTGATGATACAGAAGCGTGTAGCACAGGTGCAGAGTTGGTTAGATGCAGTTAAGGATGATGGTAGAGTACACGGGTACGTCAATGCTTGTGGCGCTGTGACAGGCCGCATGACACACTCAAGCCCTAACATGGGACAGGTTCCAGCAGTCTACTCGCCTTACGGCAAGCAATGTAGAGATGTATGGACTGTACCAGAAGGGTACAAACTTGTGGGTTGTGACGCTAGTGGTTTAGAGTTACGCATGCTGGCCCATTACATGAATGACGAGGACTATACTAATGAAATTCTCAATGGAGATATTCACACGGCAAACCAGTTGGCTGCGGGCCTTGACACTAGAGATCAAGCAAAGACTTTTATATACGCTTTCCTTTATGGAGCAGGAGACTCCAAGGTCGGAAGTATCGTTGGAGGAACTAAGCGTGATGGTGCGAGACTTAAGGAAAAGTTCCTCTCAAATACGCCAGCTCTTAGAGAGTTACGAGAACGAGTTGGAGTGGCGGCTACAAGAGGCTATGTTCTTAGCTTGGATAGAAGACGGGTGTCAATACGATCCGAACACGCTGCACTGAACAGTCT
>Ga0206677_10002465_pt1 | contig 16191 bp, 9 predicted proteins | sample M130m12015metaG_FD_155475 | JGI IMG/M metagenome (GOLD analysis project Ga0206677, IMG submission 155475) | Ammonia-oxidizing marine archaeal communities from Monterey Bay, California, United States - M1 30m 12015 | ecosystem: Environmental > Aquatic > Marine > Intertidal zone | place: USA...
AAAGCATAACAAGTTGTGGGCTTGTAATAATTGTATTCAATTTGATAAATCTCACCGTAGGTAAATGTTTCAGGAAGAAAAACTTGCTCAATGGGAAGAATTTCAAAATAAAATTCTTGTTCTTCGATAGAATCGTCAGAGATACAAGATGTAAATAAAACTGCCGTTAAGACAAATAAAAATAATTTTTTCACAATTTCAGTAAATTGAATACGTGCTTATCTATTTACAAGATGCAATAACCTTTAAAAGGTTGCGTTGCATAACATTTGCACCTCCAAAAGCAGAAAGGGTTGTGAATTATTTTTCTGCTGAAATAATAACTTTTATTTTTTCTTCCAGCTCTTCCATAAGTTCAGGGTTGTCTTTAATAATATTCTTAACTGCATCTCGTCCCTGTCCAAGTTTAGTATCGTCATAACTAAACCATGACCCACTTTTTTTAATGATTTCGTTTTCTACTGCGATATCAAGTATTTCGCCAACTTTGGAGACACCTTCACCATACATAATATCAAATTCTGCAAGCTTAAATGGAGGGGCAACTTTGTTTTTCACAACTTTAACACGGGTTTTATTCCCAAGTACGTTACCTGCACTGTTTTTTATTTGAGTGGAACGACGTATATCCAATCTGACTGATGCATAAAATTTTAATGCATTACCACCGGTGGTTGTTTCTGGATTTCCAAACATTACACCTATTTTTTCTCTTAGTTGATTGATAAAAACTACAGTACAATTTGTTTTACTTATCGATGCTGTTAGTTTACGTAAAGCTTGAGACATTAATCGAGCATGTAATCCCATTTTAGAATCACCCATTTCTCCCTCAATTTCACTTTTTGGAGTTAAAGCTGCAACTGAATCTATGACAACGATGTCAATGGCGCCTGATCGAATCAAGTTGTCTGCTATTTCAAGAGCTTGTTCCCCATTATCGGGTTGAGATATTATTAAATTATCTATGTCAACACCCAAGTTTTGAGCATAAAAACGGTCAAAGGCATGCTCAGCATCAATAAAAGCAGCGATACCTCCAGCTTTTTGGGCTTCAGCGATTGCATGCAAAGTAAGTGTCGTTTTACCAGAAGATTCTGGACCATAAATTTCAACGACACGTCCTCTAGGATAGCCTCCAACTCCTAAGGCGATATCTAATCCCAAAGATCCGGAGGGGATAGCATCAACATCAATTACCGCTTGGTCACTCATTTTCATAACTGTTCCCTTGCCGTAAGCTTTATCTAATTTATCTAAAGTCAGCTTTAGCGCTTTTAATTTTGCTTCTTTTTCGTTACCCATTTCTTCAAGTTTTAGTACTGTGAATGCTAAAATAAAACATCTTTAAGCATCAAACAATTTTATAACGCAACCTTTTAAAAGTTTTTACATCTATGAAATAGTAATGGGAATGTTTTTGCTATGAAAAGCATGTTTTTTGATAATTTTCAGAGATAGACATATAAGTTCTAAAGAAAATTGAAAAGGAATCATTATTTTATTGAAAGCACTCTAGATTAACTTCTAGGGTGTTTTTTTTGACTTTGAATAAAAGCTTACATTTGTGAAAACTATTTTCTAACCTTAATCATTGATATAGCATGCAACTGTACAATAAGTTAAGCGTAAAAGAAAGGACTATATTAATCGAAAAAGCGGGTAAAAATCGTTTAACATTGTCTTTTTATCAATATGCGAACATTGAATCACCCAAGGAATTACGAGATCATTTATTTATAGTATGGCACGCTTTAGATGTTCTTGGTAGAATTTATATTGCTAATGAAGGAATTAATGGTCAATTGTCACTACCAGCTGAACAATTTCAGAACTTTAAAGATCATTTGGATACGATTGATTTTTTAAAAGGAGTTCGACTAAATATCGCTGTAGAGCAAAACAACATGTCCTTTCTTAAATTAAAAGTAAAGGTTAGGGATAAAATTGTGGCTGATGGATTAATGGATGCGACTTTCGATGTTACTGATAAAGGAATTCATTTGTCTGCAAAAGAATTTAATGACCTCTTAGCTAATCCAAATACAATTTGTATTGACATGCGAAATCATTATGAAAGTGAAATTGGCCACTTTGATGGCGCTGTAACCCCTGATGTTGACACGTTTAGAGAATCACTTGATATTATAGAGGCTGATTTGCGAGAGCATAAAAATGATAAAAATCTATTGATGTATTGTACTGGAGGAATTCGGTGCGAAAAAGCAAGTGCATATTATAAGCACAAAGGATTTAAAAACGTATTCCAACTAGAAGGGGGAATTATTGAATACACGCGACAAGTGAAGCAACAAGGTCTCAATAATAAATTTATTGGAAAAAACTTTGTTTTTGACGACCGACGTGCTGAAAAAATTAGTGATGATATCATAGCAAAATGTCATCAATGTGGCAACCCATTTGACGTACACACTAATTGTGCAAATGACGCTTGTCATCTTCTGTTTATTCAGTGTGATTCATGTAAGAGCGACATGAATAATTGTTGTTCAGCAAAATGTAAACAAGTTCATAATTTACCTGTTTCAGAGCAAAAAGCACTTAGAAAAGGGCGAGGAAATAGTAATGATATTTTTAAGAAAGGAAGAGCATCTCATTTGCCTTTTAAAAAGGATTTGAGAAATGTATTTGAATCTTTGCCAACCGAAAAATAAATGAATATATACCAACTTCTTAGGTTAAATAGGGTTGTTAAAAATCATAGAATAAAGTTTTTAGCATTGTACTTGCTGCACAAGTTTAACAGACGTTATTTGGCTGTCAATTTTGATCCTGTTTTAGCGTGTAATTTAAGATGTAAAATGTGCTATTTTACGGATTCTGACTATGTGAAAACATTGAAAGGACAATTCAAAGAAGATGATCTTGAACTCATCGCTGAAAGAATATTTAAACGAGCCTTAAAGCTTCAAATTGGATGTGGAACTGAGCCAACATTATACAAGGGGTTGGCTAAGATTGTTGCTTTAGGTAAGCGTTACAAAGTCCCGTATATTTCAATAACAACAAATGCGAATTTATTAGATGAAGAGAAAATTGAAACGCTTTTGAAGGCAGGTTTAGACGAGTTCACGATATCATTACATGGGGTTCATAAAAAGTCCTATGAAGCTTTCATGAAGAAAGCTAGTTATGAAAAATTTCATAAGGTTTTTAAGTCTTTTGAGAAATTAAAGTTAAAATACAATTTTAAGGTTCGTATAAATTATACGTTTAATAAGGATAATTTTCATGAGTTAAGTGAGTTTTTTAATCATTTTAGCGGTGCTAGTTTTGATGTCCTTCAAATTCGTCCGATACAAAAAATCGGTAATACTGAATATAATGATTTTGATTTAGAAACAATCAGATCAGATTATGGAAGAATAATTAAGGATATTAAGAGTGCATGCCAAGAGCATAAAGTCACCTTATTGGCCTCAGACAAAATTCCAATAGTCGGAGGTCTTAATTCTTCTAGTTTTATTTTTGATTACACATTTTGTTATATTTCACCAAATAAATTTTGGAAACCAAACTTTAAATGGAGAGAACAGACCTTTGATGAATTTTCTAAAGAAATAGCTTGGAGTAAAGTTTTACGTAACAATATGTTTAAGTCTAAAAGTGAACTAAAAAATATTAATAATCGTTTAAACTATGAGATTGAATTTAATTAATCTTGTGTTTTTTAAAGTCAGTATAATAATCTTATATTTACATTTTAGTAGTATTAATCTTCGTTCACAGTAGGATATTTGCTTGTGAATTCAATATAACAATCAGATGGCTTGTAACAGTTGTTCCACTGGTAAAGATGGTCAGCCAAAAGGGTGTAAAAATAATGGTACTTGTGGGACTGATAGCTGCAATAAATTGACCGTATTTGATTGGCTTTCAAACATGTCACTACCCAATGGAGAAAAATCTTTTAATTGGGTTGAGGTTCGATTTAAAAATGGAAGAAAGTTATATTATAAAGTTCCTGAAAATATAACCTTAGTTATTGGAGATATTGTAGCAACTCAAGCACAGTCAGGTCATGATGTTGGTATGGTGACTTTAGCGGGGGAGTTAGTTCGGGTCCAAATGAAGCGGAAAAACATTCCAACGGAAAATCCAGAGGCTTTAAAAATCTACAGGAAAGCTACACAAAAGGATATTGATATTTGGTCTTCTGCAAGAGATAAGGAGGAGGCCATGAAGGTTAAAGCCCGTCAATTTGCAATTAATTTAAATCTTCAAATGAAGATTTCAGATATTGAATTTCAAGGAGATGGCAGTAAAGCTACTTTTTATTACACTGCTGACGAACGTGTAGATTTTCGAGAGCTTATAAAGGTGTTCGCGAAAGAATTCCGCACAAGAATTGAAATGAAACAGGTTGGTTTCCGTCAAGAGGCCTCACGATTGGGAGGAATTGGTTCCTGTGGACGAGAATTATGTTGTTCTACTTGGTTAACAGATTTTCGTTCTGTGAGCACTTCTGCTGCCCGATACCAACAACTCTCTTTGAATCCGCAGAAGCTTGCCGGTCAATGTGGGAAATTAAAGTGCTGTTTAAATTACGAGTTAGATACTTACCTAGACGCCTTAAAAGATTTCCCAAAATCTGATGTAAAGGTTTTAACTGCAAAAGGTAAAGCCATTTGTCAAAAAACGGATATTTTTAAGAGACATATGTGGTTTGCATATGAAGGTGAATGGATGAATTGGTTTAAATTAACAGTTGATCAAGCAAAAGAAATTATTGCGCTTAACGCTAAAAATCAAAAACCTCAAAGCCTTGAGGAGTATGCTGAAGAACTTAAGGAGGAGACAAAGGTTGAATTTGAAAATGTGGTTGGCCAAGACAGTTTAACACGTTTTGATAGTCCAAAACGGAATAAGAAACGTAGAAATAATAGGAACAAGAACAGAAATAGAAAAAAGAAATCTAAAAGTGCTAAATAAGGTTCAAATTATCGTTGCATGTTGTATTTTGTTAGTTGTTTCTTGTGATTCATATAAAATATTTGACGAGTATAAATCTGTTAATGGGAGTTGGCAAGCCAAGAATATTGTTGAATTTTCATTTACTTTTAAAGACACAATCGAATCTTATAACGTGTTTATTAATGTTAGGAACAATAATAATTACCAATACAATAATTTGTTTTTAATTGGTGAAATTAAATTCCCAAATGGGAAAAGCATTACAGATACTTTAGAATATAAAATGGCTAAACCAACTGGTGAATTATTAGGAACGGGTTTTTCTGATGTGAAAGAAAATAAACTTTGGTATAAAGAGCGTATTGTTTTTGATGAATCAGGCTTATATAAAATTAAACTGCAACATGCCATGCGTGAAAATGGTAATATTGACGGATTAGAGTCGTTAAACGGTATTACAGATATAGGACTTAGAATAGAAAAAGCGATAGCGCATTAGCGAGTTAATTTAACGCTGTTATTGGGAGACCTTAGAATATGGGAAAAATAAAAAAAGGAAAAAAACGTCCAAACTATTCTAGTTACATTAAATGGTTTTGGAAATTGTTTGTTTTAGGAGTTTTAGGAATTACTTCGATGTTTTTGCTTGCGTCGGTAGGTGTTTTTGGGGAATTACCAGATCATACATTATTAGAAAACCCACGAACAAATTTAGCAAGTGAAATTATCTCAGCTGATGGACAGTTAATAGCAAAATATTATCTTGATGACAATAGAACTCCTGTTGATTATAATGAGTTGCCAAAACACCTAGTTGATGCTCTTATTGCTACAGAGGACGCGCGATTTCATGAGCATTCTGGTATAGATGGGTTTGGTACTCTTAGAGCATTTGCATTTTTAGGGAAACGAGGTGGTGCGAGTACTATTTCTCAGCAATTAGCAAGACAGCTTTTCGTTGGAGAACATGCAAAAAATACGTTAGAGCGAATTACTCAAAAAATAAAAGAATGGATTATTGCAATTAGGCTTGAACGTCAGTACACAAAGGAAGAAATCATCGCACAATATTTCAATATTTATGACTTTGGAAATTATGCTGACGGTATTAGGAGTGCAGCGAGAATATATTTTGGAAAAGAACCAATTGCTTTGAATTTGAAAGAGTCTGCAATGTTAGTTGGGATGTTTAAAAATTCATCATTTTACAATCCTCGTTCACATAGAAATCCTGTAGGAACTAAAAATAGAAGAAATGTCGTTTTATCTCAAATGGCAAAATACGGATTTATCTCTGAAGTTATAAAAGATTCGCTTAAACAAACGGAGCTTGACCTTAACTATACTCCAGAATCTCATCGTGAAGGAATGGCTACGTATTTCAGAGCATATCTCCAAGAATTCATGAAAGATTGGGCCTCCAAAGAAGAAAACAGAAAACCAGACGGAGAAAAGTATAATATTTATAAGGATGGTTTAAAAATTTATACAACCATAGACTCAAGAATGCAGCAATATGCTGAAAAAGCAGTTGCTAAACATATGCCAAGACTTCAAGCAGAATTTTTTCATCAAAATACACCAAGAAGAAATCCCACAGCACCTTTTCTTGAGTTAGAAAAAGAGGAAATAGAAAACGTGATGAACAGAGGAATGCGACGTTCTGAAAGATGGCGTAAAATGAGATATGATTTAAAAAAATCAGAAAAGGAAATTATATCATCTTTCGATGAACCGATTCAGATGAATGTTTTTTCATGGAAAGGAGGCGAATACACAGAGATTGATACAGTGATGACTCCAAGAGACAGTATGCGTTATTACAAGTCTTTTTTGCGACCAGCGATGATGGCAATGGAACCACAAACAGGACATGTTAAGGCATGGGTTGGAGGAATGAATTACCGACATTTCCAATATGATATGGTTAAGCAGGGTAAGCGTCAAATAGGGTCAACTTTTAAGCCTTTCGTGTATGCTGCTGCAATTGATCAACTGCATTTGTCTCCGTGTGATACTTTACCACGATCACAAATTACGATTGATGCATATAAGCACGGCAATCCTGAACCTTGGGCTCCTAAAAATTCTGGAGGTAAATATGAGGGTTTTTTAACGCTAAAATCGGCCTTAGCAAATTCTGTAAATACAGTAACAGCAAGACTGATTGACAAAATTGGTCCACAGCCAGTCATTGATTTAGCACACAGCCTTGGTGTTCAACAAGATATTTTACCTGTTCCTTCAATTGCTTTAGGCACGCCAGACTTAAGTGTTTATGAAATGGTAGCTGCTTATTCTAGTTTTGCAAATAAGGGAGTATACACAAAACCAGTTATGATAACAGCGATAGAGGATAAAAATGGAACAATTTTATTTCAAACAGTTCCTGAAACAAAAGATGTTCTTAGCGAAGAGGCTGCTTATGTTACTGTAAACTTATTGAAAGGAGTGACTGAAGGAGGATCAGGAACAAGATTGAGACATACCACTGCAACTGATATTGTGTATAAGGAAATCATTACAGGTTATCCTTATGAGTTTGATAATCCAATAGCAGGAAAAACAGGGACGACTCAAAATCAGAGTGATGGTTGGTTTATGGGAATGGTTCCAAATTTAGTAACAGGTGTATGGGTCGGTGGAGAAGATAGAGCAACACATTTTGAGAAGATTGCCTATGGTCAGGGAGCGTCCATGGCATTACCTATTTGGGCATTATTCATGAAAAGTTGTTATGCAGATACATCATTAGCAGTTTCTAATGAAGAATTTGAACAGCCAGAAAATTTATCTATTGAGGTTGATTGTGAAAAATATACGGAACTTCAAAATAAGAACAAAAACTTGTTAGATGCCATTCCTGAAATCGATTTTTAGCATGTTTCATGGTACATAGTGCGAAGCCTATAAATGTTATTAAATCAGTTATAATTTAGAAGTATGATAAATAAAAAAGTAGATAATGTTATTGATGCTTTAAGAGGCGTAACAGGCGGTATGACCATGATTTTTGGTGGATTTGGGCTAAGTGGAATACCAGAAAATGCAATTGCAAAACTCGTCGATTTAGAAGTTTCTGAATTAACTTGTATATCCAATAATGCAGGGGTTGATGATTTCGGTTTAGGGCTGTTGCTACAAAAAAAACAGATTAAAAAGATGATTTCCTCGTATGTTGGAGAAAATGATGAGTTTGAACGTCAAATGCTAAGTGGTGAATTGGATGTAGAATTGATACCTCAAGGCACTTTAGCCGAACGTTGTAGAGCTGCGCAGTCAGGTTTTCCTGCAATTTACACACCAGCAGGTTATGGAACTGAAGTTGCCGAAGGTAAAGAAACAAGAGAATTTGATGGTAAAATGTATGTTTTAGAGCATGCCTTCAAAGCAGATTTTGGTTTTGTGAAAGCATGGAAAGGTGATGCTGCAGGAAATTTAATTTTTAAAGGGACAGCTAGAAATTTTAATCCTAATATGTGTGGGGCTGCAAAAATTACTGTTGCTGAGGTCGAGGAGCTAGTTCCTGTTGGTTCTTTGGATCCAAATCAAATTCATATTCCAGGAATATTTATTCAAAGAATTTTTCAAGGAGACTTTTATGAAAAGAGAATTGAACAACTAACTGTGAGACAAAAAAATTAATATGTTAGACAAAAATGGTATTGCGAAGCGTATTGCAAAAGAGGTTAAAGACGGCTATTATGTGAATTTAGGTATTGGCATTCCTACGTTAGTAGCAAATTATGTGAGAGAAGATATCGAGGTTGAATTTCAGAGTGAGAATGGTGTTTTAGGAATGGGTCCTTTCCCTTTTGAGGGTCGTGAAGATGCCGATGTAATCAATGCAGGAAAACAAACAATTACGACATTACCTGGTGCTAGTTTTTTTGATTCAGCAATGAGTTTTTCAATGATTAGAGGTCAGCATGTCGATTTGACTATTCTTGGAGCTATGGAGGTGTCTGAAAATGGAGACATAGCAAACTGGAAAATTCCTGGTCGTATGGTAAAGGGTATGGGAGGAGCTATGGATTTAGTTGCAAGCGCAGAAAATATTATTGTTGCAATGATGCATACGAACAAAAAAGGTGAATCTAAATTACTAAAGCAGTGTTCTCTTCCATTAACAGGAGTTGGTTGTGTTAAAAAGATTGTTACCAACCTGGCTGTAATTGAAGTTACAGAATTGGGATTTGTACTTCAAGAACGAGCCCCAGGAGTTTCAGTTAGCGATATTGTTAACGCAACAGACGGGAACATCATAGTCAATGGTTCAATTCCAGAAATGAAATTATAGCTTCTTTCAAAATTTATTAATTAAAAAAGAAATATTTCAAAACTTCAATAGAAATAAAAGACTTTTTAGTTCTAAATGTTAAAAATTAATGCATTTCATCGAATATTTATGCTTTTTGACTGATTAATAAAGAAAAAGCAACATATTTACAGTGTTGATAAAATAATCAATTTAGTTCTTTTAAAGTTTTGAATTAGTACAGCGTTAAATCTACCATGAGCTTAACCTTTAGATTTTGCCCTAAATCTACCATGAGCTAAACCTTTTAGATTTTGCCCTAAATCTATCATGAACTTAACCTTTTGGATTTTGCCCTAAATCTACCATGAACTTAACCTTTTGGATTTTGCCCTAAATCTACTTTTATTTTAATTTAAATAAAAGCCTTGTCTTCACAACTCTTTAAGAGTCTTGTAGTTATCTTATTTTTCAACTTTTTTGTTACATTACTAATTTTTTTTCTTTTTAGTGAAAAATCGCTCTATTTTGATACATTAGTTTTATAGATGGGTCAAGCGCCATTCATGTACTATTTTTCTAGTCAATTTATTTACTTAGATATAAATGCAATGATCGTATTGGAGATTATTTAGCACAGATCTAATTGAGATAAAATTATTTAAATAGATTATTTTTTTACTTTAAAATCCATTAATTATATAAAGTTTTTTGTGTTGCTAATGATTAAATTACATTTCTATTTAGAGGGAAAATAATAATTGATATTAGTTGAATTGTCAATGAATAAGGGCTATACAGTCATTTTTTTTTTTTGATAATTTGATATATATATGTATTTTTAGATAAAAATTAATCCTCCCTTTATGAAAGCAAAATTTATCTTTTGGACGTTTTGTCTATTGTTAATTAATAATCTCACAGCGCAACAAAGAGAGTGCGCCACCATGTCTAATCTTGAATATAGAAGTCAAATTGATCCTAATCTTCAAAAAAAAATGTTAGATATAGAATCTTATACCCAAAGAAAAATTCAAGAATTACAATCAAAATCAATAGAAGGTAATATCATAACAATACCTGTTGTAGTACATGTAATTTATAGTAATCCTAATGAAAATATCAGTGACGCACAAATAGTATCACAAATACAAGTTTTAAATGATGATTTTAGACGAACAAACTTAGATGCTGACGGCGTTTGGTCACAAGCAGCCGATACAGAAATAGAATTTTGCCTAGCTAGCGTTGATATGAACGGAAATTCCACGAATGGGATTACTCGAAAATCTTCTACTAGAACTTCTTGGGGCACTAACGATGACATGAAGAGCACGTCACAAGGAGGCGTAGATCCTTGGGATACGTCACAATATTTGAATATGTGGGTCTGTAATATTGGGGGAGGTATTTTGGGTTACGCTCAGTTCCCAGGGGGGAATGCATCGACTGACGGTGTTGTAATGGGTCCTCAATATTTTGGAAGTAAAGATGGTGGATCAGGGTTTTATTTGTCTGCACCTTTTGATTTAGGAAGAACAACAACTCATGAAGTTGGTCATTTTTTAAATTTAAGACATATTTGGGGTGATGGTAATTGTAATGCGGATGATGGAGTAACCGACACACCAACATCGGATGGCGCAAACTATGGTTGTGCTTCGGGAACGGTTTCGTGTAGTTCAGTAGATATGGTGCAAAATTATATGGATTATAGTGATGACGGATGTATGAATCTTTACACACAGGGTCAAACAAATAGAATGCGAGTTATTCTCCTTCCCGGTGGAGTGCGGGCAAGTTTAGGAGCTTCAAATAAATGTGATGGTGGTGGAGTTATTCCGACGTGTAGTGATGGTATTCAAAATGGTAACGAAACAGGAGTTGATTGTGGCGGATCTACATGTGAACCTTGTCAGATTGAATGTAATGAAAATTTAATCAATGTCTTACTTACTTTTGATCAATATCCAGAAGAAACTGCATGGACAATTACTGATACTAATGATGCAATAGTCGCCTCTGGAAGTTATTCTAGTGCTAACCCTGACGGCTCATCCATTTCTGAATCATTGAATTTACCTAATGGTTTTTATGAATTTACAATTACAGATAGCTACGGCGATGGAATTTGTTGTACCTATGGCAACGGTTCATATTCAGTATCAGACGCCTCGGGTGTATTTATAACTGGAGGGTCTTTTGGATCAAGTGAATCAACTCAGTTTTGTATAGATGGAACTTCTGAGCCTTCTTGTGGGGATGGTGTACAAAATGGTGACGAAACAGGCATTGATTGTGGTGGCTCAAATTGCGAGCCCTGCGAACTTCCTCCATCATGTGATGATGGAATACAAAATGGTGATGAAACAGGCACTGATTGTGGTGGTTCATCTTGTGAGCCTTGTAATTCAGGTGGAACTGTAATAATTAATGAAGGCTATTTTGAAACAGGATGGGATAATTGGGAAGACGGAGGCAGTGATTGTGCAAGGTATACAGGCTCTTTTTCTACTGAGGGGACTTATTCCATAAGACTTAGAGATAATTCTGGAATTGCATCATCAATGACGCTGAACAATATTAATTTATCTTCTTTTGCTAAAGTGACAATTAGCTTTAGTTTTTATGCAAATAGTATGGAAAATGGAGAAGATTTTTGGTTACAGTTTAATGATGGTTCTGGTTTTAGCACCATTGCAACTTATGCAAGAGGAACAAGTTTCCCTGGTAACGGGGCATATACAGCAAGTTTTGAATTGCTACCAGAGAACTATAATTTTGTGAGTAATGCTGGCTTTAGGTTTAGATGTGACGCCTCGGGTAACAATGATCAAATATACATAGATGAAGTGGTTATTTTTGGTGAGTTAGATGGTCCAGACAGCACTCCGCCTGTAATCACCCTAAACGGAGCTTCAATAATTAATTTGAATCTCAATAGCACCTATACAGAGCAAGGTGCAACGGCAACTGATAATATTGATGGGAACTTATCTGGAAGTATTAATATTTCAGGGACTGTAAACACTAGTGCTGCAGGAACATATTTTGTAGCCTACAATGTTAGTGACACCGCTGGAAATGCTGCTGATACCGTTATTCGTACAGTGAATGTTATACAGGATACAACACCGCCTATAATTACATTGGTAGGCTCTTCTAACATTAGTTTAGAACAAGGAGATACTTACAGTGAACAAGGCGCTACTGCTATCGATAATGTTGATGGAGATATTTCTGACAGCATAACAATTGGGGGAGATACAATTAATACTAGTGTTGTTGGATCTTACGATGTTTTATATTCTGTAAGCGATGGTGCAGGAAATTTTGCTCAAGTGAGCAGAACGGTCGTTGTTAGTCTAGACACCACTGCACCTTTAATTATATTGAATGGTTTTTCAGAGGTCAATCTTAATGTTGGAGACACTTATTCTGAATCAGGCGCAACAGCACAAGATAATTTTGATGGAGATCTTACTGCTGATATAGTTATTGATAATCCTGTTAATACTAGCATAGCAGGAACCTACTTAATAACTTATGATGTGAGTGATGCTGCTGGGAATAATGCTGCCACAGTTACTCGAACAGTGGTTGTTATTGATGAACCAACAGGGCCTGTTATTTTGAATGAGGGCTATTTTGAAACAGGGCTAGATGGCTGGATAGACGGTGGTAGTGACTGCGCAAGAGTCAGTAATTCAGCATATGCATTTGAAGGAAATTATTCTATTAGGATAAGAGATAATTCAGGAGTAGCCTCCTCAATGACTTTATCAGGTGTTGATTTGACATCGTATACGGATGTACAAATAGATTTCCATTTTTATGTTCGTAGTATGGAGAATGGAGAAGATTTTTGGCTGCGTTATTTTAATGGTTCCATTTGGGAAACGGTAGCGACTTGGACTAGGGGAGTGGACATCAATAATAACACGTTTTACAGCGCGACTATTGTATTATCTGCTGCTCAATATAACTTGAGTAATAATTCAGGGTTTAGATTTCAAAATGACGCTTCAGGGAATAATGATCAAATATTCATTGACCAGGTAGTTATTAAAGGACTCAATGGAGGAGCGAGACTAATAAATAATAAAACTGAGCCTGTGGGTTATTTTGAGTCAAGAAACACCTCTGAATATGATGTCTTAATTTTTCCAAATCCAGTTTCAGGAAATCATTTAAATATTGTTTTATTAGATTATGATGAAATTTCTTATCGTGTGATTAATATGTTAGGTCAAACAGTAGATTCTGGCCAATTAAAAAGTCAACAAGTAAATGTTGAGAATTTAGAATCAGGAATGTACTTCATAGAAATTAATGATGGAGACGAAGTCTTCATTAAAAAGTTTATTCGAAGATAATTTAAGCAGTCTATTTAAAATAAAAAGTCTAGATCTGAGATCTAGACTTTTTATTTTGCGAAATAATTTTTATGATGTTAAATTTTTCACGAAGCTTTTAATTTTAACAAAATTTTAATATTTTCAATAACTCTTAATAAATAACTAATAATTTTACTATGAAATTTTATTCTGCGACTTTAGCCATGTGCTTTTTTGTCTTTGGATCAGTGATAGCACAACAAAAACAAAACGATGATACGTTCAAATATCCTGATGTTTTAAAATTTAATATTAGTCAAACCGGTGAACCTAATTCAATTATTTTTAAAAATTCTACACAGATTAGACCTTCGCAAGTTGATATGTTATTTAATAGAATTTTAAAGGTATCTAAAGAAGATGATATGCGATTGTTATCTTCTAAAGAAGACCACCTTGGTTTTAAACACGATAAATACACGCAGTATTATAACAATATCCAAGTAGAATTTGCAACCTATATAATTCATTCAAAAAATGGAAAAGTGACGTCTATGCGTGGAGATTATTTTAATGTTAAAGGTGTTAAAACAAATCCAAATATTTCTAATATAGCCGCGTTTAACGCGGCGATAGGACATGTAAACGCCAAGGCTTATATTTGGGATAATGAAGCTGAAGCAGAGGTTTTAGAGTATCAAAAGCCAACAGGAGAGCTTGTTATTTTTCCTGTAATGTCAAAGATTAATGATGTGCCTCGGTTAGCCTTTAAATTTGATATTTATGCTCAAGAGCCTGTATATCGTGCAGATGTTTATATTGACGCACTAACAGGAGAATTTATATTTGAAAATAAGAAAATTCATCATGTCGATGTTTCTGCTTCAGGACAGAGCTTGTATAATGGTAATGTTTCCTTTACAGCAGACAACTTATCAGGATCTTATCGTTTGCGTCAGTCTGTTGATGGTGGCGGCATACAAACTTTTGATATGAATAATGGTACAAATTATGGTAGCGCTAGTGATATAACTAGTAATTCAACATCCTTTAATAGCCCTACTGGTGTTCAAGCTCATTTTGGAGCTGAACAAACTCATAAATATTTTAGCCAAGAACACGCTAGAAATTCATATAACGGGAATGGTGCAGTAATACGTTCTTATGTCAGCTACAATAATAATTATGTTAACGCTTTTTGGGATGGCTCTAGAATGACATATGGTGATGGTGATGGGGTGAATTATGGACCATTGGTTTCTGTGGATATTGTAGGTCATGAAATCACACATGGGGTGACTGAATATGCGGCAAATTTAGTTTATAGTTATCAATCTGGAGCTTTAAATGAATCATTTTCAGATATTTTTGGTGAATCCATTGAAAAATTTGCGACAGGGACTAACGATTGGTTGATGGGTGATGACATTGGAGCTGGAGGTAGTGGCGGAGCGCTCCGCTCCATGAGTAATCCGAATATTTATGGCGATCCAGACACTTATCTTGGGACAAATTGGTATAGCGGTTCTGGAGACAACGGTGGGGTGCACTACAATTCTGGAGTACAAAATTTTTGGTTCTATTTGTTAACTGTTGGTGGTAGTGGTACAAATGATATTGGCGATGCTTACTCCGTATCATCAATTGGAATGAATAAAGCTGCTGCGATTGCTTATCGTAATTTGACAGTATACCTTACAACAAATTCTCAATACAGTGACGCAAGAAATGGCGCAATACAGTCAGCTATTGATTTATATGGATCAGGATCAATTGAAGAGATAGCAACAACTAATGCATGGTATGCTGTTGGTGTTGGTGAGGCATACGTACAAACATGTGCACTAACAGCGCCAGCTGGATTGACCGCTTCCAATATTACAGATAATGGTTTTGTAATTGAATGGAGCAATGTTTCAGGTGCAGTAAGTTATACCGTAACGATCAATGGAAGTACCGATATTGTAGCAGGACTGAGCTACAATGCAAGCGGCTTGATTGCTGGAACTGACTATAATGTTATGGTTCAAGCAAACTGTAGCCCAGGAGACAGCGGAGTTTCTTCAAGTATTAGTTTAACAACTACTGGTACGACACCTTTAGTATATTGCAATTCTTCGAGTAGTAATATAAATGACGAATATATTGGACGGGTTCAGTTAAACTCTATTGATAATTCATCTGGAGCACAATTTTACACAGATTTTACTGGTATTTCTACAGCGTTAATGGAAGGTACAGAACATACCTTGACGGTGACACCAATATGGACAGGAACAATTTATTCTGAGGGTTATGCTGTTTGGATTGATTATAATAAAGATGGAGATTTTGCTGATTCTGGAGAACTTGTTTGGTCTCAATCACCCACACAAACGACACCAGTAAACGGAAGCTTTATTGTCCCTGAATCAGCTGTAAATGGTGCAACAAGGATGAGAGTTTCTATGAAGTATAATGGTGTGCCCTCATCATGTGAATCTTTTACCTATGGAGAAGTCGAAGATTACACAGTAGTCATTGAAAGTGCGGGTCCAGATACAACAGCACCAGTGCTAGTTTTAAATGGTGCTTCTGTTATTAATTTAGAGCAAGGGTCTAGTTATACTGAGCAAGGGGCTACCGCTTCAGACAATATAGATGGAGATATCACTTCGAGTA
>Ga0206677_10002466_pt1 | contig 16189 bp, 20 predicted proteins | sample M130m12015metaG_FD_155475 | JGI IMG/M metagenome (GOLD analysis project Ga0206677, IMG submission 155475) | Ammonia-oxidizing marine archaeal communities from Monterey Bay, California, United States - M1 30m 12015 | ecosystem: Environmental > Aquatic > Marine > Intertidal zone | place: USA...
AGTTAAACTATCATACCAAGTTCTATCTTTAGTATCAATAGATCTCATCTCTTCTTTGATGTTTAGTTTATTTGACAATTATTACTTCCCCTTCAGTTTCTATCCAAACTTTTGCACCACACGGTAATGGTTTATCTGGACTATAAACAACTTTACTATCACCTTTAATATGTACTTCATGTGCATAGTCATTGCTCTTAGATGTTTTACATGTTAACACAGGCTCTCTATCACCAGACTTAGCGTTACGTTTAATTATATGCTGATTAACGTGTATTCTAGTTTTCATTGTACTACCAAAGCTCGCTAATGTCAAGTACCTCAGGTAACTTGTTTGATTCTTTTACAAATAATACACAAGGTGCATTTGGTCCATCATGTAGTGGTACATTTAGTAAATGGCCGAATTTAAGTTTAGGTGCATACCATTTAACATCAGTATAAATGTTAGTAATGCTTACATCCAAGTACTTAGGTGTAAAACCAGTTACTGGATTAAATGCAAATACACTAAAACCTCTATCATTTAAACTCATTAAACTTAATACTTCTGGATCTCCTACTGTAGGATCGCAAATTACAACACTCCAATCTAATGGCATAGTAATTTGATATTCACCAATTTTTAATACTGCCGCTGGTGCATAAAAACTTTCCAAGAACACTAATGGGATGAAGTAGTAATCAATAAAACCTGGATTACTGTAATCTAAAATACTGTATCTTAAATCATCTATAGTATCTGGTATGTCATCTAGTTCATACGTTTCGTTTTCAACTGTTAATATTTTCATTATTTTTCCTTATTGCCAATCAACTTTTTCAATGCTGAATGGATAGTTTGCTTCTTTATAAAACTTCTTACGCTCTGTTAAGTGTTTTTTGCTAAATTTTGCTGTACTGGTGATGTCCCATATTTGAACATTATCTTTATCTTCTGCTTTACGTATTCCACGACCAATACTTTGAATGACTCTAACAAAACTCTTTCCAGGTTCTATTAGTACCAGATTAAAAATACGTGGAATGTTAATTCCTACTGCCGCAACTCCATAAGTTGCTACTACAATTTGATTAGTTCCTTCATTAATATTATCATACTGATCTTTACGATCTGTAGTTTTCATTTCTCCACTAACAAAGTTAGCTTGTGGAAGATTATCACAAATTAATCCACCTGCTTTAATCCTATCTACTAATACAAGTGTATTGCCTGATGCTGATACTTTTTCAATTAATCCACTTACATATTGCATACGATCTTTATCTGTAGTAAGATAAGTTAATTCGCTTTGATAATTATTATACTCTGCAAATTCTTTCATTTGCACAACGTTAACATGACATTGACTAAGCACATCCATGCCTTGTAGTTCGCTTGCACTAAGTTTATTAGTTACATCACCTAAGCATGCTTGCAAACTAACTTTCTCATGATCTGCTTTAGGTATAGTACCTGTTAATCCCCAACGTAGTGGAATGTTTGCAAATTCTTTAGTAAGTAATTCTTTTAACACATCTGCTTTTGCTTGGTGCACCTCATCTACTATTACACATACAACGTCTTCAGCAAAGTCTGCTAAACTTAGGTCTGATTCACCTTCTCTAAATCTTTTCTTAATACTATTCAAACTTTGCCATGTACAAATAGTATGAGTTTTTCCTAATTCTTTTTTATCGCCAAAGTAAACACCAACGTCTAATCCTAGATTGTTATAATCATCAAATGTTTGACGTACTAAATCTTTGTTTGGTACAATAACAATTGATCTTCCATATGTTTCCACACGTTCGCTAAGTGCCGCGGTTATTAATGTTTTACCTGCACCTGTTGCAATTTCTTGTAAACAATGTGGAGTCTCTAAAAACTTATTAACAATCTCAATCTGATAATCACGCAATGTTACTGGCTCACCTGCAACCGGATGTTTTTCTGGCCATAATTTATGTTGAAATGTAGTTTTATCAACTGTTGGAAAATTAAAATCAAACTTATTTCTTAAGTCATCAATATCAATTTCATATCCATTATCCATAATAGTAGGAAGTACTCTATCAAGTAAATTAATATAAGTAACACCACCTACTGTAAAGTAACTTTGACATCCATCCCATCTACCTAATTTATATGCTGGCACATGGTATGCATATGGTAAAAAGAACTTTAATTCTTTCTCACATTTACGGCGGGTATTAACATCAAGACCTTCTATCTTGCAGTTAACTTCATCTTTTAAAACAATTTTACATTTCATACTAGTATAATACATTAACTTAGACAAAAAGTCAAGTTAAAGCCTTTATAATGTTAAATATTTTAAGAGTAAAAATAGACATATCATAGTTACTATAATAGAAACTATCAATGATAACCAGAATCCTTGATGCATAATCAAATACGCAAACACAGGAAAGAATATTAAACTTACTAAAACAAAATAAACAGTTTCTTTTGCTAACTGTGAAAATACCTCAGGCTGAATTCCGCTATAATGCATAAAGAATATGCTTACAATACTGCTTAGTGGTATTCCTAATATAAGAGCACCAATAGTCGGGTTGCCTCGTTCTGCGGCAGTTACAACACCTGCTATTACTAGTCCACCTATAACTGCTTTAAGTAAGAATTCCATAATATTATTTATGTCATAAAAAAAGCCCCGAAGGGCTTTTTCTAAAATTTATTTTTATGCTCTTCGCATACATGTAACTTCTGCAGTACGTTTCCACTTATCAGCACCAAAGCTCTTTTTAAGATCTGCAAGTTTAGTTACCATTCTCAAACTAACTTCTCGCATTTTTTCTTTGTTAGAACACATGAAGTCCATTAAGTCATCTTGCTCTTCTGTTGTAAACTGATATTCATTAAGCATACCATCTGCAACAATCTGCTTACAACGTAGAACTTTTTCTCGCATTGTATCCATTGTAAGATCTAAGTAATGACATCTTGACATAATAGCCGCTAAGTGATCAGCAATTTTACCACGCACATTATCAAACTTAAGGTTAGTAATAAAGATAACACTACCTTGGAATTCAAAAGTATCTGGAATACCTTCACGTCTTAGTAATGCACTATCTGTATTCCAACTTAGTTTACGTTTCTTACATGAATCAAGTGCCGCTTTAAGCAAGTTAAGACTTGTCTCATCATACAATACTGTATCACAATCGTCTAACACAAGAACACTATTTTTGTCTGCGTTATTGTAAAGTACTTTGTACAAACCAATTGCACTAGAAGCACCTTTAATAACTTCATAACGTAATTTGTTACCTGCAATAGCATCAAACAAATTATTCTTTTCTAGAACTTGTTCAACACCAAAACTTTTACCAACACCTGGAGGGCCTGTTACAACCATACCACGTACAACACCATCGATAGATGCTTGTGTCATATCGTCTAAGATGCTAAAACGCTCTCGCATACGTTCTATGATCATCTCATCTGTTTCTTTTGGATTGTCCTTTGCCTTACTTGGTAGGACCTCAATAATAGTCTCGCCTTTAGTGTTTTTACGAGCTTGTTTTAGTTGCATATTAGCCATTTATAACTCCTGTTTTTTATTAACTATACTTACAGTATACAGTAAGACTTCTTGCTTGTCAACCTATATACGTCAACTTTTTTAATTTTTTTTTGGTTTGTTTATTCATAGAATTGGGCCCAATATAAAAAGGGCCCAATAATGTATATTTTGTGCTAACTACGCCGCTACTCTTTTTTTAGCGATTGTGTACTCTACTGCTGGTCTGCCTTGCATGCCAGATTCGATCGCTGTAGCTTTGATGTTAAAGCCTTCAGCTCTTAATTCTGAAAGTCTTGCACCTGGAGATGCGATGTCTAATTTATCTCTTAGAACATCCATAGTAAACGTTTTACCAGTTCCCCAAAATTTAGCTAGGATTTGTTGATTCTGTGTTCCTTCTTTAAAGAACTTAGTTCCTACTGCTTTTGCTTTTCTCATAATATAACTCCTTTTTTTATTATTGTTATTAGTTATTATTAAGTATAATATATATGAGTTTTGCTATTTGTCAACCTTTAAAAAACCCTTATATTTCAAGGATTTTAACCCGGTTAACCATAGTTTCTTTAGCATTTGTGTACTTTGATAGCTCATGTTTGTTAACAGTAGCCCTAATTTTAATGTTTCTACCGTTTATAATGCTACTAATATCTGGCTGATCTCTCCACCAAAACTTAATTAAGTCTTTTTTAGCATATACAGTAGTAATCATGTAAATATTGCTAGTTTGTATGAATTTAACATCCATTACTTCTACTGATAAATCGTAACGTTTACCTCTATCTCCAAAGTACTGGCTACTATGCTTTAGCGAAGATAACTTATCTTCAACTTCTTCACGTTTTTTGTCAATATTTACACTATGTGGTAAACTAGCTATAATACTAACAGTAAATTTGTTAACATTTGCTTCAGATAGAGATTTAACAACGTTAGCCTCAAAACTATTAAGGTTGTTAGTCATTTTCTTAATCATAAGTTTACCATTAATAACAGTAATCAAATCATTAGCTTTTGTAATTTGTTCTTCTGTAAAATTCATTTTAGGATTTTCAATAATATCAACAATACATGATTTATTATCTTCAATTATGACTGGATTTTCAGGATCTGAGTGATCTGTATATCCTTGTCCACTTTTAATAAAACCCTGTGTTTCATGAACTTGTATAGCCGCGGCCATAACATCCACAACTGTAATACTTGGCCAAGGTGTTCTATTCTTAGACATAATTGTTACTCCATTTAATTAATATACTTACAGTATACGGCAAGAAGTCTTACTTGTCAACCTTTTAAAGTGAAATGTCTTCTAATCCTGCCGCTCTAAGTTTTACTACATTATTAATCTGAAACTGTTTAGCTTCTAATGCTTTAATCACGCCAATATACCTATTTCTAACCAAACTAAAGTCATTAATCAGATATTGTAAATCTACTACATTTTGTTCACCGTCAACATACTTGTCTGCATCACGTGAACTAAGTGCTTTATTGTAGTTTTCTAAAAACTTACGAAATGTTTGGGATCGTAATTTACGCATCTCAGTATTTAAAAACTCTAGTATAGCTTCAACTTCTTGTAATTGGTTAAATCTATGTTCTACAATTCCTGGCATATCTCTACTTTGCTTTTCGAGGTTACCTTTCATACTGCATTCGAATCTTGCTTGATCAATTTCTTTTTCAAAGTGAGAGATAGCTGAAACTATCTCTCCAAGATTTGCGGTTACTTTACGATACCATACACTCATTAGTAATCTTCATCCTCGTCGTCTTCATTATAGTCGCCGAAAATATCTTCATCTTCTTCTTCGAGCTCTAGATACTCATCAATTGCATCACTAAGGTATTCGCAATGATCAGCTATCTCTTTTACTGCTGGTTTAATATCAAATCCATGATCAACTAGAGCCGCAATTACTTTACTTGCAAATTCAGGTTTATCTTTATCATTAATTAAAACAGTTGCTTCATCGTAAATATTAAAAACAAACTCAAAATCTCCATCAGTTAGATTCATTAACAGCCTCCGGTGTTGTTATAGTTTCATTATTAGCCATATCTTCTTCTGCCGCATCAGCAATTTCATTGTTGTATTCATTCATTACAACATCCAATGCACCGTCTTTGTTTGCATTCCAAGGTTTACGGAACATTTTAATTACTTCGCCTGTTGTTGGGCTAGTGTATTCTAAACTGTTTCCACTTTTCTTTAGCAAACCTTTTGCTTCAAAGAATTCAGTTAAGCCACTGTATGGACTCATACCTGTTTCATATGGGATTTCTACTTGCACACTTTCAAAGGGCTTAGAATATCTTGTTTTCATTACTTTACAAGCCGCTCTAATACCAAATACTTGTGATGTTTTATTACCATCTGCATCAACTTTTAATTTAAGTTTACGCATTGCAATAACAATACTACTTGCATAGATAAAGCCTTGTCCACCTGAGATCTTATCATCTGGATCAAACATATCTTGCGATGCATATGTATGGTTAGTTGCTAGTAATCCTACATTATATTCACCAAACATGTTAACTGTGTTACGTACTAATGATGTTAGTGCTTTAGGCTTACGACCCATGTCACCTTTCATGTCACCTTTTTGAAACTGATCTACATCAGTAGGTGTTAGTAGCATACCCAATGAATCTACTACAAATAATACTTTAGGACGCTCATCTGGTTCTTTTTCAGCATATTCTGCTTTGTAGTCTTTCATGAAATCACTAATAGTTCTAGCAACGTCATCAATCATTGACATGTTTAGTTTAAGTAGTTTTTCTGGTGTTGTGTCTACATCTAATGCATGTAGCCAACTTTCATCTAGTGCATTTTCACTATCAATAAGGATAACAAAAATACCTTGATCTTGTGCCGCTTTAACTACGTTACCTGCGGCAATGTAACTTTTACCTGCACCGGACTCTCCGGCTAGTACTGTTACTTTACCTAGTGGAATTCCTTTATTGAAATCATCACTAATTAGTTTATTTAATGTGTAATTTCCTGTACTAATCCATGTATCAGGGTCGTTGAATCCAACACTTAAACCTGGTACACTTTTTGTAATACTTTTACGGAATTTACTTACGTCAAATGGTCTTGCCATAATGTTTTTTCTCCTCAGTTAAAGTGAGGGCACTAAGGACACCCTCACTCAATTTATATTACTTATTGTTTACGGTTTCTAATTGCCGCTAAAATGTCCTGAGCACTCGGTGCATCACCTGCAGGTGCGCCGGCTGTTGCCATTTCTGGTTCCGCTGGTGCTTGTGCTACTGGTTCCGCTACTGTCTCAGTTACAACTGCCGCTTCAGCCACTGGTGCCGCTGGTGCTGGCGCCGGAGTTGGTGCAGGTGTAGGAGCAGGAGCTGGTGTTGCGCCTGTTGCTGGTGCATCTACGCCATATGGACGATAGTATTGACCAAAACGTGCAGGATCATATAATTGACCATCAACACTTGCTTCAAACATTTCAAAGATTGCGTTCAATGCTTCTGCATCTGGTTTCTTAGGCAAGAAGTCATTTAGATTAAACAAGCCATGTGTTGCAATTGCATCACGCTCTGCTTGATCTAATCCACGTTCTCTACGAGCCCAATTTGATGTAGAATAATCTGCATACTGACCTTTTGTAGATTTTACAATCTTAAAGTCTGTACCAGCTTCATAATCAGTAGGAATCTCTTGAAACTCAGGATCCATAAGTGCTGAACTAATGATTTTATAAATTTGAGGTGAAATTACAAAACGTCTGATAGGATTCTCAGGTACTGAGTCTTCCTGCATTTCGCTTTGTGCTACAAATCCTTGAAAAATGTATGAACGTTTTTTCCAATACTTACGTCCCATATCTTCCATAGTAGGATCTTTAAACCAAGGACGAATTTCAGCATGTACTGGGCATTGCTCTCCCCACATTTCCACACATGGAACTTGTACTGTTACTGGTTTGTTTTCGTCTTGACCTTTTACTCCTGGAAATTGAAGACGGATCATTTGACGCTCTTTCCAAAAGAACGTATTGTTCTCGTCTGCGTCTGGTAAGAATCGTAATGTTGCTGATGTGCCTTCTGGAATATTCCAGTGTGCGAAGATGGCGTTGTCGCCTCCTTGACTGCTAGAGCTTGAGCCCTTTGTTTCTTGTGCCTGCAGTTTTGCACGGATTTCTGCTAAAGATGCCATAATAATTTTCTCCTATATTAGCCTTTATTAGTAGTAGAACATAAGCTCTACTTTGTGTTAACAACTAACCTCTCGTTAGTTATTTTTGTTTTTGCCTTTGTTAGCCTTTACAGTATACATTTTATAGTACTTACTGTCAAGTACTTTTTACCGAAAAATTATGAAATTTTTCTACGTAAATCATTTACAACTGATTCAGCAATATTTTCTACTGGTTCAGATTGTTTTGCTGGCATTTTATTGTTCTTATCTAAATAAGTTACAATTTTTGCCAATAACATAACAGTCTTTTGTGGCATGTTATGTAATTCTGTTCCTAAGTGACTTAGCAAGTTAAATGCTTCGTCGTTCTTGCTAGACATAGCAAGATAAGATAGCATGCTACTTAATTTTGCCATAGCTCCCATTCCACCTGAATATTTAATTGGATCTTCGTTATCTGGGTGTTCTGGATCGTTAGGGTCAATATTAAGTTTAAAATCTTCTTTATTTTTGATCATATCATACAGTCTGCTAAGATGTTCTTTTGTTAGATCTGTCATACTATCTCTCTCCTTCACAATACGTGCTACGGTTTCTAATACTGCTTCCATATTTGCAGTTTCGAATGTATTGTACATGAATTTTTCAGTAATGTCAACCTCTTTATCTGAATTTTCTACAATCTTAGTAGAAGAACCCTGAAAGTTGTTATAACCTCTAGAGGTTTGAAGACTGTGTACTGTTTGTTTTAATTCTTTTAATTTTAATTTAACGGTTTCAACAATATCAATGTTTCCTTCGTTAACTAATTTATTCGTACGTACATGACGTACAAATTGATTGCATTCTGCTACTTCTTTGCAGATACCTAAAATGGACTCACCTATTGTGTCATAAGGATTCCCGCCCATACTTACATGTTTAGCCATTGCCTTAGCACCAGCTAAATATTTGTGTGGAAAGCTAAATCTTTCACCTGCAGAGTTCTCAATAAAGAGTGCTTTGATATTACGTGATCTGCTTCCACGTACTTCTTCATTAACACCTTTTGAATGTTTAATGATGAGTCTAGTTGACTCTGGTAATTGTATATAACTTGTTTTTAAACTTCCTGTTGCACGTGAATAGCCTTCTTTAACTGTTTCACTTGCGAAGTCTTTTGGTGCTATATTTTTATCAAATTTTCTTATTGTATATTCTGCCATAGCGTTATGTCCTGCTTTCTTAATACTATCTAAAAGATCTTTGTGCTTATCAAAACTAAAATCTGCTCCTGCTTGTACAACAACTTCCACGTCATCATTTTCTGTTCTTATAGTGACTAGAAAATCTTGATCGTAAGCGTAAAATCTCGCTGACTGATCTGCGTCTAAAGTTTTGTTACCTTCAAAATCAAACAAACGTAACTTAATATTTGCTCCTTTGATAATGTTAAAAATTTCTGTTGATAATTGCATCTTTATAGTATTCCTTTAATGTATTTATCAAATAAGTGTTATAGTAAGCTAAAAGGCATGGGTTCCATACCGTCATCATCGTCAAAATCTTCGTTTAAGTACTCAAATGCACTTTCTTCATATTTTGATACTTCCATACTCATTCTTACTATTAAAACTAGTGCCATTACAAGGTCATCGTTTTCACCATCTTTGGCTGCATAACTATTGCCTCTAGCGATAAATGTTTTTAATTCTCTTAATAGCGGTTTACTTGCTATTTCTAATTTTTCTGTTTCTACCCAATGCTTTAATTTACTACATGCTGATATTTTACTTTTGTGTGTAGTAGTAAATCCTCGTCTATAACGTTTAGCATTACCATGTGATTTTGTTTCACTTAAAAATGTACCTGGAAAGTTTTCTTCTCCAGTTTCTTCAACAACTACTAATGCTGCTTCTCCTAGTGTATTGTTTTCCATACTGTAATATATTTCACAATCACCGTTTGTTTCACTTTCAATATATTGTGATATTTCTCTTAATATTTTTACTTGACCTTGAACCGTAGTTCTGTTATGCATCCACTCTGCAACTTGTTTCATTCCTGGCATACTGTATACTTGAATAGCACTATTGTCGCCGCCGGTACCTAAACTAGGATCTAATGCTATTATATATAGTTTTCCTTTTGCTACCGGTGCATACCAACGTACTTGTCCTGCTTTAGCATAAGGATCACGTGCTTCCATATTACTAAGTCTAATACTATCAATAAGTGTTTCATCAAACGCAATAAATTCACAGTTATGTTCACGTCTAAATCTTTCTTCACCAATTTTACCTTGTTCAATTTCTGCCCATTCCCAATCTCTATCTGGATGTACTTCCCATGAAGCTAGATAATGTGCAAATCCGTTAATACCTTGTTTTGTTTCATTTCCATGTTCATCTTGATTTTTATTAGCATCTCTCCAAATTTGTGCAAATTGATCATCATCCATGTTTGGTGTTGAAGTAATAATACATTTACCACCTGTTGCTAGTGTAGGTGAAAGTGAAGTCCAAAATTCTTTAGCAATATTTGGTCTAACAAATGCAAACTCGTCTAAGTATGCTAACGATATAGATAAACCACGTCCAGTATTTTCTGTTGTTGACTGTGCTACAATACGTGAGCCGTTATCAAATTCCAACGATCCTTTGTTATATGCAGTAACACCAGCTCTAATAAAATCAGGCAGTGTTTCGTATGCAAAACGTATACGTTGCATAATTTCACTTGCACCTGAATATTTGTGTGCCGCGATAAGAATAGTTTGATCTGGATTAAACATTGCATACCATAGCAAGTATCCTGCCGCACAGGTACTTTTACCTGTTTGTCGTGCAAGCATACTAATACTATATCTATTATTATGATATGTATCTACTAGTTCTTCTTGGAAATCATATAGTGCAAACTTCATACGACCTTTAGTAGGATGCTGAATATAACAGTGTTCCTTCATAAAGTGTTTAGGATCTTGAGTACATAGAGCAAGTTCTTGAATTTGCTCTTCTGTGTAACGTTCTTTTCTATAAGGGGTTTTGGTTAATTTTGTATCTACTGCCATAATATTATTTATCTACGTAGTTAACAAAGAAAAACAGCGTAGACTAGCTACGCTGTTTAAAGGGGATGTTATATTATTATTTTTTATTTTTAGACGCTTTATATGCTTCTTTGATATCTTCAACTTTATGTTCTTTTAAGCCTACTTTCATATCTTCTGCATCTAAGTATCTTTTTAAACTTAGGTTCACGCTTTGTGCAAAGTTTTCGTATGGCTCACCATGTGATGTAGCTTCTTCTTCAGCTGCGCCTTCTGGTGTGTTTGCCCATTCGTTTAATTTTTCATTAATTTTTTCTTCGCTTAATCCTGCGTTCTTTAATAAGTTTATTAATTGTGTCGTGTCCATAGTTGGTGCCTCATTAACTTGTTCTTCTTTAGATTCTTTCATTTCGCTCATGCATGCCTCACACATTTCTTTTAGTTTGTCTTGATCACAATCTGAATATTTTTTGCAAATTTCTGTTAGTGTCATTCCATCTTTACAACATTGCATTACGTCTGCTTTTAATGGCATTTTGTCGTCTGCTTCATTTACAGATTCATCTGCTTTGTCGTCATCTTTAGAACCTTTTTTCTTAGCTAACATTTTTTCGAATGCTGCTTTTTGTGCTGGGCTTTGTGCTTCATTAACTTCTTCTTCTTTTACCCAATGATCGCCTGCCGCATCATGTGAATCATGTGTGCATTCACAACCTGGTTTAGGAGCATCAATTTTACATCCGCAATCACTGCATACGCCTGATGCTTCAGTTACTTCCGCTTCCATTAAACCTAGCTCTTTTAATCTAGCTTCAATTGCTGGTCTTGCGTCTGCATCTGGTCCCATGTCAACTGACATTTGGTGGAATGTATCAAATAACTCATCGTCGCCTAATAAACCATACATTACATCACAAGCATTGTCACCGTCTTCACCTACTAATAATGGTTCTGCCATTATTTCTTTTAATTTTTCTACTTGTTCTGGTGATTCTGGAACTGCCCATGTACCTTCTTTAACAGGAGTTTGTTTTGCACCTGTTCCTGATAGATCTAAAATTCTACCTAATGCTTCTGCAAACTCATCATTTACTGAGTCAGATAATTTGTCTCTGCCCCATTTAAATTTACCGTCTTTTGGATTTGGTTTCATCCTAGTAATAATATCTTTGTTTACACCTAATCCATCATTTTTACGTGCATCTGCTTTTGCTTGATAAAATGGATTGTCTGCATGTGTGTATGAACTATCGCCTGATACTTTACGTACTGCATCTTGTGGCATTGTAGCATTACTCTTGCCCACTTTAATAGCGTTTGCTGTACTTGCTACTTTATTGTAACGATCCTGATAATTTTCTACTTGGTATGTTTTACCATCTACTTTAAATTCTTTTTTACCAGCTTTTCTAGCTTTTTCTAATTCACCTGAAAATTCGTTGCCTTCATCTACATCTGCTTCATCAATTTCTGCTTCATCAATTTCTGCTTCTACAGATTCTTCTGGATTTTCTACACCATTACCAAAATCATGAACTCTACGATACTCGTCTACAAAGTCCTTAATCGTATCACCGTCTAAATATCTAATTAGATCACTGTATACTGGATGCTCTGCTTCACAACCTAATTCATCACATAAATCATAAATTGGATCTGCAAACTCGCCTACTGCTTCTGTTGTTGGTATATTTTCTTCTGGTATGTTTTCTTCTACTGCTGGAGCCTGGCTTTGAGCTCTGTCTGTGCCGTGGCTAGCAAGTTTTAATATTCTGTCTAAATCACTCATTGCCTTTTTCCTTTTCTTTTTTGAGTTTCGCTAACTCTTTAATAAATTTGTTGTTATATGCATCTCCAAAATGATCTTCAGCTTTGATTCCTGCTTTTTCATCTTTGCTGTATTCTGGCTCTGCTAATACACTCTTAACTTCACCACCTTGTGGCGGTATTGCTTCATCTGGCTCATGTTCGCCTTTTACTTTAAGTACGCCATCAGCTAGACCAATCATATTACGGATGTCATTTTGTATTTGCCATCCACTTGCAATAATGTTAGTTTCAAATTCGTATGTAAATACTTCGTACCCTCTAGCTTTAGGAAAATCACGTGGTGTACTTTGTAACATTGTTTTCTTCGCAGCACCGAGTCCTTTAGAGTCGTATTTTCCGAGGTGCTTCTCTATACGATCTTGTTGATCGTTGTTAAGTTCATGAATAGTTTTAATTTTAAACTTCCATGTTTTTTTAGCTTCCGTTAAGTATTCTGTGTACGATTTCATTGCTGTGTATTCTCCTATTAATACTATTTATCTTTTTCGGGCAAGTTCTTCATGATTTCGGCTAACATATCTGTTCTATTGCCGATAATACGCCCTTCTGCACCTTCTTCTTCGTCTAAGCCTAATTCACTGTTTTTTTGTGCTACATATGCATCAATTTTTTGACTGTCTTTTTCAAGTCTAGCTTGTCGCATTTGTAACTCAATCATTTTCATTTTTTTATCCATTTTAGCTTGTTTTGCTTGTAACGCTGCTGATATCATTTTTGCCGCACTATCAAATATTGGAGCAGCATGTCTATCTTCTACATTCTTACCTAAATCAACTAATTCGTCAAATGTTTCCATAGCTTTTGTAGCATATGCGTCCATTTCTCTATCTAATTGTTCTAAACCCTCAACTGTAGGTAATGCAACATTAGCACGTTCTACCATGCTCATTTCGCCTTTATATTCAGCTATTTCATTTTTAATATCTTCAGTTGTAGGTTCTGTATGCTCTGCTTCTTCTTCAGGCATTAGATCATCTAAATTAGGTAAATTTAGTTCTTCTTCTAATTTTTTTGTCATATTAAGTTTCCAATTATACTAGTACTTATCCTTTTAAAATTCTACTTTTTTCTCTTTTTCTTAGAATTTTGAGGCTTGTTAAATATCTGATGTTCAGTTATAACTCTAAAGCCCATGCCTTGTGATTTACACCAAGCATGACACGCTGCCCATTTTGCTTGATTAACTACGGCAGCAGCTTTCTGTGCTTGTGTTCTTGCTTCTGCTATTGTTTGACTAGCAGGTTTTATTTCAACCATTTCAGCATGATTTTTTCCATTCTTATCTTTATATACAATAAGTAAATCAGGAACATATGTTGTTTGTTTTCCTGTTAATGGATTCTTATATGGAATTCTATGTGTTTCACTTCCCCAACCTAATATAGCTGGATGATTATCACACATACGCATAACTGCAAGTTCCCATCCACTTCTATATTGTGGTGCTCTTTTACCTATATACTTGTCTGGCTGTTGTGGAACAAATTGTCCCCTTTGAAATTTTGGCATTAACCTGCGCCGTTTGTAGGAGCAGGTACTTTATAAGATACACCATCAATATTTCTAATTTTTTCACCTTTTTTCAAAGTGCCGTCCCATCTTTCTAATTGTGGCTTATTAGATAAAACCTTTGGTTTCTTTTCTTTTGGTACTTGAGCTGTATCAAGTTTTTCAAGAGACTGATCAATTACATAATTATTTTCAGTTGTTTCGGATTCTGGAACGTCATTAAAACCAGCGTCTGGTGTTACAGTGTCATCCATAACAGGTGGTGGTGGAGATGTTCCATCACTTATAATATTGTAACCTTCATATGCAAACGATACTCTAAATACCGATGCTGAACTATCAGCATAGTCAAGTGTATCAGTGTCAACGTTTGTAATGTATGGATTAAATATTTCTATTATGTTTGATCTATTAGCCGTATCTTTTCTTTTAATTGTTAACGTAGTAATAAAATTTCTACTCTGTGGTAATTCTAATCCTTTTGGAGATTGTAACCAAGAAGCATAATCATCTTCATTCATTGGACCAGCAAAATAATATCTTGCATAGTCTTTTAGAAAGTCTTCCATATAATGGTCTTTAGTATCATACGCTGTTAGAGTAATAGGAGTATAATCTATTCCAGTCTGTACAATATTTTTACTATTATATTTGTTTAATGTCTGCGTTCTGTATGTAAACGTAGGCATTTGAATGTTAGCAATTCGTGTTAAATCTAGAGGTTGTGGACTTCCTACATAATTCAAGGATACAGTAAACGAATACTTGTTTCTTGGTATTGCGTCTATTTCACCTTGAGCTGAAGATTGTCCATATAAGTAATAACCTGCGTCACCGATTGCCATTTTAGAGTCCTTTACTTATTAAAGAGTAGAACCAGTATTGCTAATATCGTTTGATGCTGATCCACTACTTAACTGGTCTGAACCATCAATAGTATGCAGTGCGTTATCAAAACGAACTGATAGTGTAACTTGTACCATGCTTGAATCTGCGTAGTTTAAATCACCATACTGTACGTTAGTAATAAAGCAACCTTGTAATTCCCATGCATCAAAAGTTGCTGGTGATGTACTACCATTTGCACCATCTAGTGTTTCAATCTTAACACCAAATTTGTATGCACTACCTGAGATTGCACTTGATTGATCTGCATGATCAACTTGTTTGTTTAGTTGGTTACCTAGCTTTTTAATAACATTTGATTTCATATCATCACGGAACACAATTGTTACTGGATCCCATGTATGCTTACCTGCAAGGTATATCTTTGAGTTGTACGAATCAACTACAACTTCTTCATGTGTTAAATTTGGTCTGCCTGTGCTAATAACATTTTGTGTAACTTCATCAGTTCCACCTGTTCCACCTAAGTTACTAAATGTAACTCGGAAACGATATTGTAGCTTTGGCATAAGTGTAGTTCCTGAACTTGCATCAGTTGGTACACCAAAATTTGTAATTACGGCCATTTGTTTTTCTCCTATAATACTATACTGTAGTATCTTCTTGTTATATTGTATTTATCAAATCAACACTCAAAAAGATAGGTCACTTCTAAAAGTAACCTATCTTTAGTATTTTTTATTGGTTGATTAAACAACCCAGCCTTCTTGAGCGATAGTTTCGCCTAGTTGACCTGCTGATTGTCCTAAATGGACACTTGAATCTGATGCTAAAATATACTCTTTGAATTCTGCAACTTTTTCTGCAGTTTCAAATTGATATTTAATCCATATTTTAGTGTCAATTAGTTTGTATTCCATAACGACATCAATTTCACCTGGTGTGAAACCTAAAATTGCGTCAGAAATAGCTTGGTGAGCTGAAGATGCTTTGAACTGCTCTATTGAAGTCCAATCACCTGGTACTCTTCTAATTTTATTAGTTTCCATAATAGTTCTCCTTAGTTACGGCTACAATCAACACCTTTACGGTCGCCCGCTGGGTGTGAGTATGGTAGCACATCAAGTAACCATTTTACTGTTTCTTCACGCTTGTCGTCATCGAGACTTAGTGCCGCACTTAAATGATATACTCCGTCAACAAAAGAAAATCCATAATGAACTTTTCTTGTGTTAATTGCGTACCATCTACGTGCTTCTG
>Ga0206677_10002468_pt1 | contig 16178 bp, 20 predicted proteins | sample M130m12015metaG_FD_155475 | JGI IMG/M metagenome (GOLD analysis project Ga0206677, IMG submission 155475) | Ammonia-oxidizing marine archaeal communities from Monterey Bay, California, United States - M1 30m 12015 | ecosystem: Environmental > Aquatic > Marine > Intertidal zone | place: USA...
ACCGTAAAATTCAATAATCTGTTTTGATGGATTATTAAAATATTCAAGTATACTTAAATTTGAAATTTGAATAACTGGATTTGGATTCTTATCTGGAAATTTTTTAAGTATATTAATTAAGTTTTTAGCATCGTTATTCATTGAACAATTCCGTTAATATTTCATTAAATATGATAGTATGAGTAATATAATTTTTAAAAAAATTATCGGCCATATATTTTCTAAAAAATCACTATCAATTAGGTTGATAACTTTTTTGTGGATATTGTTTTGTACTTGGTTCTGGATTGGAGACCCAATAAAGTCATGGAATTTAGCCATATCAGTATTAATTGGTTCAATGATTATACAGGGTATCTTTGAGTGGTTATTTGATAAAAGTTAATTAAAGGGTTGTGCATTTTAGTCCTGTTAATATTTTTTAAGTATTAATAAATGTTTAGATCCGTTTTATATGGACTTTTCTATTAGCTAAATAGTTAAAGATATAATCCCAGCAGGAGTCAAGACTTCCAACTAATTCAGGTGGCAGAACCCCAGTTTTTGTGATTTTCTTATCAAGTAAGAGGTTGATACTTGCTGTTGCAGTATAACCAGTAGTCCTTGACATAGAAGAAGTATTTGAGGCTTTATCATAGGAGTCAAATAAGTGGTAGTGGATTTTTTTTGTAGAAGATTTTAAAATAATATCCATTACAGTAAATTCTTCTTCTTGAGGGCCTAATTTCCATTCTTTTAATAATTGATGAGCTGTATCATTTATATTTTCAGGCGAAAATTTACCGCTCTCAATATAAGACTTAATTATGCTTGCATGCCCGGGGTAACGAACTGTTTTTTCGCGCATATTAGGAATGTGAGACATGGTTGATAGGATTGATCTTAATCCGTCGGTATTAAACATTTCAAGCATTCCTGCATCCTCGAATTCAATGGATTCAATATCTGTTAGTGCAGGCTTTGTTATTAATTGTTTATTTATCATCATCCTAGCTGGTCGAGTATATTCTTCAATTACATCTACTGGTGAAAAAGGTGCTTTGTAGTTAAATGGCTCTTTGGGGTATTTTGGAAGCCCCCCAACAAAATATTCAAAAGATTCTATTTTCATGGACGTATTATGGTAGCCAAGAATATAGTTTGGTATACCTGGTGCAACACCAGCATCAATAATAGCTGTAACATCATTGTCTTTTGCAAGAGAATCAAGCTGCATTGAGTTTTCAGGAGAAAATGAAATATCAACAACATTCTTCTTAGAAATAATTATTTTTTTTAAACACTCAAATCCTAAGAAACCAGGTACAGCGAGGAGAACAATATCGGCATTTTTTATGAAATTGATTAAATCATTTTGTTTTTTTACATCAAGTCTTTTAATGTGTATCGATGGATCTTCATTTTTAATTGATTCTAATAATTTAAGGTTACTATCAGCTAAAAAAACGGTGTGATTTTTCGATAAATCAAGTGCCATAGTTCTTCCAACTAAGCCAGCACCGATTTGATAAATATTAGCCATTGGATAATTGCTTTTTATAATATGATTGGAAATGATGAAGTCCTTGCTCACTTTTTTTAGAAATTCTTCCAATATTATAAGCTCTACTTTCAATTCCTTTTTGAACCTCTTCACATATTTGAATATCTTCTAACTGAACCTCTTCACTAAAATCAAAATCTTTTTTTATATTTTCAGCTGGAATATCCCCAAAATAATAATCAAAATGTACTGTGCAGCTATTGGGAGAGTCCGGCTTAATTATATTAGTTTGAAGTCGACCAGGGGCGATATTCAATAGAATATTTGGGTAGATTGTAAAATAAAAAGCAAGACTATTATTTGATTTTTGATTCTTTTTATAAGGGCTTAACTCAGGGTCAATTAACGCCCATTGTATAGAATATCCTTCATATAATTCAGTTTTATAGGATTTATAGTCAATAACTTTATTGAGTTTAGGGTGAACAAAAGGAATATGATATCCTTCCAAATAATTATCTATATAAACTTTCCAGTTACAATTTAATTTATAAGATTTTCTAGAATGATATTTAAAGTTTGAAATATTTATTGAAGAAATACGATTTTCAATACTGGTGTTACTAAGCGGGAAAGAGGTGACCTTAGAATTCAAATTAATAAAGATCAAACCCATCCAAGAAAAAACATTTATTGATTTTAGTCCGTAGTCTTGTTTTTTAAAATTTTCAACCCCTGAAAAATCTCGTGTTTTTTGTAAGGAACCATCGATGTTATATATCCAGCCATGATATCTACATTGAAATGATTTAACCGTACAATTTTTTCGCACAAGAGGTCCTCCACGATGCTGACAAACATTAAAAAAAGCTTTTAAAGATAAGTCTTTTTGTCTTACAATCAGTATTGGCTCATCTAAAACCTCGGCATTAAGGGTATCTCCAAAATTTGGTATTCTAGATTGAGATCCAATTAAATGCCATGATTTATCAAAAATAGCATTTTTTTCTAAATCATAGATATCTTTATTTGAATAAAATTCTGAAGGTATTGTGGATGAATTTTCGATAGAAACATTTTTTAAATCTGTAGCATTTAGCATCAATTTTTAAGCCCTTAAAAAAGGTCTAGTTAAACAAGTTGGACCTCCAGAACCTTTGAATGAAATTTCGGATCCATTATAAAGATGAACCTCTACGTCTTTTTCTAAAAGGAGATTTTTTGTGATTGGATTTCCATCAATCATTATAACTTTTTTTGGTGCAATTGCTAAGACATTGCAGCCCATTGTTAAATATTCTGCGTCCGGGACTTCTATTAATGAAATACCCATGTCTAATAAACAATTCCTAAAAGAAACAGGTAGTAGTTTTGAGTAAACTAAAAATAGGTTTTCATCAATTGGTGATACATTACTCATTAAGTGAAGGCAGTCTTGTGGACCTGTCCAATGAGGAAGTGCAACTGTAATTATATTGTCAATAAGATTTCCTAGAATGTTTTGTAATTGTAAAATTCCTTCTGCATTTGAACGATATCCCTCACCAACAGCAATAGTTCTTTCATTTAGCCAAATAATATCACCACCCTCTAAGGTTCCGGGGTATTCAATTTTTCCTAAGGTCGGAACTCCGATTGATTTAAAATAATTTTCTATAAGATCAGGCTCACTAGATCTCTCTAATTTCCCCATATTTGAATAAATCGCTCCTGCATTTGAGACAAGGCAGGGGTCATGTGTATAAATAGAATCAATAGAAGATGAGTTCTCCGCAGGTAAATAATGTATTTCGCAATTGATTGATTTTAAAAGTTCGATAAACAAATCAAAATGAGTGCATGATTTATCAAAATCGGGGTTTCCTGAATAGTTTAATTCAGAGGCCTCATTATTAATTTTTTCTTGATTTTGATATGCATTTTTTGGGTGTTTTACGAGAATCCTTTTTATAGGTTTCACCATATTTTGGCAGCCAAAGTAATTCATTAAGCTTTTAAAGTTCTCCTTCAATGCAAGTTGTATGGAATCCCCCTCTTACATTATACTTTGTTGTTACTTTTAATTTATTGGTTTCTAATATTTTTTTTAGATCTGTATAAATACGTTTTGTTGCAGCTTCTTGATAAATCCCTACAGCTCTAAAACTGGTAAAGTAATATTTTAAGGATTTAAGCTCAACGCATTTCTTTCCCAACGGATAATATTCTATTATTACATTTGCAATATCAGGTAAGCCACTAAATGGACAAACTGCACTAAATTCATTGGTTTCCGTTCTTATATATTGATTAAGACTTTCAAATTCAAAGACCTCTAAAAAAGAGGGCTTAATATGAGTCTCATCTAAAAAATTAAATTGTTCTCCATCTGGTACAGCCATTTTAATCTCCTTTATAGCTACAACCTGTTGTATCAGTTTCTTGAATAGTGATTTTGTATAATCCGGGTAAAGATAACTTTTCCCATATCCACTTACACATGTTTTCACTGGAAGGGTTTTCTAATCCTTTTATATCATTTAAGTATTGATGATCAATTTTTTTTAGTATTGGGTTAAAGGATTTATCAATTTCAGAAAAATCCATTACGAAACCAGTCTTCTTATTTACTTGACCTCGAACAGATATCTTAATTTTAAAAGAGTGTCCATGTACTCTTTTACATGGATGACCTGGCGGTAAATTTGGCAATGACCGAGCTGCTTCAACTGAAAAGATTTTATGTATTTCCATATCTAAATTTAAGGTATTCCAAGTAGTTTATGTGTTTGAAGGCTTAATTTCCACTGTGGATTTTTTTTGATAAACTTTTTTGATTCTTTGATGTTATTTTTTTGATTTTTTCCATCCATAGGTTGAATATAAAAATGCTCAAACTCTAAGTCGTTAAAATCAAGAGGGTCGATACCTTTTTGTGGAAAGACTACTTTTAACTCATTCCCTTTTTTTAGAATAAAGTTTGAATATGCTTTAGGACTTACACAAACCCAATTAATACCAGAAGGTGCTAAAATAGTTCCATTCGTTTCTAAGCCAATTTCAAATCCTATTGAGTGAATCAATTCAATTAGTTCACTTTTTAATTGTAATAGCGGTTCTCCTCCAGTAAAAACAATGAAAGGAGTAGACGTCTCATCTTCTGGCCAGAGTTTTTTAATAATCTTTATTATTTGGTTATTAGAGTATCTGCCTCCATTCATTCCATCATTACCAATAAAATCAGTATCGCACCAATTACAAATTGCTCTTTTTCTATCTTTTTCAAGTCCACTCCATAAATTACATCCGGAAAATCTTAAAAATACGGAAGGTCTTCCTGTATAAAATCCTTCTCCTTGGAGCGTAAAGTATATTTCTTTTACTGAAAGCATCAATGATAATTGAGGGGATCATTGGCTAAAGCCTCTTCAAAACCTTTTAATCGTAAAGTGCAAGCATCACACTCTGAACAAGGTGATCCATTCTCTTTTGGATCATAACAACTAGAAGTCATGCTGTAGTCAACTCTCAGCCGTAACCCCAAGTTAATAATTTCAGCTTTTGTCATATTAATTAAGGGCGTGTGGATTTTAAATTTTTTTCCTAAAACTCCTGCTTTGGTGGCTAAATTGGCTGTCTTTTCAAAAGATTTTATGTACTCAGGTCGGCAATCGGGATATCCACTATAATCCAATGCATTGACTCCTATAAAAATATTATTCACATCTAATGTTTCAGCCCAAGCAAGTGCAAGTGAAAGAAAGACTGTATTTCTAGCAGGAACATATGTAACTGGAATGTCATCAGAATGTGTTAAATCTCGATTTTTTGGAACCTCAATACTATCTGTTAAAGCGGAACCTCCAAACTGGCTAAGATTAATATCTACAATAGAATGATCTTTAACATTTAAATATTTTGCAATACGAATAGCGGCTTTAATCTCAAAATCATGTCTTTGCCCATAATTAACGGTAAGGAGAAATGGAGAATAACCTTCTTTTAATGCAATTGAAAGACAGGTTGTAGAGTCTAGTCCTCCGCTAAAAAGAATTATAGCTTTCTTATTAAGATTTTGATCTTTTATTTTCATCATCAACGAGGACAATTTCAGGAATATAATTATTTTTCTCTGTTAAGATATAGCTAGCGATTATAACTTTATCGCCTATCTGATTTAACCTTGCCGCGGCACCATTTAAGCAAATTTCCCCTTTCCCACCAGGGATAACGTATGTAGAAAGTCTTTTCCCGTTATTAATATTATAAATATCAACTTTTTCAAATTCATAAAGATTTGCTTGTTTCATAAGTTCAATATCTATTGAAATTGACCCTTCATAATTGAGGTCTGCATCGGTAATAGTTGCACGATGAATTTTTGATTTAAGCATTGTACGATACATAAAAAGTTTTTCCTAATTTTAAATAAAAAGTGTAGAGTAGGTTTTTAAATTCTACTTTTGTGTGTAATAAATTATTTAGAATTATTCATTTTTGCGCCACAATTATTACAAAATTTTGCGTTATCAGATTGATTATTGTCATCACAAACAATGCAAAGATTTTGACTTTTATCAGTGAATGTCATAGCGGAAGTAACAATCCCAGTTGGAACTGCAATAATTGAATATCCCATAATCATGATAATTGCGGCAACAGTTTGGCCAAGGTTTGTCTCTGGCGAAATATCTCCGTATCCCACTGTTGTGAGTGTGACAATGGACCAATAAATACTTCGCGGGATACTGTCAAATCCAGAAGCTTCACCTTCAATTAAATACATTATAGAACCAAGAATAATTACTAAGTTTAATACGAAAAATAAATAGACAAAGATTTTCCTTCTACTTGCAACCATAGCCTGTTTGAGTAGTTCTGCCTCTCCCATAAATTGAATTAATTTTAAAACTCTAAAAACTCTTAAAACTCTTAAAACTCTAATCACGGAAAATACCTGTGCTCCAGGTAAAATAAGACTTAAATATGTTGGAATTAAGGACAGTAAGTCAATAATACCAAAAAAACTAAAGATATAACTACTGGGAAGTCGTATGCTAAATACCCTTAAAAAATATTCGATAGTAAAAAGTATTGTAAAAGCCCATTCAGCGCCATTGAAAATTGGACCATAGGCCTCTCTTAGTTCAATAACACTATCTAACATTACCAACAAAACACTACATAAAATTGAAGTGATAAGAATTAAATCAAACAGTCTTCCTGCCGGCGTTTCTGTACCAAAAATAATAACTTTTATCCGTTCTCTCATTTATTTCATTTGTTATTTTTTTTATAAAAAAACATACTCAAACTTATTATTAATTAAACCAAACCCCAATTCCTGCATCTCTTAATTTAAGTGCTAACATTTTTTCTATTTCCTTAGCATCTTTTCTAGTAGGAATAGGGTTATACTTTTCATAAATATCAGGTCGTAGCTTTAGACCAAATTCTTTAGCAAATTTATTAGATTTATATCCTTCTTTGTGTTGCTCAAATCGGATTTCAGGTTTTCTATAAGATTGACCAACATAAACACAGCCATTTCCATTTAAATATTTAGGGTTTTTTAATTTAAATTTTTTTTTACTAGCTACTTTAGGATCTAATTGAATGACATAGCAGAAATATTGTTTCATTTATTTAATTTCATTTGATAGTTATTAAGTCCATTGTTTTTCAAAAGTGTATTATTAAAAGATTTTTTACCTATTAATTCACCATTAATATTCCACCAAAACCAAACACCCGAAGAATCGCCGTTATTAAAATATCCTTCTCTGATTTTCTGACCAGAAATATCCCATTTTGTTGATAATCCATGTAAAAGACCTCTGTAATAAGTGTTTCTCCATTCAGGCTGACCATTTTTATAAAATAATGAGACAGGTCCATCTAAGACTTTATTTGAATATGTTTCTAAGAGTTTCCTATTGTGAGAGTAAAATAAAATTTCACTTTTGGGATTATCCTTGGTGAATAAAAAATTCATAAGAATAAAAGAAAAGATAATAGAGCATCTTTTAAAAAGGTTATGATTTCTCTTTGAAAAATCCATAAACTCCCTGTATAAGTGAAAATAAGCCAATTATTATAGGGAATAAAAGGTAGTGCCTAACTGAAATGCTCGTTATGATCATACCAATTAGAATAAAAAGAATATTTATTGTTTTTTTTGTCAACGTTTATTTTGATTTAGTAATTTTAAAATTTAAGTAAATAATGAATTGTTATAAAATAAGTGAAAAAAAATTAATAAAGACACTTTATTAGTTGGGAATGAATTTCAGAGAGGTCTATGTTCATTAACCTCTTTTGGTCTATATTTTTTTAAAAGAAGACCTAAAAGAAGAGGATGACAAATGAAATAAAGTTGAATTATAACTTTTTCAGCTCATTGAAAAGGCTTCAGGTTGGCGCTAGGAGCCTTTTCGCATTTTTATAAGGTTTGGTTTTTGAAAATTTGGGGGCGATCGGTTTCGACGGGGTATGAGATGTGTCGAGCTGCACGCGGAGGATGACAGTCTCCTCCTTAATCATCTGTCACAACAATAAATGCCGATAACGGCTACATGGCTGCAGCTTAGTCTAGCAGCTCGTTCCAGCTCCGATTAACCTATGGTCTAAGCATGGAACGTCATTAACATAGGCTCGTTTCAAATATGTCTACTACTTTGAAATTAAACTTATGTAGGCTGGTCTTACCTAATTTTTGTCACTGATAAAAGGAAAGATGAGAAAACTAATCAGATGGCTAAGCATGTAGACGCTCTTCATTACTCTTCTTCGGACGGGAGTTCGATTCTCCCCGCCTCCACACCACTATTATAGAGACAAAATAGATACTTATATTTTAGCTTTTACAAATACTGTAGGTGTAAAGTCAAACATCAATACATTGGTGTTTTTTTCATTTTCACTAAATTGATTAAGCCTTACATGGCTTATGTTTTTTTTATTATATACATTATAAATAGATAAACCCATCTCTATTATTGAGTATTTCTTCTTAAAAGATTTTGAAAGACTAAGATCAAGTCTATGTATTGGGCTTAGTCTGTTTATATTTTTATTTCCATTAATACGGGTTTGGAATCCACTCTGTATGTATACGTCTTCACTAGAGGTGAAAACAGCTCCGGATGATAAAACCCACATTGCAGAAATGTCCCAATTGAAAATTCGGGTCATAGTTACGGTCTTTAATTCATGGCTTCTATCATAATCAGCTAAGAATTCAGCTGAATTATTTAAAGTATTAAAATTATATAAAGTCTTATTATAGTGGTAAGAAATCCACCCTGAGATCTGGCCCTCTTTTTTCCGTGCTAAAAACTCAAGCCCGGTTGACATACCCGACCCTTTTTCTATGTCAATTGAATCTATTTGATTATTTAAAGTAATCGATGCGCCTTCAAATAAAGAGCCATTAAGTTGAAAAATATTTCTGTATAATTTTTTGTATATGCTAGCAGAGATACTAAAATCATTATTATCAAAATAAAGACCGAAAGATGAATTTTCTGAGTCCATTTTGGGTATAGAAGTAGATGATAAAATCCACATATTTTGAGTTCCTCGAGTATTTCGAACATTATTTTTCTGGTGAATAAATTGATGGATTTTATTATATGAAAACTCTAGTGTTACATTTTCATTAGCTTTTAAATACATTGCAATTCTTGGTGAAGAATAAAAATTTTCTGTATTTGAAAAATAAGAAACACGATTTCCCAATTGAATTTTAATATAACGACTAATGGACCATTTATCCTCTAATGCTGAAGATGTAATAAATGCATTTTGCTTCAGCGTTTGTTCACTTTTTAGTTGGCCATCGGTTGTCTTGTTTTTGAATAATATTTTGTAATGAGAATCCTCGATATTCAAAGAAATTTTATGGTTTTTAAAACCTTTATATATTTGTTTTATTTTGATTGTTTTATGCTCTAAAGAATTATTTTCAGTAAAATGCCCAATATCTAATTGTTGATCATCAAATAATTTTTCTTGAATCGAATTATAATCACTAAAATAATTATATTGAGAAATAGATGCCGTTGATGAAAATGAATTATTCCACCTAGATGACCAGTTTAAAATATTTCCTTGATTTGACCAGTTTGTCTTTTCATTAAATGTTATGGAATCACTAGAAAATATATTCTCAAAACCGTAAAATTCTCTATTTTCTGATATTTTATCTTTTCCTAAAATTAGAGTATGGGATAATTTATGTTTAGGCGAAAAGAGGACAGAAACTTTACTTACAACATCTTCATAACCACTTTGGATGTCGTAACGTGATTTTTTAGAGTTCTCTTCTATTGCGCTATTTGAAATAAGACTGAACTGATCATCACCAGTTACATACTGTTTAATGGCTTGATACAAGTTTGTAGGAGACATACCTGTAAAAGATCTTCTAAAGTTAATTAGAAAGTTAACTCTTGAAGACAAAGGTGCTTCTATGCTTAACGTATTACTTAAAAAATTACTTGAAAAAGAAGCCCGAGGTTTTAACCCGTCACCGTTTCTAGTTGTTAATTTAAGAACACTGGATAAACGCCCACCAAATTCAGCAGGGATATTACTTTTATACAACTGTATATTTTTAATTACATCATGAGGTATGCTACTTAAAAAACCAAATAAATGATTTGTTTGAAAAATAGTCATTCCATCAATTGAAACTAAATTTTGATCATGGTTTCCTCCACGAACGAATAGTCCTGAGGGACCACCTTTTGAAAGCTGTATGCCGGGTAAAAGTTCTAGAGATCTAAAAATATCAACCTCACCTAAGTTTGGCAAACTTGATATATGTTTTGGTGAAAATAAAAGTTGTCCAGGCGTCCCTGAGAGATCTAAGAATTCTCTATTTTGAGCCGTAATTGAAATTGTTTTGGATTGTAAGATTTTTGGAATCAATTCTATTTGGAAATGTTTTTCAGAGTCTTGGTACCTACTCAGTTGTAAATATGAAGTCTGATATCCAATATATTTTATCTTAAGAGTACAATGTGAAGTCGAAATATTTGAAATTGAGAACTCTCCGTTTTGATCTGAAATTTCTCCAATAATTTGATCTGAATCATAAATATTTGCAAAAGCAATAGCCTCTTTAGTTTCAATATCAATTATGGAACCTGAAATAGAAAAGGTAAAAGGCTTATTTATTTGGTAAATGATGTATTGCGATTCAATCTTCTCCCATTCCAAATTTAAATTTAATAATATTAGATCTAAAACTTCAGATTCAGAACAGTCTACACACTTTTTTTTAATTATTGGATTTATAATTTGATCAGAATAGGCAATTAAGAACCCATGATCTTCCACTAGTGTATTAATAGCCTTTTTGAGTTTGATGTTTTCAAAGTTAAAAGAGACTTGATTTGATTTTGCAAATATAAATGAGGAAGTAAGTAAAATAGAAAAAAAAAGTAAATCTTTTTTGAGAGCCCTAACCTTATAAAATAATATAGTTTTCACCATCAAATTTAAACGTTCTTTGACTTAGTGTGGTGATGGCACGTATTGAGGTTTTTAGATTGTTTATATCAATAATGCCTGTGATAGTTAGTTTTTCTATCTTGGGGTCAGAGAAAGTAAAAGAGATATCAAATTTTCTTTCAAGTTCTAGAGAAATTTGTTTGAGTGATTTTTGATCACAAAAGATTTTGTCATATCTCCAGCTTGGGTAGTCAGTATATGTTTTTTTGAGCCTGTTTCTATTTAAATAATTTTCTGATATCTGAAGCTCTTGCCCCTTTTCGAGATTATAAGATTTTACTTTTGAAGTAAATTTAACCGAGCCTGAAGTCACTCCAAGTTCAAAAATCTCGCTTCTGTTTTTTAGATTAAAAGAGGTACCGAGAACCGTTACTTCTCCATATTCAGTTTTAATTATAAATGGTAAGGTCCCTTTTTCAACTTCAAAATAGGCTTCTCCTTTAAGCTCAACTTTTCTATTAAGAATATTATAATCTTTATCAACATTTAGATTACTTACAGAATTTAAATATATTTTGGAACCATCTGCTAGAGTGTAAACTTTTTCTTCTCCAATTTTAGTATTAAAAGAATCAGTTTTTGATGTTAGAAAGAAAATTGCTATTAAAAAAATACTTAGGGCTGGTACATATTTCAAACTAGGTCTTATTTTGTTCCAAAGTAAAGCGATAAGACTTTCTTTAATGGGTTTCTTCTTTAAGTTATATGCGGTCTCCGAATCATGAATTCTCATTTGTTGTTCTAGCCTATCCCAAACAATTTTTTTATCCGGTGGTTCTGGTATATCGGACTTGAGACTGAGATTCCAGATTTTTTTTTCTTGGCTATCGATTATTTACTCCATTAAAATTACTTAAAGTTAGTATAGTATTAACGAAATGACTTTTTATTGTACTCATATATAATTTTTTAGGTATTTTTTTAAAATTTTTAAAGCTCTATAAATTTGATTCTCAACAGTTCTAATACTTAAAGATAAAATATCTGCTATTTCTGCATTCGTTTTTCCTTCAATTCGACTAAGTATAAATATATTTCTACATTTTTCTGGAAGTTCTTTGTTTACTAAGTCCTGAATTTTCTCTTGAAGTATTTCTAAATCTGTCATGGCTTGTGGATTATCATAATGAGACTTAGCAAAATCAGGTATTTGATTTTTATGTCTATTCCTAACCTCAGTATGTCTGAAATGATCATAACAAAGATTTGTTGAAATACGAGCAATTAGAGAAAAAAATGATTTATCTGGTGTTATTTTTTTTCGATTTTTCCAAACACGTAAAAATGTTTCTTGTGCGATATCCTCTGCGAGATCTCGATCTTTTGTTTTATAAATTACAAATCTAAATAAACTATCATAATAATTATGAAATAGTTTTTTAAAAGCCAAAGTGTCCGATTTTTTAACTTTCCCGAGTAATTTTTTTTCTTCTTCGATCATATAAGAGTAATCAATTTAGTCGAATTTAAATAAACACTTAATAAATACGAGTCTTAAAACTTCATTTATTTAGTCTCTAACATTTTTATTGAAAAAAATTCAATTTTAGTTAAAATATTATTTAAAAAATATTTTTATGGAGAACTATAACAAAAGACATATAAAGTTTTAAATTTAAATAGACTATGCTAAAAATTCTGAACGTTATATATCGATTCTTACCAAGTTTTTTACTTTTGGTATTGTTTTATGGATGTTCTTCATTCAAAGGGCCCTTATATCCTGAAATAATTTATAATAAGCGTCAGCCGCTTATTTCAGTGACGTATGAGTATGGTGAAATAGAACTAATTTTACCTTTAAGGTATGATGCAGCTGTTCCAGATAATATTTTATTTAAAGTTTATGCACAAGGAGATACGCTTCATCCAATATTGTCTATTTTACAAGAATCACCAAAAGAGTTCTTAGCATACCTTCCTCAAGGTGTTCTAGATATTCAAAATAAAACAAATATTGTCAAAATCATACCACAAGATGATAACTTTGATCCTGTAGAAGTTCGTTTTAAAGGTATTCGATTCGGTCGTTTGACGTTGCCAAGAAAAACTATTAAAATGGGACAGTTAGTTGTAAGAGGTAATACTTACCTTAACAAAAATGATTCTCTTGTTTCGGGGGCTTCGATTACACTTCAGAGCTATGATAATATTATTAATTCAACTAGATCAAATCAATCTGGAAAATTTCAAATAGCCATTCCAGGCGAATACAAGTATGCTGAGCATCTTAGAATTGTCGCAGGAGAAAATTTGATTTTTAAACCATTTATAAAAAAATTAGACTTTTCAAAAAGTAGGAAATTAGAATTGAAAATTGGTTTAGGTCCTTCTGACAAGATGAAAGAGCCTTTGTACATGACAAATAAGAATAATGTTCATTTTAGGAAAAGTCCTGAAATAGGTTCAGAGACATTATTTTTATTGAAAGAAGGTGAGGTGGTATCGGTTGATAAAGTGACACCCGGAGAATATTTTGGTTTTATAGAAGTATCATTGGATAAGTCAAAAAATATTCAACTTGAGGGTTGGGTCAATAGAGCTGATTTAAGATTATTTAATTTTAATAATATTTATAAACAACAAATTGAAAGGAATAGATGAAGCACTTCAATAAGATATTATTTATTCCCTTACTTTGCTCAATTTTAATAGGGCAAATAAAATTAGATGTAAGCACAATCCCGAAGAGAGTAGATGTTTATTTAGATGGTGTAAATCTAGGGCGTTCGCCTATTCTAAATGAAAGAATAAAACCAGGTTTACACAAATTTGAGATAAAAAAGAGTGGGTTTGCACCATTGTCCTATGACTTATTGGTCAACCCAGCGCAGGCAATTAAGTTAGATTTTTTTCTTAACCCTATTTATAAAATCAAATTTAAAACTGAGGAAAAAGGACTTGTTTTTGAATTAAATGGCGAACACCGATGGGATGTTCCTTATGTGCGACTCGAACTTGAAGCAGGAGATCACTCTTTAAGGGTTTTTAAAATTGGTGAAATTATTGATGAGCAAATCATAAGAGTAGATGAGCCAAAAAGATTTAATTATTATTTGAAAAAACCTCTAACACTGAACTAATATAAAAATAATGGTAAGGGTTCTCCTATCTATATTTTTTCTGAATAACCTGTTTGGCTCTAGCCAGGACCCTACCTATTTAGTATTTAATCATTTTGATAGAGAAATTCCAGATGCTGAGAAATTACTTATTGAAAATTTTAATGATTCTAAATTTGAATTTGATGCTTCTATAAAAGATATTTTTTCAGACCTAGATAGTTATGACAATCCTGCTTCGAGTCATATGGAAATGATCAAAGGTTTAGGTGAACAATATAAAGTTAATTTTATTCTATTAAATAAAATTGAACATAAAGAAGATAGATTTATTCTAGATGGGCTGTTATTTAATACAAGGTCTGGAGGTCTAATTCATCGAAGGAAAATAAACTTAAAACATTATTTAAATGGACAAATCAATGAACTTGTAATGTGGGTTGGCAAAACACTAGGTATTCAACAGCAAGAGTGGCAAGAAAATAGGGAGTCCATATTATTTAGCGATCCAGAATCTATCAGTTATGAAAAGACTCCTATGGGTGCAGCAATTCGAAGTCTAATTGCGCCTGGTTGGGGGCAAGCATATTCAGATAAAAAAGTTTCAGCGGGTGTCTGGTTTGGAGTTGAAGCATCACTTAGTTTAGCTTTTATTCTTAGTTATTTGAATTATGATAAATCTGCAAAAGGCTTTTTAAGTAATTCTGTTCTTTATAATGACACTGATGACGAAAAATTAGTAGCAAAGTATAGATCTCTAGCTGAAAAAGATTGGGATAATCATATTATCTATAGCCGACTTGCAATTGTATTGGCCTCTGCAACGGGAACTGGCTGGGTCTCTAACAGTATCCATGCATGGATTTTTGGACCTCGTCCCTATACAAATATCTATCAAGAATGGGATAATTCATCTAAATCAAATAAAGGCTAAAAATTGAAATTTATACAAAACTATAAATTTTTGTTTTTACTATTAGTTATAGTCTTTTCATGTAAGCTGTATAAAAAAGACTTTGATAATCCTGTAGACTATAATGCAAATGATGCTTTAGATATAAGAGCACCGGCTCTTGTTTTCTATCCAAAAACACAAACTATAAATCAAAACGAAGTAATAAAAATTGAGTCACTTGTCGTTTTTCACCCTGATTCATTAGAATCATTTACAGGGTTGCATTTTAACGTTCAATTTCCAAACTCTTTACTAGAATTAGATACAATAAAACCAGGCTTATTTATTACAGATACAAGTAATTCTACCCCTCTATTCACGTATACTTTTGATGGTAGTAACCGAATTGATATTTATGCATATTTTCTTTCGGAGACTAAACTAAATATTAAGGGTACTGGACATATTGCTGATATTATTTTTAATTCTAAATCTGCAGGCACAGACAGTATATATTATGATTTAGACGATTGCCAAATGATAAAAATAAACGATGATGAGATACAAATAATGGGTAAGCGCGGTGCGGAGATAATAATCCAATGAAACCGCTAAAACTCTCATTGATATTTTTATTTTTTGATTGGGCACTTTACAACCCTTCGACTTTATTACCTTGTACGATAACATTTGATAACATAAATATCAATGTTAATTCAGATTCATTAAACTGCTGTGAGTTTAATTTTAATCCACTATTAATGTTATGTGCTAGAAATCTGAAACTATCCAGAGAAGAGGTTAAAAAAGCTTGAGAAACTCGACTTTTCTAACAATCTATTTTTGTTTAAGTTCATTAGTATTAAGTCAAGTACTACTAGAAACTGATTTTGGTAATGGTAGTCTTCCAACCGGCTGGTACTTTGACCCTGTACCACCATATGCACCCGCGAATAGAGGTGAATGGACAGTCTCTTCAAGTTCCTCAGACTACAATAATGAACCTCCTTCAGCTACATATAATTGGAACCCTGCTAGTAGCAGTGGTTTTGCTGATTACTCAGAACACTATTTATATTCAGAAATAATTACTGTATCAGAACCAACATACGCCTTAGTTCAATTCCAAATAGCTCTAGATGGATATACTACGCCACCAAACCACTATAATGGTTTAAAAGCAGAATATAGTAGTGATGGAAATTCATGGTTTACTGTTTTGGAATACCAAATTAGTAAT
>Ga0206677_10002474_pt1 | contig 16147 bp, 12 predicted proteins | sample M130m12015metaG_FD_155475 | JGI IMG/M metagenome (GOLD analysis project Ga0206677, IMG submission 155475) | Ammonia-oxidizing marine archaeal communities from Monterey Bay, California, United States - M1 30m 12015 | ecosystem: Environmental > Aquatic > Marine > Intertidal zone | place: USA...
GGACAACCGATTCGATCTATGAGGGATCGGATTTGACCTGGCCGCCGGTTCTTGATCATGAAGTGCAGTATTTACTTGGCGTTGTGAATGCTCACTTTAAATTAGGCCTGCAGCCGCCTCAGGTCCTCAGCAGTTGGGCGGGTCTTCGCCCGTTAATTGCGCAATCGGGTAAGGCAACGACAGAGATTTCACGTAAAGATGAAGTGTGGGTGAGCCGAAAGGGCTTGATTACGATTGCTGGTGGTAAATTAACGGGTTACTTAAAAATGGCCGAGCTGGTGGTCCAACAGGTGGTTCAGCAGCACCCAGTCTTTCGGGATCGGATCCCTTCCGCCTTGAAATGGTTTCCGGGCGCCAGTCAGCCTCAACCGCCTGAGGGCTTACTCACGTCGCTGCTCGATTCTGAAAATGTCGATGCCCAAATTCTGAAACGCTTGGTTCGTCGTTATGGCGACGAAGCGCAGGCGGTACTTGCCAGTGGTCGCGAATTGATCGCCCCGGGCGCAAAAATGATATTGGGTCAGGTCTATTGGGCGGTCACGCAAGAATATGCTCAAACTATGGAGGACGTTGTGTACCGCCGGTTGCGAACGCCGCTCTACGAGCCTGATTTGAGTGTGCGTGGGGTTGAGCGAATCAGCGAGTTAATGGCGGAGATGCTGGGATGGGACGAGGCTGAACGGTTGCGCCAACTTGATCAAATACGAAGTCGCTTGGCGGCGGATCAGCATTTTTTGGACAACACTTAAGTTTAGTCAGACACCGCGGTCACCTTCATGGTGTTAATTTTTTGAGAGGCTCATATCGAAAGGGCCCAGGAAATGGGTTCAGTCGATTGTTGTTCAGTCAGTTTGCGTAACTGATAGTTGAGCTGAGGTGTCGCGCGTCTTGTCATTTCGAAATCATCTCGGCGAATGACCAATAGTTTGACCAACGTTTCAGCAATCGCCTCGCCCAAAATGGCTTCTCGAAAAGGCTGCCAGCCCAGTGTTTCGCTGGAGGCAATCAGAGGATTATCCCCACCCAACGCACCGTCAACTTTGAAGTAGAGATGATCTTTGTCCAAAATGATACTCGCTCCCGATGGGTATTCAACGAGTTCAGAAATCGCGCTAATTTGCTCTTTGACGGTGGCGTTTAAGGTTTTGAAGAAGGTGAGATTCTTGATGATGGGACGTAACTGCCATCGCTTATTTAGTTGCGCTCTGAGCTTAGGGTCATCCGATAACGCGGTAAAGGCATCTTCAGAGAACCGACACACCGTCACGGGCGTTAAAGCTACGATCGAGGCATTTCGTGCGCCGAGCTCTGTGAGCGCTGCCATTTCGCCCAATAAATCTCCCGCTTGCAGTGTGGCGACGGTCTTGATGTCATGACCGTCGTGGTGCACCACCGAGCAGTAACCCGTCAGGATGAGATATACATACCCTTTAGATTCTTGGCCCTGAACAAGGACAACATCATCTTGATTATAATTTTTAATGGCGGCATTCGTGACCAAGCTTCGAAGCCAGCGATTTGGGCCGGCATCCCCAATCCAAATTTTTAAATAGTGATGAATCAGTGCCGCGTACAACGACAGATCGCCATCGATTAAGTTGTAGCGCTTGCCTGCACTTGCGACCGAAAATGTTGCTGCAAATTCGGCCGGTAGCTCATCAATATGCACGAAGACAATGCGCTCGGCGGGAGATGTCGTGAACTCTGCAGGATCACCATGTAGCGCGCCTGCGCCGCCATCGGCAATCAGCAGGTTAAACCGGGTTTGATACAGCGCTCGTAAGGGTTCGAGCGTCTCTGAGCGGACAATGCCGGCTTGGTGCAAAGATTGGACCTTTTTCAGCGCATGATTATCGCCCACGACGCAAATCTGGTTTGTCTGCTGACCGTCGCGAACGGTAAAGGTCGCACCAATGGTCGGAATGCTATGAACGGTGTGATGCGCTTTGATGATCAAGCCAAAGTGATTAATGGCGTGATCGGGATCAATTGGAATATGGTGAAAGTGTTCTCGGATAACGGTGTCCTGCCAGCCTAATCCTAAGGCAAGTTTTTCAATCGCCATCTCAAAAATTTCAATCGTTGTGATGATATCGATAACGCGATGGGCTTGCATTAGCGGGAAGAGGGCGCAGTGATCGTCATGGATGTGGGTTAAAAAACAGGCAGAAATTTGATTCTTTGATATTCCCCGCGCCAACAAATGCTCATCCAGAAAAGGAATGGCGTCGATCAGGAGGTAGTCACCATTGTGACAAAGGGCAAGGCCTGTACAAGGTTCGTTTGGGGAAAAGCCGGAGGCGCCGCCCAAGACTTCCAATGAGAATTTCGAAAGGCCGGCAGATTGATAATCTTTTTGGGTCGGATAGCTTGGCCGAATCAAGGTGTCTTGGCCAAGATCGAGATCTTGGCTCTCGCGACCATCCGAAAAGCGATATTGATCAAACCCGGTGTGCTCGATCAATAGATCACCAATTTGGACTTGATCGTCAGCAAAGGTATGCGTCGTAAAGAAGTCATCGACCGTTAAAATTGTTTGGTCTGGGCTGCGTAACGCGGCATCTTCAGCGATACCAAGCCACTCTTTTGCCAGGATTGGTTCGCTACCCCACCGCTCAAATTGCTCTGGATCAGGGCCAAGCAAAGTGATTTTCATAAGCCGTTTGGCTTGTTTTATCGCCTGTATATCGCCAATGAGCAGGAGCTTCTCGCCTCTTGCGTAACCACCAAGGTTAAATAAGAAATGATAGAGCAAAAATTCGACATGGTTCATGAGCGAGCCGTCGCGCTCTCGGGTATCAATCAGCAGCACGCCATCAAAATGTTCACAGCCAGAAAGTTTCAAACCTTTGAGCACTTCCGGCGGCTGTCCAACTAAAACTGAATGTCCTGCAGCTTGGATGAGTCGACTCCCGCTGGCAGGTTTGGTCATGTCAATATGGGGCATAGGCGGTCTCTTCTCTGGATGTGTTCCGATAATACTCGAAGACGGATTTCACGCTCGTTATGACATTTTGCGCGCCCGAGTCAACTTAGACAACCTGCAAACGCGTAGTCATTATTGCGTCATAAAACCTCATTTCGTCGAGATTCGACGATGTCGTATGGACCAGCTTATAATACTCCCCAACTATTTGATCGAGCGACTTTATGAATCAGCCTGTTAGTTTGGATCCTCAAGAAAAGCGCCTATTCGTTGATAATCTTCAGCGCTTCTTAAAGGATGAGGTCGCGCCGCATTACGATGACTGGGAAAAAGAGGGTATTTGGCCCAGAGCGCTTTGGCGCCGCTTCGGTGAGCAGGGCTTTTTGTGTGTGGATGTGCCTGAGGCCTATGGGGGCTATGGCGTCTCGTTTGAGCTAAGCTGTTTGGTTGTTGACGAGGTTTCGAAATTTGGATTTGGCGCGCTTGCGAGTGGCCTATCGGTGCACTCAGATATTGTTGCGCCCTACATTTTGAACCTTGGTAGCGAGGCTCAGAAAGAGAAATATCTGCCGGGCATGGTCTCGGGCGAAATTGTTGGTGCGATTGGCATGACCGAGCCCAGTGCAGGTAGTGACCTGCAGCGGATCAAAACGCATGCAGCCCGCGACGGAGATCAGTTCAAGATTAATGGCCAAAAAACGTTCATTACCAATGGCCAACATTGTGATCTTATTGTGTTGGCAACCAAAACAGATCCAAACCAAGGTGCCAAAGGCATGACGTTGTTCACAGTCGACTGCGCGTCAAACGGATTCAATCGGGGTCGAAATCTAGACAAGATGGGTCTGCATAGCGGGGATACCTCAGAGCTGTTTTTTGATGATTTGATTGTAACCACAGCGGATATTCTCGGTGGTGAAGGTCAAGGGTTCGTCAATATGATGAAGGAGCTTCCACGGGAGCGATTGATTCTCGGTGTTGGCTGCGTCGGGGCGGCCCAAGGGGCTTTCGATTTAACGGTCGCGTACATCACCGAGCGTCAGGCTTTCGGGCAAGCGGTTGCGGGTTTCCAGAATTCTCGCTACAAATTGGCTGAGATGAAAACGGATATCGAGCTCTGCCGGGCTATGGCTGAAAAGTACACGGCGCAATTTATTGCCGGCGAACTCACCAGCGCGGAAGCCTCGATGCTGAAACTGGCTGCGAGCGAAATGCAGGGGCGTGTTGCAGACCAGTGCGTTCAGATGTTTGGCGGTTATGGTTATATGACGGAATATCCGATTTCGCGAGCGTACTTGGATGCTAGGATTCAAAGAATTTATGGTGGCACCAGCGAAATTATGAAAGAGTTAATATCAAGAAGTATCGTGAGCTGACTATATGTTATGCGGCCATGCTTACGGCATGATAGACGTTTAAAGTAGGCTCACTCCGAGCTGATAACAAAGACCTAGGGGCGCGTTGAATGAATGTGAATATCGGATCTTTCCTAACCCGCCGTGCGGATATTAGCCCGGATCGAGAGGCCTATGTTGATGCTGCGAGTGGAGCTAGGTTCACCTTCTCGGAACTGAATGATCGGTCCAATCGGCTCAGCCATCAGCTTCGTGCTTTAGGTGTGGGTCATGGTGATCGGGTCGCACTGTGTTTGATGAATAGCGTTGAGTTTATTGAAGCATTTATCGCTATCGCAAAGATTGGCGGGGTTGTGGTGCCCCTGAATTGGCGTCTCGTGGCGGATGAGCTTGAGTTCATTATCAAGGACAGCGGGGCTGAAACCATGATCTATGGACAAGAATTCCAAACCGTTATAGGGGATTTGCAGGGCCGTGGCGATAAGACCGATGTGCAACACTGGCTTGAAGTGGCAAGTGCTGGGGCGTGTTTGGACTTTGCAACAGATTATGCTGCTTTGTGCGCCCAGGGGAATACGTCTGAACCTGAGGTGACCGCCAGTGGCGATGACCTTTTGTATATCATGTACACCTCCGGCACGACGGGATTACCGAAAGGGGTGGTGCACTCGCATACGACGTCTTTTTGGGCGCTTTTGACCTTCGAGGCGAGCTGCGATTTGCGCGATGGCGATCGTTATTTGGTAGCGTTACCCTTGTTCCATGTTGGCGCGTTAACGCCGGTTGCTTTGAATATTTATCGTGGTGCAACCAGTGTCGTCATGCGCGAGTTCGATCCAATGTCCGCCTGGAAATTGATTCAGGACGAGGCGATCGGCGTGTCATTATTGGTGCCCGCGATGCTTAATTTTATGATTCAGATCCCCCGTGATCAGTTTAAATTCGATCACCTGCGATGGATCCAAAGTGGCGCGTCGCCGCTCCCCGTGAGCTTAATTGAACAATATTCAAAGTTGGGCATTGAAATCCATCAAATCTACGGTCTCACCGAAACCTGCGGGCCTGCCTGCGTCATTAGTGCCGAGAATGCGTTGCAAAAGATTGGTTCAACTGGCAAAGCTTTTTTTCACACTGAAGTGCGTGTCGTTGACGATGCGGGTTCTGACTGTGACCCAGGCGTGCAGGGAGAAGTTTGGGTAAAGGGTGGGCACATTATGCTTCAGTATTGGCATCGGCCCGAGGCGACAGCCGACACCATTACTCAGGATGGTTGGTTGCGTACAGGCGATGTGGCGTCCATTGATGAAGAAGGCTTTGTCTATATTCAGGATCGGATCAAAGACATGATCATCTCAGGCGGCGAAAACGTTTATCCTGCCGAAATCGAAAACGTTATTTTAAGTCATAGTGACGTGGTTGAAGTGGCGGTGATTGGCCAGCCCAGTCAGAAGTGGGGCGAGAGTCCTTTTGCGATTGTTGTACCCACGTCAAAGGAGGTCTCAGCCGAGGCGATCTTGGAATTTTGCGATGGAAAACTCGCGCGCTTTAAATTGCCAAAAGGGGTCGTGTTTACAGATGTGATCCCAAGAAATGCGAACGGGAAAGTGCTCAAGCGAGTGCTGCGGGAATCCTATCCCGGTCCTGCACCGCAGTAGCGGGCGTATCTGACGGCACCAGGCTGTCACGGTGTTGGCAGCTGACTCGCGGGTCTTTGGTAAGTCATCCAAAGATCGTTGAACAAGTCGCTTTCCCAACGATATTAATAATTTGATTACAGACTGCGTGGCGTACTATCTTTAGACAGCCAGGTTGATTTATCCGCTGGCTCGAATGAAACCAGAGGTGAATATGAACCGAAGTGTTCTTGTCTTAGCGTTGCTGATCGTCCTGCCCAGCCACGCACTGCAGGTGGCGGTGAGTCCTACCGAAACGTTAGAGATTGCCGAACGCTCAGCGGTCATAAAAATCGATGGCAGGTTGAATGAGGCTGTTTGGGCAGGCCTCGATCAGTACGATGAATTTGTCGTGATCGAGCCGGACACCTTGGTTAAGCCGGCGCATGCAACCTGGGTGAGTCTGTTCTACAACCAGCGGGGGCTCTATGTGGGGGTCCAGGTTGAGCAACCGCCCGAGACTCTGATTGCGCGACTGTCCAGCCGAGATAATCGTCAAATAAAGCGAGACAGCGTGGGCATGGTTCTGGATACCTCCGGTGAGGGACGTTACGGTTATTGGTTTGGCATCAATTTGGGTGATGCGCAAATGGACGGCACCTTGCTGCCAGAAAAACAGTTTACGAGTGACTGGGACGGGGCCTGGGAAGGGGCGACCAGTGAGACGGAAACAGGATGGGCGGCTGAGATGTTCATCCCCTGGGGCGTGGTGTCTATGCCCAAGAAGGCAGGTGCGCGTCGCATCGGATTGTACTTGGAGCGTTTCGTTGCCTATAAAGATGAGCGCTGGAGTTGGCCGGCGCTACCGGACACGGTGCCACGGTTTATCTCAGCTTTGCAATCGGTCTCGGTTAATGATGTCCAGCCGCAGCAGCAATATAGTATTTTTCCGTCAGCATCTGTCACTCATGATCGAATTGACGGCAAGACGAATTATCGTGCCGGAGCCGATTTTTTCTGGCGACCCTCCACTAATTTACAATTAACTGCGACGATTAATCCGGATTTTGGGGTTGCGGAATCAGATGACGTTGTCATCAATTTATCCGCAACCGAGACGTTCTTCCCGGAGAAACGCCTGTTTTTTCTAGAGGGACAAGATGTATTTACGGCCTCCCCTCGAGCTGACACGCGAGGCGCCGGTGTCGGTAACAGGGGTGCACCTTATACCTTGGTGAACACGCGGCGCATAGGCGGCAAGCCAGTTTTGCCCGGCTTGGGAGCAGGTGAATCGGCCCGAACTAAGGATCAAATCCAGCCTAACGATTTGCTCGGGGCGGTGAAGGTAACCGGCCAAAACGGACGAATCCGATACGGTGTACTGGCGGCGTTCGAGGACGATCCTGAATTTCTGGTTGAAAGCGAGCAAGGCACGCGTCGGGTCGTGGGTGCTGGGAGTGAATATGGTGTCGCGCGGGTCCTATTTGAAGATGAGCCGGGGGGCGCTTACAAATCATTCGGGCTGTTGTCGACGATGGTGTTGAACGAAGCTGGCGATGCGCTGGTTCAGAGCCTTGATGCTCATTACCTCGGTGAAAACGGAAAGTTCAAAGCGGACGCTCAGGTGTTTACATCCGACAAGGATGGCGTCGATCGTGGGTTTGGCGGCTTTGTGGACTTCGAGTACGCCTTTAGGCAGGGGGTAACCCAGCGGTTGGGTATTGAATACTTTGATGATGCGGTTGATGTCAGTGATCTCGGATTCTTGCAGCGCAATGACAATTTCCGGATTCGTCAGGCGCACACGCGAACGCGCTCTGATCTGAATTGGGCTCGATCCAACCAGCTCGATATTCGAGGTTTTGTCCAAAAAAACTCTGAAGATCTTTTTACCCAGGGTGGTTTATTTGTCTCGAACCAAAGTGTGTTGAATAACTTGTCGCAAGTTGTGCTTCGATTAGATCTGTTGGCGGCAAGCTATGATGACCTCAATAGCTTTGGAAACGGTGCCTATCGGGTCAAGGCGCGCCAAATGGCGAGCATCGGCTGGGCATCGAATCGCTCGAAGCCTTTGAGTCTTGGAGGTAAATTGGGGTTTCAGGGAGAGGAGCTGGGCGGCAATAGCGCTGTTTACAGTCTGTATGCAACTTGGCGACCGGATGACCGCTTAGTGCTCGACATTATGTTTAATTATTTGGATCGAGCGGGTTGGTTGCTCCATAGCCGTGATAGAACGATGAGTACGTATGATGCCGAGCAATGGGCGCCGGGGATTGGATTGGAGTATTTTATTAGCGCGAAACAGCAACTCAAGTTTGTGGTGCAGTGGGTTGGGGTTAAAGCGCGTGCGCGAGACGCTTACAGGATTCTTGAAACACCAGGAGACCTTCAACGTCGCGCTGATTTGGATGCGGGAGTGCCCGATTTCGCAGTCTCACAGGTAAGTCTGCAGGGGCGGTACCGCTGGGAAATTGCGCCGCTGAGTGATCTGTTCGTGGTGTATACCCGCCAATCGAATCAATCTGGCTTATTGCTTCAGCGAGATTTCCAAACGGTCTTTTCAGACAGTTATCAGCAGCCCGTCACCGACGCTTTTGTGGTTAAGCTCAGATATCGGTTTGGCTCTTAGGATCAAGGCGCCTCTCGTTTGGCAAGGCGTTCAGCTTTAATTTTTTCGATCAGGTGATCTGCAACTTCCAACATTCGGCTCGGACCAACATCAACTGTACTGCTGATTCGATAACGGCCTTGAACGACCAATTGCGGTACCGAGGTGATGCGGGCTTGCCGAGACAGTCGATCCGCTAGACTGACTTTCGTTTTGACCGCGGCCGACGCGATCTGAATCTGATATCGATCGGCCTCGATATCAGAATTACTGGCGACAAAATCCGCAAGGTCCTCAGGGTTGTTGAGTTTTCGTCCCAAGTCATGGATGGCTCTAAAGGTTCCTTGGTGTAATGCGGCCGGGGCGTCAAGGTCTTGCAGGGCATAGAAGTGCGCCCCTAATAATCGCCATTGATCTGAGCCGATGAGCGGCGTCTGGGTCAACTGAACTTGATCGCCCTTGCCGCGCGCCCAATCTTGCAGGTCCTCGTCAAATCGATAGCAGAAGATACAACCATAGGAAAAAAACTCCATCACTTCGATGGCATCGCCTCGAATGCGTCGGGGTTTATCCAGTTCAACATAGTGGACGCCCGCAATGAAATCACCCTGGGCGCCCTCATCGGTAACGGTCTCAAGGGTTAGGTAAGCTATAAGGGCCAGGATCGTGACAACGAAGCCAGCGACCATGAGTTTTTGTTGATGCACGAACGACTTTCTACGGACCATTAATTTGTACCTCCATTGGAAATATGATTATAGTCAATTGGTCTGGGGTTAGCCCACCTAAATTGGAATTAGTAGAATGTCGGTCGAACAAGAGCTAATAGAGCGTGCGCTTGAATGTGCGGCAGAGGATGATCCAGAACTTAATGATCTGGTATACAAGAACTTTAATGAAGTGATGGCAGATGCCGGCGAGCTTATGAGCCATGTTGACGAGGGCGTGCGAGGCAAAATGATGGCGGAAATTTATCGGCTCTTGTTAGCCGAAGACGTCGCGGCGAGCGATGGCGACTACTTGGTGTTTGAAACGAAGACCCATGCCAATTCATATTTTGTGCTGCCTGAAATGTATAACGTCTTAAGCGACGTGTTTTTACAAACACTCCGGTTGAGCGCCGCTCGGGTGTGGAGTCCAGCCGTTGAGGCGGCTATGTCGCATCGCTTAAATGCGCTGAGGACGGCTATTAACAGTGCCTTATTGAAAAACGGCTGTGCGACTGCCCTCGAAAATAATATAGATTAAAATTAGGAGGATCTTATGCCCCGTTTGCCTGCTTTAAGCCTAGCGGCTGTTCCCGGTCGCCGACAAACAACCTTAGAACTTGCCCAAGAAATCGAAAAACGCGGTTATCCCGGTATTTATGCACCGAGTCTTGGCGATTCGCTGGCGCTCTGTCAGTCGCTCGCACATGTGACCAATGAGATTGAAATTGGAACCAGTATTATGCCGATCTATTTTCGGCAGGTTGTCGATTTTGCGAGTACTGCTGGATACCTTCATGAAATTTCAAACGGCCGATTTCGGTTCGGCATCGGCGTGAGTCATGCGCCAGCCTTAAAGTCACGGGGTCTCAGTAGTGGCAAGCCATTATCCGATACGCGAGTGTTTGTTGAAGAGCTTAAAGCAGTCCCGAGGGTCGGGCCCATGCCGCCGATTGTCCTGGCAACGCTTCGGAATAAGATGATTCAGCTGGCGGAAGAAATTGGTGATGGCATGGTGTTTGCCAATGGCGCTCGCTCGCATATGGGCACATCTTTAGGGTATTTGACTGACGAAACGCGCGCCAGGGATGATTTCTTTATCGGTAACATGATTCCAACCTGTATCTCAGATGACCTCGAGGCTGCTAAAGCCGTCAATCGTCGAACCTTAACTTCATATGCGATGCTCCCGAACTATCGAGCCTACTGGAAAGCTGCAGGTTATGAAGAAGAAATGGCGGGTATTGAAGCGGCGCTTGCCGCTGGAGAACGGGATCGTGTACCGCACTTTTTAACCGATCGCTGGCTTGCGGATACGACGTTGTTTGGCACGGCCGCGATGGTTAGAGAAGGGGTCGAGGCTTGGTTTGATGCTGGGATTAAAACGCCGATTATCGTGCCCTCATCAGCCAGCGGCGGGCAAATGGTGGCTTTTCAAGAATTCCTGTCGATTTATTGATTCGAGCTTTTAAGTCTGCAGGATGGTTTGCGCGCCTTTGGCAAAGTTGTCGAGGGCCTCGCCCGTGAGTATCTTTTTCGGTGCTGCGGCGGGTACGTTAATGCCTGCTCTGCAGGCGGGCCGGGATTTCATCTGGGTGAGCCAACGGTCCAGATTCGGTAGGTCGTCACGGGAAACACCGCTCCACCGATAAGTTCGAACCCAGCACCAGTTTGCGATATCTGCAATGGAGAAGTCCCCGGCCAACCATTCGGCATCCTCAAGCGCGGTATCCAGCACCTCGAACAGTCGTCGGCTTTCGTTTTGATAGCGGTCAATGGCGGGCTGAATTTTTTCAGGAAAATACCGGTAGAATACATTGGCTTGACCCATCATCGGCCCTATTCCGCCCATTTGGAACATAAGCCATTGCAGGACCTCGTATCGCCGTGCCCCTGAGGTGGGCAAGAGCTGGCCTGTTTTCTCAGCCAAATAGATCATGATGGCGCCTGACTCAAAAACGACAACATCGGTTTCAGAATCTTGGATCACGGGAATCCTGCCATTTGGATTCAGGGCGAGAAAGGCCGAAGTTTTTTGATCATTTGCAGACAAGTTGATGGCATGGCAGTGATAGGGCAAGCCTAGCTCTTCTAAGGTAACAGAAGCTTTATGGCCATTGGGCGTTGGTGCGGTATACAGATTGATCATGTCATGACTCTTAGATGCCAAAGCTCAATAGTATCTTTAAGCGCATTCAATGCAACGTTAGTTCAATGCAATGTTTGTTGTTCAACAAATTCTAGGTCAGGTCATGAATTTTCATTGCGTGCGCAAGGTAGCGTAATGAAATGGGGTACTTTTTGAATCAACTCATGTATCGGTAATAGGCTGATTTTAGTCATTTTATTACGGTTTGATTCGGGTCAGACCTTGATTTGGACGCCCAATGGAGTGCCGTTTTCGATGAAATCGGTAAATACTTTATCATCGAAATGGCTAAGTTATGCACATCTGACCCTTAGATTTCGACTTAGACTCACATGCCAACGCCGCACTTATGAATGCTCTATAACTCGTTGTTTTAATTGAACTTAAATCAAGATGGTCAAAAATTGAACAATCCTTGAATCACCGGAAACACTGGCTTTGAGGGTTGTTGACAACAGTTATCACCAGACTTATCCACAGTTTTTGTGGACAAATAAGGCGGGTTCAGTAAAAGCGGTGCCAGTCTGTTGGCCTGAAGGCTACGCCGGGTCTTGCGCCGCCGGGACGGGACTGCGATATTGCCAAATATCGCTCCTTTTATAGCCGTAGTAAAAAATCATAATCGAGGCCAGCATGCCGGGAATCAGGGCATTGAGTTCCCCAAATTGACCAATGACGATGCCAAGCACCAAAGACCCCATAGGCGTTGCGCTCATAAGACCCAGCGTAAAGACAGACATTAGGCGAGCTCTAAATGCGGGTTCTGCTATTTCCTGAATCATGACTCGGGACATGGTGTTGGTTACGCCCATATTAAACCCCCAAAATGCCGCCGCGATCCATAACCAGGTCATGCTGGGTTCATACCAGATAAGGTAGAGCACGAGGACTCGGCTCAATTGGAGGATCAAATAGACCTGCCCAGGGCGAGACAAAGGCATGAACTTGAGTAAACCAAAATTGGCAATGAGCGAGCCAAAATAGAAAACGACCGTGATATTCGCTAGTAGTAGGGCATCGCCTGCATAAATGCGGCTGATGATAAAAGGGATCGCGACCATCCAGGCCCCAGCATTAAAGAAGCTGGAAAAGAAATTGAGTCCTACAAGGTCCCTTGCCAATTTAAACCGCCAGGTATAGATCAGTCCCGCTCGGATTATCGAATAGGTGCTCGGCTGTACAACGGCGGGACTGCTGGCTTCGGGATTGGGCGAAGGGGTTTCCGTTGTTGGCGCACTTGCTCGCAATCCGATTAAAAAGATCGCGCCTACCCCAAAACACGCGCTTTGCAGTAGCAGCACTTCGATGAGCCCAAATTGATCGATGCTGCCGGCAACCCGGGTGCCAATTATGGTGGCGATTGCGCCAATACCGGTGGACAGACTGATCGCCCATTGCAGGCGCGCGCCAGCGACAACATTCAAGATGGTATTGCGAGCGGGATTTGAGGCGCTGTTAAGTAAGTTTGCAACGAGTGCCGTCAGGATCAAGATCCAAACACCCAATTGGTCAAGGTAGACCGCAAGCGCAAGTACCAAAGGCGGGATGATGCTGAGCAAGTGGGATTGGATTAAAAGTCGTCGACCGTCAACTCGGTCACCGATGACGCCGCCCCAGAGCATGAAAATGAGCGCCGGAACGCCAATCAGTAGCTGAGCAAGTCCGACCGTCTCTGGAGATTGGGCTAAGATCCCGACCAGAATCCAGGTCACTAGCAGTTGCTGTATGCTAAAGCCGGCCATCCAGAGTGCGTGGCTGGAGTTGTACCAGATCATTTGGAGTTCGTTATTGGCAGGGAGTTTGAGCATTTTCGCCTCTTAGGTTCTGATCATAGCGAATTACCGGCAACGTCGGTAAATTATTCACACGGGTGAAATCGGTTTATGATTCAGGCGCCTGTGGGCTGCTGCAAAAGCGTTACTAGGAAATTCTGTTATGCCGAGTTTTGTGATTCGATGTCGAAAAGCCCCCGTCCGTGCGGATCGCTTTCTTGCCGCGGTTGGTTCTGGCGGGCATGTTGAATTTATTGCTGGGATGATTACCAATGCCCTGTTTATCTCTAAAGGGCATCGCGCCAATGTGACCCTGCACTTGGTATTCGAGGACAGCGCTGATTACTCTCGAATATTGACATTTAATGGTGCCCAGATGGGTGATTTGGGCGGGCTGTCGGAGCAGGCTTTGCTAACCAGCTGTGCGCTGGCGCTTAAAGCCGCCGAGCGTTTGGGTAAGGAGCAGTGCGTGACGGCACCGAACGGAATTGTGGTTGAAACGCTTAGTTTTGAGGGCCTGATCAAGCGTCAATGCCTTAAGTCACCGTGTTACCTGATGAGTCCAAAGGGTCAATCATTAACGCAAATGCGCCCTGATGATGCGGCAACCTTTATTTTAACTGACCAAGTGCCGCTGTCTAAAAATGCTCTGAGTGGTTTAAAGCGTCAGGGTGTGGGCCTTGTTTCACTCGGTCGGAACATGTTGTTCGCTTCGCAGTGCCTAACACTGATCCATGGTCATTTTGATTCAGCGCTCGATTGATCGGTTAAGAGCCCCAGCGGCAAAAAGCGCACTGAAGGCTACGCCGCGGTTGCGTTCGCCGATGGCTTCAATTGGTATGAGTTTTTCCAAATCGTGAAAAGCCTTGGGTTGGGTCCGGTTATGATGACCGTTATGGCTTAAATTGGATTGACGCGATCGACTGGATGTCAGGTTTAATTAGGAGCTTTGAGCCTTCAATGAGGGTATCCGGGGTAGGTTTTTTTATTAAGAATCTTAATCTCACGAAGGCACGGAATAAAGACTGGGGTAATGCCAGCGATGCAGGGGGCTGCTCGGTGCATGTGCTGGATTCTCTAGTCGACGATCAGGGGCGCTATATCTTTGAAGCAGTTTCTGAAAGAACGGTCAACGACCGCCCAGAGCAACGACCGCTTTGAGAAGCACGAGTCGGCCTTGAATTTTCATTCTGGTGCGAAGTGGCTTGGAAGAAAAGGTGGCTTTGGGCACTTTTTTTGCGCGGAATTTATGGGCTAAGTTCGGTTGGTTGCGTACAGGGTTAAAGCCTGAGGAGTTGATGGAGCGTCTGCTTTGACAGCCTGCGCAAACAAGCTGGGTAAGAAAAGGCGTCCCAGAGTGAAGCCTTCGGCAGATGGCAGATGTTTCTGGGTTGTTTAGGGCGGCTCGAGGCAGCCGGTGGATACGCAATGTCGCGTCGATCATGGTGAATGAGCGCACTAGCGGGTGTACTGCCGAGCAAACTGCTTCATAATAGGGTCGGAGTTGGAACTCGCTACCGGGGCTGCTGCGAGTGGTGAGGGTGGTAAAAAGACCCGCCCGCCAGCTGTGACGCGCAATCTGTTAGAGCATACAGAAGCGCCAAAGTAGGTCGTGAAAGTAGGTCGTGAAAGTAGGTCGTCAAAGTAGATCGTGAAAGTAGATCGCTAGGAATCTAATACCCCGGCGATGGAAAATAGTAGTAAGCAATTGAATCGTTTTATAAAAAGGAAAAATCATGAGTGACAGTATTAAGACCATTGCAATTTTGGGCGGAACCGGTGATTTGGGTGGTGGCCTTGCTAGACAGTGGTCGAGAGCGGGTTACACCATCGTTATTGGCAGTCGGACCCTCGAGAAAGGGCAAGAAGCGGCGGCGGCCCTTCTGACGGAATTTCCCGACCTCAATGTCACGGGTTTAGATAATTCTGCTGCAGCCGAGCAAGCAGATCTGGTCGTGCTCACCGTGCCGTTTGCGCATCAACTCAGCACGCTCGACTCGGTCAAGCACGCTTTGGTCGGGAAAGTGCTGATCGATGTAACAGTGCCTTTGGTGCCGCCTAAAGTTGGCACAGTTCAGATGCCCGCATCCGGGTCGGCGGGTCAGCAAGCCCAAGACCACCTTGGTGAAGACGTTTTCGTCGTGTCGGCGTTTCAAAATGTTGGCGCGATGCATTTACAAGAGGACCATTCGATTGCCTGTGATGTGCTCGTAACTGGTAACAAGCGTGCTGCGCGGGACACCGTGATCACGCTCATTGAGGCGCTCGGTCTGAAAGGTTGGCATGCGGGTCCAATCCAGAATGCAGCAGCAGCAGAAGCGTTGACCTCAATTTTGATTACGATCAACCGGCACCATAAAATCAATGGCGCTGGGCTTGTGATCACGGGTGAGCCCGCTGCTGAATGAAGCTGTCACTGACGAGTATTGATAATATCCCGATGGTGGAGCCGGGGGATGACCTGGTTGAGATCATTCTCACCGGACTGGCCAGCATGGGTGAGACCCTTCAGTCTGGAGACGTGTTAGTTCTGGCTCAGAAAATCGTTTCGAAAGCCGAAAACCAGTATGTGAACCTTAACGATATCATCCCGACTGAGGCCGCCGTGCTTCTGGGGCAAGAGGTGGACAAGGACCCAAGAAAGGTACAAGTAATCTTAAATGAGTCCAATGAGGTGGTTCGTAAACGGCCGGGTGTGCTAATTGTCGAGCACCGATTGGGTTTTGTCGCGGCCAATGCAGGGATTGATCAATCAAACATTTATCAAGCTGGCGTCGACGGGGATGACTTATGTTTACTGTTGCCCGTCGACCCTGATGCGTCGGCGCAAGCGCTGCGGCAGGGCATTTCCGATCGTTTAGGCGTGGACGTCGGTGTGATTATCAACGACTCGATCGGGCGGGCCTGGCGCATTGGAACGGTGGGGCTGGCGATCGGTGTCGCGGGTCTTACTGCATTGGACGACTATGTCGGCGGCACGGACATTTTTGGCCGCGAATTGCTCGTGACCCAGGTCG
>Ga0206677_10002478_pt1 | contig 16114 bp, 17 predicted proteins | sample M130m12015metaG_FD_155475 | JGI IMG/M metagenome (GOLD analysis project Ga0206677, IMG submission 155475) | Ammonia-oxidizing marine archaeal communities from Monterey Bay, California, United States - M1 30m 12015 | ecosystem: Environmental > Aquatic > Marine > Intertidal zone | place: USA...
CGTGCTGCCAGCCTTGTATAAGTCCTACATCGCAATCTAGTAGGTTATATCCTTTGTGTAATATACCAGTATCACCTGCTGCGTTTACTCCATTTACAAAATTTTGTAATAGCAGATACTTTTCTTTGTTATTGTTTACTGTTGGAACAACATTGTAATAACTAACGACTTTCATTTAAGATTTGCCACGCTTTTCCATTACGCATTTCTTGGGCAGTAAACTGACAATATGAAAGGTGTGCCGCAAATGCGTATGTTTCGTCTGCGCCATAACGATTTAATTTTCCTTCAATATCCGATATTTGTGTATTACATAATGCTGTTGCTGCATTAGGTGCAAGTGCGATTGCTGGGCGGCGATGTAGTAGAGCTTCAGTTGCAGCAATACTATTATATGTAACTAGACAATATGCATTATCAAGAGCTTTCCAAATTGTATCATTAGTAACTCTGTCTCTACGTATTGGCTTTTGTCTAACTACAATTCTTCTATCAGTGTATTTTCTAATTTCAGCTGTTGTACGAGCAATCCATTTATCAAGATCTTCTCCATAAAATTTCATAACTTTTAAACTCGGAGGACACAGTAGTATATGCTCTCCTTCTCTGTATTTTGGTACTTTGTATTTTAGTCTTTCAAGTCTGTCATATGGACGTTCAATAATAGGACCTTGTTGTTGTAAATTGTTGTACGTAATTCGATGATATTCTTTTTTTGTTCCTGGTTGTAAGTAGCCGGTATCGATTGCGTAATAATTGCGATCGTTTTCAATACAATGTTTTAGAGCTTTTTGACCACCGCCGCCTAAGCCGCGAATTATTAATGTGTTGTCTGACTTTTTCTCTCTGTCAAACTCACTAATAGTTCCGTTACATCCGATAATAAAATCTTCTAAGTACGGATCGTATAGTGCGTTTTTCTTACCAAGATTAAATCCGTCATCTTTGGCTGGCGCAATTGCTGCAACTTTAATACCCACGTTTCTCTCCTCAAACTTTTCTATACTTTCTTTACTTTTATAAACATGCTCGTCGGGATCTATCCAGCTGTTTAATAAATTATGAAAATAGGTTTTAGTTTTGGCAGGCAAATCTAAATCCATTGTAAGTTTTATTTTGTCTTTATTGCGTTCTAATTTTTTTTTTGAATTCTCTACTTGAGTTTCTAAATATCTAATTTTTCCTCTATACCAATCAAGTGCATATTCGCAATCTTGATATTGGGGGAACCAAGGGCCGCCTTCTGTGTAGTGCAATGCTTTTGGTTTACCGTCTTCTGGTTCCTTATACCATCCAACTAACCAATTCCATTTGTGACTAATTTCACCTACTTCGTCATCGCTTAACCAACTAAAGCGATGTAAAAAAGCACCTGTAGTTGATTCTTTATTTACTAACTCAGCAGTTAATCTTGCATTACTTGGGTGTCCGCAGTTGATTAGCATACAACTAGACCAGTTTTTTCTTGGATAATTATGCTGTTGCTTACCATCCATTTTTAGTCCTTCTTTAGGTGTATAGTCGTGGTGAGCGCACATTACAGCATACTTGTCATCGCACTGATCAAACAACTTAGCAATATCTTCTAGAAATACAAAATCACAATCTATAAATAATGCCCATCCTTTGTAATTCATTAGTTCGGGAATTAAGAATCTTGTAAAGGTAAATTCAGTTGATGCTAGTTCGTCTTTATCTCTTGTGTATATTTGTGCTCGGCGTAAGTCTCTTTGTTTTAACGGCTCAACATGAACTGGCACTGTTGCTTTATCTAAGATAGTTTGTTTACATACTTGGTATGCAATATCTTCACGACTATCCCATCCAACAAAAACTCTTAGTTTATTTTCAATCTCTTCTTTCAATGTCGTTCTCCGTCAATTCTTTGCCAAGCCAAACTTCAATTACTTTAGCTGTGTTATTTCCAATATTAATAGCTTTGTGCCAATACGCAGTTGGTATATCTATACTATCGCCTGGTATTAGTGTACGAGTTGTCTTTCGTCCTTCTCGGTCTTCTAACATCATGACAATTACACCGTCAACAACATGCCAGTGTTCACTACGACTAAAATGTCGTTGATCACTAAGAGCTCTGCCTTGTTCAAATGATAATTCTTTTACTTGCCATTCTCCGTTGCGATCTAGTATTTTATACGAACCCCATGCACGTTTAGTAACTGGCTTTTCCCAGTTTGACAAAATCCAGCTACTTGAATTCTTTTTATCATCGCCGCCAACACTAAAGACAAAATCTACATCTTTATTATCGCCATACATTTTTTGTTCTGGAATTTCGCCTTCGACTCTATCTCCGCCGTTTGCAACAATAAGTTTACCAGTTGTTGTTTGTAAAAGAAATCCAATTGCTTTTGTTGTGCCACCAGTTTCGTCGTCTTCGACCATTATAACATCGTCAACCATTTCAAGATGTTTGACAATATTTGCACGTTCTTCAAACGGCATAAAGGCTTGGCCTTTTTTATTCTCAAGCCACTTATCGGTGTTAAGACCCACTATAAGTTTATCACCAAGTTTCTTTGCTTCCTTAAAATATTCAATATGTCCGGAATGTAGTGGATCAAATCCACCAGTTACTAATACTGTCTTCATGTAGGTATTTACTTGTTACCAACCAAAGATATAGTCTTTTCTGACATTAGTAATTTCTCTTGCACCAAAGGACTTTAAGAATAGTCCAGCACATTCGTCTGTATCAGCTTGTTGTTCACAAACAATAATTGGTTTATATTTTAGTATAGTATCCATTGCACCTTTTAAAACTTCAAGTTCGTGACGTTCGCAGTCAATTTTTAACAAGCCAAATTTTGGAAGATCTAAATCATCCATTCTTTTAATATCAATTGTTCCTGTGCCAACTTCACTTACATAACTGCCGCCGGTGTTTATATGATCGTAAACCATATCTACTTTATTATTTGTACTACCAAGTGCAAATTTATTAATGTCAACTTTTGCTCGGTCGACATTTCTTTCTAAACAACTGTATACTTGCTCAAGGGGTTCGTATGCAATTACACGATTAAATTTTGTAGAAAGAGGTTTTGCCCATAAGCCTACGTTTGCGCCTACGTCAACTGCTAGATTAAAATCAGTTACGTATTTGTATGCTTCGTCTCTAACATCATCTTGATACTCAGGAGGGCCGCCTTTTTTTATTCTTTTACTGATTAAACGTTCGAAGTGTTCGTCCGTTGTTGGCATCCAATAATTATGTACTAGCTTCATTGCTTTAGTACCGTAATATATTTTATTACATTTATATCAAACTTTTCTACGTAACGTTCTGTAATTTTTTCATGTTGAATTTGGCATTTGTATTTTTCTAATTGACGCTTCCACCATTTAGGTTGTTCGATAATTAGATGTGCGTTCCTGCCGTCGCTTAATTTTTTCTTAGCCGGATGACACGCAATTAAATGATAATGATATTTTGTAGTTCGAGCAAATAGATCATCTAGTGTTTTTTCTAACATATCAACTTCAACATGTTCAAGAACATCGCTACTATAAGTCATGTCAACTTGTTCGGGCAAGTCAATTGGACTTGTTACTGGATCATATGTATACAATTTAATATCTGGATATGCTTCGGATATTGCTTGTGAAAGATATCCTTTGCCACTTCCAAAATCAAGAAAGCTAGTTACTTCGCCGCTATCAAGTATTTCTTTGACTACCGCAGGAATGTCAGCGCCGCTTCCAAACGCTGACTTACTGTGTAAAGTTTTTAGTTGTTTTAAATATTCTGCGCTATGTGCCATTACAGTGTTGCATCCTCCATGCCAGCAACTCTAAGTTTTACAACATTAGTAATTTGCCATTGCTTTTGATCAAGTGCTTTAAGAACACCTAGCCACTTGTTACGCATTAGCGCAAACTCGTTAATAATCTTTTCGTAGTCAACGACATCTGCCTCACCGTCTACGTATTTTTCAACGTCACGGCTTGACAGAGCTCGTTGATAGTTCTCAAGATATTTCTTAAAAAATGAACTACGCAATCTACGTAGTTCAATATTTAAATAGTTAAGTATAGCTTCAATCTCTTGAAGTTGATTAAACCTTTGCTCAACAATACCAGGCATTTCAGCGGCAGCACGTTCAACATTACCTTTGAGCTTAACTTCTCGTTTTGCTTCTACGAGTTCAGTCTCGAAGTATTGTATTGCACTTGGAATTTTTGAAATATCACGTGATACATCTGAATACCAGCCCATTACTCATCCCACTCTTGTTCGTCGACATCTTCGTCTTCATCTTCTAAGTAATATTGAATTGCAGCATCTAACAGTTTATCATTGCCAAGCGAAGACTTTAGTGTCAAGTCGTCAACACCGTAATCAACCAATAAGTCAACAAATTTTTCAGCTACGAGTTCTGGTTGTTTCTTATCTAGATAGTTTTTAAATAAGTTCCAGATATCAGCAATTTGGTCTTCATCCATTTTCAGTAGTTTCCTCGATTAAGTTATCCTCGGTATTTACCAATTGGGCATCTAATTCAGCTAGTTCTGCTTCTCTTGCTAGACGATCAGCTTCTGCTTCATCGGCTGCAACTTGTGCTTCCTTAGCTGGCAAATCTGCCATAACTTTATCGAGTAGTTCGCCAGTCCAACGCTTTCGGAATTCTAGAATAGGTTCACCGTCACTCATAACATATTCGTAACGATTGCCTTTCTTTTCTAGCAGTCCTTTTGCGTCCATCAAGTCAAACATACCGGAGTATGGATCCATACCAGTTTCGTATGGAATTTCAACTTGTACACTTTCAAACGGTTTGTTATAGCGTGTTTTCATTACTTTACACGCTGCTCTAATACCATGTACTTTAGATGTTTTGTTGCCGTCTGCGTCTGTTTTTAGTTTAAGTTTCTTCATAGCAACAACCATTGAACTTGCATACACAAAGCCTGAACCACCTGAGATCTTGTCATCTGGATCAAACATATCTTGCGATGCATATGTGTGGTTGGTTACACACATACCTACATTGTAACTACCAAACATATTCACACAGTTAGTTACAAGTGCTTTTAGTGCCTTTGCTTTACGACCAAAGTCACCTTTCATATCACCTTTTTGGAACTGGTCCATTTCAGTTGGTGACATAAGCATACCAAGTGAGTCAACTACAAACAATACCTTAGGACGTTCTTCCTCGTTCATAGATTTATAGTCTTCCATAAATGTACTAACTGTTTTAGCAACATCATCAATCATTGCCATATTAAGTTTAAGTAATTTACTTTCGTCTGTGTCTACTTGCAATGCTTGTAGCCATGATTCGTCAAGTGCGTTTTCACTGTCAATAAGAACAACAAAAATACCTTGTTCCTGTGCGTACTTTACAATGTTACCTGACACAATGTAACTTTTACCTGCACCAGATTCTCCTGCAAATACGCTTACCTTGCCTAGCGGAATACCTTTAGTAAAGTCGCCGCTTAGTAAGTAGTTTAGTGCAAAGTTGCCTGTACTAATCCAGTCTGTAGGATCGTTAAAGCCTGCACTCATACCCGTAATAGATTTTGTCAACGAATTACGGAATTTCGTTGGATCAAATGTTTTACTGACCATTGTTTCTCCTGTTCTAAAAAGCCAAATACAATATGGGTTGCATCTACAAAATGCAACCCATTTTAGTTGCGTTATTAACCTTGGCGTGAACGAATCATTGCAAGGATATCTTGTGCTCCACCTTCAGCTGCTGGTGCTGCTGCTGCTGGTGCTGCTTCTGCTGCAACTTCTTCATTAGACTTAAACGGAATATCACTATTGCGTGTGTCTACTGCCGGAGCAGGAGTTGGAGCACTTTGACTAACGGCTGTTGCTTGCGGTGATGCCGGCTTTGATGGATCACCTGTACGTGCTTGCATGCCTGCTGGGCGGAAATATTGACTCCAACGATCTGGATCGTAGGCTTCGCCATCTACACTTGCTTCAAACATTTCTGCAAGAACTTTAACAGCCACTTCATCTGGCTTTTTAGGAAGGAAGTCATTAAGATTAAACAGTCCATGTGTATTAACTGCATTCATCTCACTGTCGCTAAGTGGGCGATCTCTACGTGCCCAATTACTTGCGCCGTAATCTGCATATCCACCTTTGGAACCTTTTGCAAGACGGAAGTCTACACCAGCAGTATAATCTGTTGGTAATTCTTCCATGTCTGGATCCATAAGAGCTGCCTTAATCAACTGAAAGATTTGCGGACCAATAATAAAACGTCTAACAGGATTCTCTGGTGTAGAGTCCTCTGATAGTGGATTATCAGTTACAAACCCTTGGAAGATATATGAACGTTTCTTCCAATATTTACGACCCATATCTTCTAATGATGGATCTTTAAACCAACCACGTACTTCCTGTAGAATGCCACAGGATTCGCCGTACATTTCCATACATGGAACTTGTACTTGTACTGGGCGTGAACTTGTGTCGCCCTTAATACCGCTAAATGGAAGTTTAATCATCAAACGTTCTTTCCAGAAGAAAGTGTTTGAATCGTCCCCATCAGGCAAGAAGCGAAGAGTAGTTTGTTCGCCTTCTTTCATATTCCAAAATGGGTAAATTGCGTTGTCGCCACCGCCTGTGCGTTGACCGCCTGCGCCGGCTTCTTGTTCTTTAAGTTTTGCTCTAATTTCTGCTAATGATGCCATAGTTATGCCTCCTATAATGTTGCCTATGTCTTGTGTTGTTGTATGCCTTAATGTGCAGTACTATTACATACTACACAATATACTAGTGTTTGTCAAGTCTTTTTTTGAAGAAAAAACATAAAAACTTATAACAGGATTATATTCCTGCTAATCTCTTAATATCGCTTGTTTGAGTTTTAGCAATTTCTGTTTCTGGATATCTGCTATGTTCTGCATCTTGTGCGTTGCGCTCTGCAACCATAGCTTCTACTTTTTCAATAAATTGCTTTGCTGGCTCTACATATTCAGGGCCATAATCTTTTTCTACCATAGTAAGTACTGCTGTTTCGCCTTTAGGAAATGTTCCGTTTTCTCTATCAAAGTAACTTAGAATGAACTCTCCGATTGGTGTTTTTTGCTTTTCTTCTTCTTCTGGTTCCGGTGTGCCTACTTTTGCTAGTTGGCCTTTTTGATTAATTTTTACATCCATTGTGTCGTCTGCGTTATCTTCACCTTGCTCAAAGCCGTGTGCATCAATATACTGCATTACTGGGTACAATGTGTTTACAATAGCATTACCAAACTTGCCGTTCTTGCCCGAACCTGGCTTAGTTTCTAACTTCTTTGCTTCGCTACGTAGTGCCATCATAGCATCAATTGCAGACTTGAACTTTGGATCTATGCCTTGGAAACCATTTGTTTTTGATTCAATCCAAGAATATACATCCCATACTTCACTGGCATATTCATTTGCTAAGTTACCTTCGTACTCGCCGTCTCCGGTTTCGATCTTTTTGCCTTTGCCACGTAATACGCCTAGCGCATCACTTGCATCTTTTGCTGTCTTGATTATAGCTTCTTGCACACTAGATTCAGCGTGGCAATCTTCCTCGCAATCACAGCTTTCTTTTGGGTTACCTACTTCACAACCACAATGCTTACAAGTGTCTTTACTTTCAGCAAACTGTCCCATTAGTTTATCAATTGCTTTTTCAATAAGAGAATCAACACTGTTTATTGTTGTTTCATTTGCTGCTTTGTTCTTTTCGTGACAGTCACAATGCTCGCAATCAGGTCCACATTTGCATTCTGTTACAGGTTTACCGCAACATGCATCTGGGCACATTTCAACTGCTTCTGCGACTAAATCTTCCGGACCTAATTCTGTTGGTTTTACAGCTTCGCCTACTAGGTTATAAATGTACGGAAATACATCTTTAAGTTCTTCATTAAATTGTTTAATAGTTAATTGATCTACCCAACTGTCAGCAATGTCAGTCGGAACGTCTTCAATCATTGGTACTACAAAGTTTTCAGCAGCTTCTTTGTAGTATGTAGGTTTTTGTAAATTTGCAATTGTTTGTTTTACTTCTTTAATACGACCTTTAACAACATCGCTATAGCCTTCTAGGGTTTCTGCCATTACAGTACTACGGCCAACGTATTGATTAAATTTACGTAGTTTTGACATCTCTTCCGATAAGCCTGATATGTATTTTCCAAAATCGTCATATGCATGTCCGCCTTCGCTAACATGTAACGCCATAGCCCTTGCACCACTCAAGTGTTTAAATGGATATTTAAATTTTTCACCACTTGGCGATTCAATAAAAATACTTCCAATTTTTGTTCTTCTGCTTGATGCACTTTCTACATTGATTGGTGCTGAATGCTTAATTGCGATTCTTGCACTTCCAACTTTTTGATAGCTAATTCTATTACTACCATACATTGCTGATTCTGCCATATTATCTCCGCTACGATTTGCTGCTAAAAATTCGTAATCTCTCTTATCTAAGTTTGTTTTGTTGATATCTCTCACATCAAACTTTAACATGCGTTTTTTTGCAAACACTCTAAGTTCTTTTAAAAAGTTATACCAGTCGTCTTGTATTGATTCTACTTGTCCGTTTACAAAATCTTTTGCAACAATTACAGTAACGCCATTTTCTTCATCAAGGGATACACTTACTTTTCCTAATTCCATGCCTTTTGTTTTATAGGCAAATTCAAAAAAGCGAGCTTCTTCAGGCACATTTGTTACAGTACCGCTTTCGTTACCAATTTCTACGTCGGTAAAACGTCCACGTATCTTATTAAACATATCTGATGCAAAATTATTAAACTTATTCATACTTATATTTATCAATAACTGCCACTAACAAAGATAGGCATGGGCATTTCGTAATCTTCGTCTGCGCCCGATTCCATCTGTGTAAATGAATTATAGATATTGATATCCCAATCTTTCATTACTGTAATCATTCTAAGTACAAGTAACATTGAACTAACTAAGTCATCAGTGCCGCCTGGCTTTGCTTGATAACTACTACCTGTTGCAACAAATGCTTTTAGTTCACTTATAAAAGGCTTACTATGAATAATTAATTTTCTATTTTCAACCATTGTCTTTAATCTACTACATGCAGTTACTTTTGCACTATGTGTAGTGTTAAAACCTTTTCTAAATTTACGTACATGGCCTTTACGCATTGGCTCACTGATAAACATACCGGGTATATTTTCTTCACCATGGTCATTAATTACAATTAGACATGCCTCTCCAATGCCATTGTTTTCAACACTCCAATATATACCGCTATCATCGCCACGTTCTTTTGCTATGTAATCGCATATATCTTTCAGTACTCGTATTTGTCCTGGAATACTAGTTGTGTTATGCTGCCATTCAGCAACTTGTATATACGTAGGAAGTTCAACTACCTGTATTGCACTAAAGTCGCCGCCGGTTCCCATGCTAGGATCAAGTGCAATTGCATAATTCTTATCAGGTGAAATTTTTGTATAAAAGCGAGTTTGTCCCATTTGTAAGGTAGGTGCAACACCTTCCATTTCAGTTAGGTGTAATGAATTAATTAGAGTTTCGTCAAAGACTAAGAATTCGCATCCGTACTCACGTCTAAAACGTTCTTCACCAATACGACCAACTTCTTCTACTTTCCATGCATCGTCTCTATCGGGATGCTCACTCCAGTGTGCAATAAAACTATGAAACCCGTTTGATCCTACATCCGATTCATTGCCGTATTCATCAAATTTATCTTCTGCTTGTTTCCAGATCATAGCAAACGTATCTTCGTCACTATTTGGAGTACTAGTAATAATAGCTCTACCACCAGTTGCTAGTGTAGGAGATATTGAAGTCCAAAATTCTTCAGCAATGTTTGGAGGCACAAATGCAAACTCGTCACAGTATAACAATGAAATACTCAAACCACGTCCTGTGTTACCAGTTGTTGTTTGACTAATAATACGTGACCCATTTTCAAATTCAATGCTACCTTTGTTATAACTTGTAACACCTGCTCTAATGTGGTTAGGACAAAGTTCATATACATATCGTATACGTTGCATAATTTCTTGAGCACCTGTGTATTTGTGTGCTGCAATAAGAATAGTCTGATCTGCTTGGAACATTGCATACCACGCTAGATAGATACTAGCGCATGTTGTTTTGCCTGTTTGTCTAGGCATCATATTAATATTAAATCGATAGTTATGGTAACTATGCATTAAACCTAACTGATATTCAAACGGATCAAACAAGAGTTTTCCTTTTGTAGGATGCTGAATGTGTGCAAACTTTTTTGCAAAATGCAAGTATCCATTATCTGGGTCCATGCATGCCAGCAAGTCTTCGACTTGTTCGTTTGTATATGTTTCTTGTTTATTCGCCTTCTTAATTAAGACGCCGTCTAGTGAAGTTGCCATGTTAGTATTTATCCGCGAAAATAGCACCCGAAGGTGCTATTTGGGTCCGTCCGCTCAGTCGGTAGAACGTTCTTATTTACAGCCGCAGCTGGCACAAGCCATCAATTTAACTTTACCTTTTTTGCCGCATTCTGGACACTTCTCTTTTTTCTCTTCCATTGCTTCTTTTTGGAACTGTGGAGGTACTTGACCTTTTTTAGGTTTGCTACCTTTGCCTTTGCCTGCGTCTTTAGCAGCTTTTTTCATTGGCTCTTTCTTGTCGCCGTCTTTATCTAGATCTAAAAAGTCTGGCTTGCCTTTCTTTTCATTAAGTGCTGCGTACAAACGATCCTTAATACTTTCAACATTCATTGGGTTATCACCGCCTGCTGTTGCTGGATATGATTTTTTAGTTTTGTGTAAATCGTCACCACTTGGAAGTACTGAGTCTATGCCCATGTATTCTTCTTCTGGCTCATTTGCATAGTCTTCATTCATAGAATTCCAATGCTCTTCGCACTCTGCTTTGTCCATGCCCATTGCCATGTACTTTTCACAAAAGTCTTCTTTGTCCATGTTTTCAGCATCGTTCATCATTTGATCTTTCATGCTGCCTTCGTCGACATCTGCTTCGCCTTGTCCGCCTTGTTGTACTGACTGCAATGCTTGAAGTAGTTGTGCCATTTGACCTGCATCATTCATTTGAATATTAATCGATCCACCTTGATCCATTTGACCCATTTCAGGTGGACATTCTGCAACTGGTTTGTCAGCTGCATCCATTGCTCTTAATATATCTGCCATGCTACTCATTGTTTAACTCCCTATTGCGCTTTTGTTATTAGTAGGCTCTTCTAGAGGCTCTTCCATTTTGTAGCCACTATCTGCATCGTTTCTTTCTTTACGTGCTGTTTCTAATTCTTTTAGCAAGTTCATTACACGGCTTTCTCCAGCATCTTCTTGTGCTGATTCTCCGCCCATATCTTCTTGTGTAAGTTTTGCTTCATACGGACCTTCGTCCTTTTCTTCTTGGTATAGTTCTTGTTGCTCTAACGGACTTCTAACAATAATATGACTTGCATCAATATTACAACACTGTCCAATATACTCTTGTAGTGTATTGCCTGTTGTTGGATACTGTAGTTCTACTTCGTAATAATGAACATCAATATTTTCTAATTGTGGAAAATCCAACGGACGTTTTTGAATTGGTGTTTTTTTACCTGCTGACATGCTTTTTACAGCATACTTTTGTAAGCAAGATTTTACACTTTCTTCACAACCGTCTGGAAGATCGCCTGCAATACCAATCTTGAATGGATATACTTTGTGTGTTTCTAGTAAAATATTTTTAAATGTGTTCATCGTTGTTTTCCTGGCTATATGTTATTTATCGTCTTTCATGCCTTTTAACTTCTCTAAAAGGCTATTACGATCGGTAACAACATATCCGTCTCCTTCTGACATTCCTGCTGGAGATGAAAATGTATCAGCATCTGCTTTTTGCTTCTTTAACTGCAATTCAATCATCTTTAATTTTTTGTCCATCTTTGCAACTTTTGCATCAAGGTTAGTTTTTAACATTGTACCTGCAACTTCAAAAACTCTGCCGCTGTAACGACTTTCGACATTCATACCTAAATCCATTAAATCGTCGTATGCTTGCATTGCTTTGTCTGCTACTTCATTTAGTTCTGCATCTGCTGCATCGCCTAGTCCTTTTACACTTGGCAATGCTGCTGCAATTTTATCTAAGTCTTCAATGTCTCTAAACGATGCTTCTTGTGCTGCAACAGCCTCGGACTTTTTATCTTCGGCTTCTTGAATGAATTCTTTTGCTTCTGGCAAGTTTAGTAAATCTTCTAATTTTTTAGTCATGTTATTATCCGTAATATGCTAGTATTATTTATGTAATAATGTTAACCTCTACGACCTGTATGGAAAATATCATTTTCTGTTACAATTCTAAATGTAATACCTTGTTGTTTACAGTACGCATATGCTGCTGCCCATTTAGCTTGATTTAATATAACATGCGCTTGATCACGCTTATTACGTTTTGCTTCTTTCATGCTCGTTTGACTAAAAGGCTTAACTTCGATTAGTTCTACATGCTTTTTACCTTTTGCATCAGTATACACCATAAAAAAATCTGGTACATATATTGTTTGTTTTCCTGTAAATGGATTTCTGTAGGGTATTTTTACAGCTTCGCTTGCCCATTTTTCTACACTAGGATGCTCGTCGCAAAATCGCATAAAAGCAAATTCCCAACTACTACGATATGTAGGTTGTCTATTTGCCATATATTTTTCTGGATTTTTTAGCGTATATTTGCCTTGTGCATACTTGGCCATTATACCATGATATTTCTACTTACTAAGTTATCAGTATTTGCTGTATCGTTTGACTTAAAGCCTAACTTGCTTATATTACTTCTATTAGCATTTAAGATAGCAACTATTAAACTTGTTAACTTAACTTTGTCATATCCCTTTAATTGATCAAGTAGTTCCATTACACTTGCATTATCAACTTTTGCTTGTGTTAATAATACACTAGCTACACTAGTTGCAGAAAGTGTATCAAAGCCTCTGTTTTCAAAAAAGCCAACAACTGCATCAACTTGGTTGCTTGGAAAACTTAAACTTTCCTTTTTTGTATTAAGAAATTTTTCTTTTGATAGTGTTATCGAATCTTGTAGATTTGTATTTGTGGTTGAAAAGTCACTCATTTAAAATTCCTTTGATTGTGCGTTAGTTACATTGTTATTTCCGTTTGATGGAAATTGATTATTACCAATTGCATCAACTACAATATTTTCACCTGCGCCAATTAATTCAGTAGCTAAACTATCAAACGATAAATTCTTTGCATTTCTAAAAGTATTTGCACCGGTAATTAATGCACCTAGTACGTTACCTGATTGCAAGTTTTGTATAGTAGCAGTTGTACCTGCTAATACGCCGCCAGTGCCAAAGAAACTACTAGCACCTCCGCCTGCTATACTGTTAGGACTTGGAGCAGTATCGTAACGCCCTTCGCCAAATGTAGTAGGTGTAACGCCAACTTTTGTAAAGTTACGATCCATTATAACTGATTCATAACTAAAACGCATTCTATTCTCGCTAAAGCTAGTTGCAGATCTTTCTACACTATTATGATCCCAACTATCAATCAAAGGATTAATATATGTAAAACTTGTATTTGTTGGTTTGCCGTCTTGCGGATGTAATTGAAATACTTGTATACTTGTAAAAAAGTTTGCAGTTTTGCCAGGTCTGTCTAATCCAAATCTATTGTTGAATACTGCTCCTGAACCGTATCCTGTATTTTTATTACCTTCGCGTTCGTAGGCTGGATCCTTGATATTAGGTGCTGTACCATTACTTGATACATGCGATGCATCGCTGTAATAATAATTAAAATAACTTTGCCATAAAAAGTTACTAATACCTGCGTTATCATCGATCCATGTCATATTTGCAGGTTGATAATCTACACTAGTTTGTGTAACTTTTTTTCTGTTATATTGATTCACTGTAGCAGTATTAACATTATAAGACGGTAAGTCAACTGCGGAACATAATAAATTTATTTCACGTTTTATAAGATTGTTAAATGCACCAAAATTTACCAAATCAATGTTTGGATTAATATTAAGTACAACATGATAGAGATGGTCAAATTTTGGAGCAAGTCTAAAATTTCCATCTACAAAAGTCTTTGATGCATGTGAGTAGTCGCCGAGATTGCCCTTCGGACTAAGTGCGCCGCTAAACAAATTATCAAAGAAACCATTAAAAGGATTAGCCATATTGTATTTATCTCATTCATAAACTGCGCATAAAATAAAAGGGAGTATAAAATATACTCCCTCTATTCTAATAGCAATCTGTATTTTAAATATTAACCACCACCAGTTACGTTTGTACCTAGTGTTCTGCCAACTGCTGTTCCTACACCAGTATTTTCTGGAGTTTGTATAGCATTGTCGTATTGCATATTTAATGTAATATTTACTGGCTCATTGTTTGCATATGCAAGTGAGTTGTAGTTTGCTTCTGTTATAAAGCAACCGTAACATTCCCAAGTTTCTAAAACATTTACACCTGTTGCGCCGTTACCGCCGTCTAAGATTTCAATACGTGTTACAAACTTGTAGTCTTGTCCGGAGTTAGCACTTGCTTGCTCCATGAAGTCGAATTGCTTCTGTAATTGTTCACCAACTAATTTTTGTACGTTATTGTTAACGTCTTCACGTAAATTAAGTGTTAGTGGTGCCCATGTATGCTTACCTGCTAGGTAAACTTTACTGTTATAAATTGGTATTTCCATGTTTTCGAAAGAAACTGTTGGACGGGTAATGTCCATAACTTGTTTCGTAAGTTCAGTTGTCGGAGTCGAAACACCGAAGTTTTCTAGTGTTACACGAAAACGATATTGCAGTTTTGGCATTAACAAACCCTGACTGCTTGCGCTGTCGCTTGTTGCTAATGGAACTGTTAATTTTGATAATGATGAGATTGCCATTTGTTACTCCTATTCACAAGTATTTATCATTTGTAGGGGATTATTATTAACCCCCTACTTTATGATATTATAACCCGGAAATTTCTCCTGTATTTTTAAGACGTAGCGGAATGTAAATAAATTCTACTGCTTTTACTGGTTCAATAGCAATATCTACATACAGTTCGTTTCTATCGATTCTTGCTGGTGTGTTGTTAGTTTCATCACACACAACTAAGTAGTCAAAGATTGCTCTAAGTCCAATTAATTCTACCATTAAACTTTCAACCTGTTGTTTGATTTCATCACGTGTGATTTTATCATTTGGTTCAAAGATATATGGTTTTGCAAGTTTCTTAAGTTGACTACGTAAGTATACAGTTAAACGTGCTACGTTGACTCTATCCAATGCGCTTGCATTTGCTGCTCTAGTCTTTTGACCAAATACAACAAGTCCTGCGCCATTAATAAATGTAATTGGGTTAACTGCATTTGAATAAAGCGTATCACGCTGTCCTTCGTTAAGTGCAATACTCTGGAATTCACCTTCTGCATTAACAAATCCACTTGCTGTTGCGTTAGTTACACTACCACGTCTTGTACCTGCTGGTGCAAACCATGGATAAGCAACTTGGTCGTTAAGTGCAATAGTGCGTAGTGCCATGTGTGAACTTGGAACAACAACATTGTTACCTGCGTTGTCACTTGTAAATCCACTTGGATAATAAACACCTAAGTATTCATCTCTACTTACTAGACCGTTATCGTTGTCTTCAACTGCTAGGTTAGCATTGCTTGCCCAGTTTTGTAAATCAGTTGTTTTAGACGCTAATCTAAATGGTGAGTCTCCAACAACAAATGCAGTTAAGCCTCTGTCATTATTTAGAGTATTCATTTCTCCAATTAGTTCTGGATAACCAGGTGATGCAATTAAGTTAAACACTCTTGATTCGTCATCACGTATATCATCGTTGTTATTAACTGCTGCTTGTAGAGCTTGAATAATAACTTTACGCTGTGCTTTACGTCCAAATGCACCACTACCGTCTACATTGTTTGCAGACTCAGTTACCCAACGATTAGCATAGTAACCGCTCATTGAAGCGTCACCTTGTCTTCCATTAAGTGCTGTAGTGTCAATCCAATCACGCTCGTAACGCTTAACATTAAAGCCGCTTCTACGTGTGTTCCATAAAATCATACCTTTTGGATATAATGCTGGATCTGGAGC
>Ga0206677_10002479_pt1 | contig 16113 bp, 11 predicted proteins | sample M130m12015metaG_FD_155475 | JGI IMG/M metagenome (GOLD analysis project Ga0206677, IMG submission 155475) | Ammonia-oxidizing marine archaeal communities from Monterey Bay, California, United States - M1 30m 12015 | ecosystem: Environmental > Aquatic > Marine > Intertidal zone | place: USA...
TCAAATTTATTGTGTTCGGAGATGGTCCCCGCAGGTTTACTGATCACAATGATTTGGTTGGATTCAAAAAGGATTTCAATAGCGGACATGGATTTTTTTCTAAGATGGAGGGTAAAAGTAGTTCAATTTAAGGCTGTCCGTAGCAGCTTACGGTAGGTTCATGTATTTTAGCAGGACATTTGCGAAACCATGAAATTGAACCTTAGCGAAATACCGTATAAATTCAGACACTTTTATTGGAATAAGTACGTCTTGAAGCTGTTTAAGACGGAGCGCTTTTTCATGTCTTACAGCTACCGCTATAAGGCCATCTGGTTCCGAAACTATAAGGTCGCTTCGCGTACCATCAATAATTACCTTACCGCTGACAGCAAGCCCGGTTCGTTGATTTACGGTTCGGCGATGCCTTATTCTAAATGGTCCGTACGGAACTTCTATAAGTTTACCTGTAGACTATGGAAAATTAAATTCTCCAAGCCATGAAGCCTAACTTCTTTAAATACAGACTTCTATTTCAGAATAGTTTATCTATCGGTATTTTATAAGAAGATTGGATCGAAGCTGAATTGGCCGCGTTTGATAAGATAAGTAGTGATTACCTCGTTAGATAGGCGAGCAAAATTGGCCTAACTTCACCGCCAAGGAGATGGACACGCAAAAACGACAGATATCTAAAGGAGCACTGATCAACCTACTGGGGATTGGCATCGGCGTTATCTTGAACATCTGGCTTTTGCCCAAGCTCTTCAGTACGGGCGAATTAGGCGTGTACCGATGGATTGAGCGAACCACCATTCTATTGGCAAACATTCTTCTTTTCGGCAACCATCGCGCGTACACCAAATTTCATGCAGACGAAAGCGTTGGGGACCATTTCAAGCAGGCTATTTTTAGCAAAAACACCACGCTTATCCTCGGCTCAGGGGCACTAATGGCTCTTTGCGGGCCACTGCTCGCGCCCGTTTTTCATTTAGAAAACTATACGTGGTTATTGCCTGTGCTTGGATTCACGGTAGCTGGGAATATGGCGCTGCTCAGTGCGACGAGCGTGAGCGCCACTACCAAGCGCATTGCTGTGCCTCTTTTTCTCAAAAATATTGGACTACGCAGCGTAATGCTCGTGGGCGGATTGATCGTCTTATGGTCCAGCTTTGGCTTCATCCATTGGATGTTGTTCTTCGGCCTGGGCACCCTAGCACTTGGTTTGGGAGGGCTCTATTATGCTTGGAAAAGAGGCGGGGTCCAATTCCATTTAAAACACACCTTTACCACCTTTCCCGCAGTGGTGCGCACTTTCATGCGCTACAGCGTGATGACCACCGTAGTCACCTTCGGGCTCTCAACCATCGATATACAAATGCTATCCTTGCTCACCGACTACAGCAGCGTAGGTATTTACGGCATTGCCTTTTTCATGGGTTCCGTCATTGACGGCATTAAACGACCCATTAATCAAATGCTCGCACCCCAGTTTGCAAAAGCTTGGAACACGAACAACACCACCATGTTGTCAAAATTGTACAAGAAAACAGCCACCATACAGGTGCTTGTGAACGTCTTGATGGTCATCATGATTCTATCCAACATCGACTGGATTTTCTCACTCATCCCCAACAGCGAAAGATTTAATGCTGCCATTCCAGTGGTCGGCTGGGTGCTATTGGCCCGATTCATCGATTCCTCCTTCGGCTCAAATGGCGAAATCATCGGAAACAGTCCTTACTTCAGGTTCAACTTTTATTTCTCAACCATACTTATCACACTAGTCATTGGGCTGAACCTCTACTTTATTCCAGCATACGGTATTGTTGGGGTCGCTTACAGCGGTGTTATTTCCATGTTCTTGTTCAATGCGATGAAAGCGGTACTCATCTACCGCAAATCGTGCATGCTCCCCTTCAGTGCAACCTATGTAAAAATCATTGTGGTTGGCGCCCTTGTTTTCGCCGCCGCGATATACCTGCCGGTGGCAGGTTTCTATGGCGCTGTAATTCGTGGAGGAATTGTTTTAACAGTTCTTGCGGTGAACCGCAAATTCATCATCGCCACAGTGAAGAATTAGCGCTCTATCCCTAACGGTAGGTTTAGTATCTTAGCCTTCTAAGAGAGAATAGCATGAGTGCATTTTTGAGCGAAGAATATAGAAATCTGCAAGCGGTTGTAGCCAAATTCAAGGACACGTATAAAAACGCCGAACCCTTCCCTTCGATTTATTTCGATAACGTCTTTGACGAAGATAAACTCAACGAAATTCTCGCAGAATTCCCCGATCTCAGCAAAAATGACACGACCAACTACGCCGATGACGTTCAAGTTAAATTTGGTTCCAAAGGCGAGCGCTTTTTCGGCGAGAAGACCAAAGCGTTCATGCATTATTTGAATTCAGAACCGTTTCTGAATTTCCTACAAGATTTAACAGGAATCGAAGAGACCCTAGTCAATGACCCCTATTACCATGGGGCCGGACAACACGAAATTAAGCCAGGTGGATTTCTTAAGATTCACGTGGATTTCAACAAGCACAAAACCCTCGGCTTAGACCGTCGCATTATCGTCTTGGTCTACCTGAATAAAGATTGGGACGAGAGCTATGGCGGACACTTCGAGCTGTGGAAAACAGACATGAGCGAATGTGGCGCTAAGATTCTTCCGTTGTTTAACCGTATGGCCATCTTCTTTACAACAGACAAGAGCTACCACGGTCATCCGGACCCATTGCAATGTCCAGAGGGCATGAGTCGCAAATCCTTGGCCTTATATTATTACAGCAATGGCCGTCCAGCCCATGAGTTTGCGCACGGTCAAGAGGATCATCGCACCTTGTGGGCACAGCGTCCTGATGCCGAAAACGATACTTTCACCAATAAAAAGAGTAAAGTGACCAAGGTGATCAATCGACTGAAGAAGCTCGAAAAGTAAACGATGATCAGATTACCTAAATTTCTTCGCAAAGCACTTAAAACTTATCCTCAGCCCCCGTCGCACGAGGTGGAACCACCCCTTTTCATTACTGGGGTGATGCGAAGCGGTACCACCTTCTTGGTGAGCAAGGTAGTCAGTCACCCACAATTGCTCAAGGTAGGCGACGAACTCGATAAGGATTGGAATAATATCGGTGGAGCGCAAATAGGCGCCAAATGCTTCCACAAGACCGCAGAAGATGCCTCTGGGAAGTATACCTACCAGATGAGTAATTACTTCTTCGACTTCATCCAAGAAAGTAAAGGACTCAAGCGCCACTTTTTGCGTGCGGCGAACAAATACAACAAGGAATTTGGCCGGGTTTTTCACGACTGGGAGAACATCATACCTGTCAATAAGAGTCCACACCTCGTCAACAAGATGGAGTATGTACTCGAGCTCTTCCCCACGAGTAAATTTGTGTACATCATCCGAGATATCCGAGGCCACAGCGCCTCGATGAAGGTGCATTTCAACTTCTACCGCGACAAGAAAGGCAAGGTTGCCTTCCTGTCAGAAGATCATAAAGACTGCTGGTCACTCGTCGACGAAACCCCTCAGACTGTATTGGTTCTAATCAGCTACCCACCCACCTTTGGGATCATTCCAGAGATGTGGATTCGATTAAATAAAATTGGCCTAGAAACGGCTAAAAGACTTGGACCTGAAAAAGTAATGGTCTTCCAATACGAAGACCTCATTGCAGATCAAGAAGCGCTGATGAAGAAAATCTTCAACTTCATCGGCACACACGAAAAGCATGCTGCGGAGACTGCAAAAATTGCTCGAGTCAAAATGGCCAACATCAACACCACAACGAAGGGAAACTCCTTAGAAAAGTGGAAGAAAACGTTGACCCAGGAGGAGAAAGATGAATTGGACCAGTGCATTTCAACGCATCAGAAAGAGTACGATACTGTGCTTGCACTTGTCGAAGAATTAAAGGTTTGTGCTTAATGATTCGCTTCTCTGTCATCATGACCACCTACAACGGAAGTGCCACCATTGGCGCTGCCTTAGACTCCATTTTAAACCAACGTGGACGTGGGGCCGATTTTGAATTAGAAGTATTCGTCATAGACGACCACAGTAGAGACAACACCCTCGAAGTTTTGGCTTCGTACAAAGACATTCAAGTCCTACAAACCAAGGCAAATACCGGAGGCCCCAACACAGGGCGTAACATTGGTCTTAAAGCCTGCACGGGCGATTGGATTTGCATCGCAGACCACGACGACCTTTGGGAGCCCTTTAAGCTGGAAAAGCTTCTGCCACATCTCGACGCGGCTCCTATCCTAACCAGCGGCTATACATTAATTGACCAGCAAAAGGGGACAGAGACCGTGCGCATTAGATACCCGGAAGAGCCTATCAAACACTTACCGGCCAATGCCACCTTTGCCAGCAAGTTGTCTAAGTCGAAGCAAGGCCAAAACACCTACCTCGGTGCCATCGTTTACCAAAGTTTTTTAAAGCACATACTTTTTGAAGAAGAGCACGGGATGGTCGATTTCGATTGGGTCGTTCGCCTCTTTGAAGGGCAGCACTCTGCAGAAATTGCAGAAAGTCTCTATATGCGTATTGTAGAAGGGTCCAACCTTAGCTTGAATCCGCGCTACAGGGAAATCGATTTTAACTACAGCATGTCTTTTGCTGCACAATATAAAGACCGCTACCCAGCGCTTTATAAATTGGCCGCCCGGCGTCTGCACGGTTCCAGGGCACGCTACTTCTACCTCATAGGTGATATGAAGCAGGCACGTCAATTCTTGCGCAAGGCACCCCTTGATTTAAAAACAGTCCTTTACTTTGTGACCTCCTACGTAGGGGCCAATTGGGTTAAAAAGAACTTCAACATCTTCGGATAATGGAAAACCATCAGTCACAAGCTCTTCTTCTTTTAGGCTGTCAGCGCAGCGGTACTACCCTGCTTGCTGCCATGCTTGGAGGCCATTCAGAGATCAACATGCTCTTTGAGAGTGTTACCAAGGATACCTTCCGACTGATCGGTAAGCGCTACAACGGCAACAAGCTTTTGGCGTACCGTCAAATTCGCATGAACCAACGTGCCTCACGTTTTGGGCACCTCATTAACCGCATATTTAATCTGAATTTCGGTCGGGAGCCAAAACCGCACAAGTTGCGTCCATTCCCAACCGGCCGCTTAACCTTACAAGATTATATCGATCGCGATGCCAAAATCATCACCATCGTTCGCAAGAAGGAGGAAGTGGTTTCTTCCATCGTGAAGCGGACCAAGATGAGTGAGAAGCAAGCGAGCCGTGAATACGACCTGGTCATTCAGGAGATCAACAAGGTGACCGACCGTGCACTAAACATTACGTTTAAAGAGCTAGTTGGCGACCCAGAAGGCACACTAAAAACGATCTGTAAGTATCTCAAATTGGAGTTTGAACCGCGTATGCTGGAAGGCCCGGAATACAACTTCGTTTACCCAGAGAAGAGCATCATCAGCTCGAAGTCTACCGAGAATTAATTAAGTATGGTGGATCAAAGACTTTCTTATGACTAGGGTCTAGCCTTTAATCTTTCTATCTTGCAATTATGAATGAAGCTTCCCTTCCTAATGTCATTATAGGCGGTGCCCCAAAGTGCGGTACAAGCAGTCTTTATTTTTGGTTATCAGCCCATCCAGAGGTGTTTGGAAGTCCTAAAAAGGAGACGTTTTTTTTCGCTGATAAAGTAAATAGGTTCAATACCAACGCCAATGTGCACGAGCATGAAATCGCGAAGTATGAAAGCTTTTTCAAGGGAGGTATGAACCAATCTATTCGCTTCGAAGCCACCGCGCACTATCTGTATGAAAGTACTGCACGGACAACTTTTTCTTCTTGGTCAAACCCGCCAAAATTGATTTTCTTATTCCGCGAGCCTTCGAAACAATTGTACAGTCACTACAAGATGGAACGCTACCGCACCAAGCGGGTGGACATGTCGCTTTCGGAATACATTAAGCGACCACAGATCACGGATCATGTAGACTATGCGAAACACGTGCGCGCTTGGCTAGATGTAATGCCCGAAGGCCATGTGCGCTTCTGGGCTTTTGAAGATTTCATGTCTCGCAAACCTGAGGTCATGGCAGAAATTTCAGCATATGTTGGAATTGATGCAGCGTATTACGCGGATTTTGATTTTGAGCACCGCAATGAAAGTGTGGCCATAAAGAGTGGGTTTTTACACCAATTGGGCCTTAAGATTCAGCCCCTTATTCCACATGCTATTCAAAAAGCAGTACTTCCCTTATATATGAAGCTCAACAGCGATGGACGTGTAGAGGACCAACCTGAGGATAAACAGGTATTGGATCAGTTTAAAACGGAATGGGCACATGTGGGAGAGGCACTTAGCGAACTGGACTCTAGCTTTCCCGTTGAATACTGGAAGTAAACACTCAAGCTACTTCTATTTTCTGCATCTTTGTCTTTGAAATTATAACCTACATGAAGAACCTATTCACACTATTAGCTACTGCCCTTGCCCTTACAACATTGCAAGCACAGCCCTTGCCTTACTATCAAGATGCGTACAACGAAAGTGGGGAAGACCTGCGAGAAGCTTTATACGATATTATAAAGGTTCACACGCGTCTTACATACTCTTCATCAAATACAGATACTTGGGATGTCCTAAAGGTTAGCGATAAAGACACGACGAACACCTCGAACGTTTGTTTAATCTATGCTGGTGTGAGTGTGGATGGTCCTCAAGAATACAACAATGGTCAAGGTTGGAATAGAGAACACGTCTGGCCAAGGAGCTTAGGAAACTTTGGAACGAGTCAAGGTGTTGGAACAGATGTTCACAACCTGAAGCCTGCAGATGGTGGGCTGAACTCACTTCGTTCGAATCATGAATACGATGATTTAGGTACAACCGGTAATGCGGTAAACTATAACGGTTCTGCAACGGGGAATACCTACAATGGTTCTGCCGGTTTGTTTGAGCCACGTGATAAAGTGAAAGGCGATTTAGCTCGAATCATTCTATATATGGATTTGCGTTATGAAGGAGCGGGAACGGAGCCCGATTTGGTTGTACAAGAAGCGCTAAATTCCGGAGGCACCACCCATGCTGTGCTTTCGACATTACTGGATTGGCATTGGGCAGATCCAGTAGACAGCTTTGAGTTAAATCGTAATGATGTGATTCATAACATGCAGGGGAACCGCAATCCATTTATTGATCATCCAGAATTAGTGCGTTATATCTATGGCGACTCAACGAATGTGGCTTGGAATCCATTCATGGCTGTGGAGCCTACATCTGGGCGCTCTAATCTTCATGTAGGACCCATTCCCGCAGATGCCTTTTTAAACATTATTGCGGCGACCACCGCGCCATTTAGCATAACTAATGTATCCGGCGAGCAGCTGGTTAAAGGCACACTTAGAACGGGTACTAATCGAGTCATCGTAGAATCGCTTCCTGCAGGATCCTACATATTACAATCGGGTGAATTTCGTGAGCAGATCATAATCGCACATTAAAGCGATTTTTCTACGTCCGAATTATTTTGAATTTCTTTTTGCTCTTGCAATAGCTGTTGGTGGTACTCACTGATGCGTGAGTGTGCTAGACCGTCAATACATAGAATAACGCTGAGCATTGATATACTGGTGATCATCATTGCACGCCAAAGAGGTGCGCTAACGAAAAAAAGTATCCCGACACAGATGCCAATAATGATCGGTATTCCAGTAAATACAACATTTTTATACTCTAGTAATGTTGCATTGGTGCGGGCCAGTTCTGCCTCTATAAAGGCTATAGGATTCTCTGAATGGTCTATTTTAAATTGGTCAATTCTCGCTCTGTTGGTGAAGAAAAGACCTAAGCCAATAATGGTTAAGAGACTACCAGCTACCAACATTGGAATGATATAAGCTCGTGCTAAATCTGTTTTGTCAACTTGCCAAAGTCCGAAGCTTATTACTAGAAATAGTGTACCGGCTAGAATAAAAAATGGCGTGGAAACGAGTTCATCTTTTGCCCAATCTGTGGCTGCTTTTAGGATATCCATTGTGCTAATTTTTGCGATGTAAATTTAAATATTCTTTGCCACTCTAGCCTTATTGTGCAGTCATTAGGTCCATACGGATTATTTGATTGCAGAGACTCTGCTAGTATGGTGAGGCAAAGATGACCTGGCATTATTCGCTTGTGTTCAGCTCATTTACGGATAGTATATACATTTAGGTCCTTTCGAAGGAAAATGCCGCCAAATAAAAACCCCCCGCGGCCATCGGCCGCGGGGGGTTATTTATCTCTCTTCGCGTTAGCTTATTGCAGCACGATCATTTGAACAGCAGTTCCTTGAGCCGTACGTACGCGCAGTACGTAGGTTCCTCTTGCCGCATCCAAATCTATATTTAATTCAGCGCCAGTTCCTTCCTTATGGAAGACCGTTACACCCGTGATGTTCGTGATTGTTGCTTCATAGCTAACAGCACTTGTAAGGTTTACGGTGAATGATCCTGTTGTTGGATTCGGGAAGATACTGCTGATTACTGCTGCTTCGCTAACACCTGTGTTAGGTGTTAAGTTACCAGGAGAACCAACATCACCTTCAAGTGATGTGTAAGCACCATTCGTACCGTCTACTGCATCACCTAAGAATGCACCAGTTGTGTCGAATTCAACAGAGAATCCTGCTGTAGCTGCCGTATACGCGCCACTTGCCATTTCGGCACCATTCGCATCGTATAAGAAAACTGCATCACCATTTTGGCTCAAACTTGGGAATGAACCAGTTAGTTCATCATTGGCTACAATAGTTACTGAGCCTGCATAAAGTTTCCATTCCGCTAAGAATGCATCTTTATTCGCTGCAACATCATCGAGGACAACGATAGCTTGTCCGGCTTGAATAGTGACTGATGGGATCGTAGAGGTTCCTGGGATTTCACTTTCATCATCCCAAGAGAAGCCTCCTAAATCTACCGCAGAATCACCGTAGTTGTGAATTTCAAACCAATCTGCGTTGTACGCTGTAGAGTTCGAACCTGCCATGATTTCTGAGACAGAAAGTTTCACTGCAACCACACCAGCTGCAGGCGTAATGTCTGCTTGGTAGCGTGGAAGAAGCTGGTATCCGTCGAAGTCACCTGCGTTAAATGTGAATTGGCCACCGATACCTACTACGTCGAATACACCCGTTGGTGCAGCCGTTCCATAGATATCAGTATCTGCATCAATACGCATTACGATCGTATCAGTTCCGTTTGTAATATCAACAGAGTAGCCTGAACCACCTGACCATTGCGAAGGATCAACGATAGTTGCATTTTCAAATTTGATCAATTCACTTTCAGTGTTTTCTCCCAAAGCCGTCACTACAGTAGGTGTTGTTGGCAATGCATTGTTCGAGCTGATTAAGACTATGCTATCCAATACCATTTGCAACATACCGTTGTATTGACCTATTGAGCCAATAATCCGTACTGAATCACCTTCCGCTACTGTGTAGTTTGCAAGCGAGCCGTATGTTCCGATACCATCTACACCATCATGTAATGTAAATGACACTGCAGTTGCAGAACCTTGCATGTCTACACCTAGAACTATCCCTTCAAGTTTACATAAAACGTTCAGCGAATCCGGCATACCCATAGCATCGACATAAGTCACATCACTAATCTGGTACATTGGGATTGTAGGGTACTCGTAAATGTCTGTCAATTGGCGAGGGAATATCTGGTAACCTTCATCATACGGAGATGAGAAATCATATTGTGAACCGATTCCTGTAACATCAAATGCACCTGAAGGCGCATTTGAACCATCTATATCCGTATCGCTATCAATGCGCATGGTCATAGTATCCGTTCCATTTGTGATATCTACATTAGCTGACGAGCCAGCGGCTGGCCATTGTGTGGCATCAGCAAGGGTAAATCCTATTAATTGAATCAACTCGCTTTCTGTTGTTTCGTCTAGTGTAGTTTCTACAGATGCTGCAGGTAACGCGTTACCACTATTCAATACATAGATTGAATCTGGTTTCAATTCAGTTAAACCACGGAATTGTTCAACTTCACCATGAATGTATAAGCTATCACCCATCATTGGAGCTGTGTAACCACTTTGATCCGCAAAGTTGTAAATATTTATACCGTCAGTTGCATCTTCCCCATAGAACGAGTAACCTGCATTTCCGTCAAAATCAATAGAAGTAACAATTACTTTAATCCACTTCATGGCACCTAAAGAATCGGCGACACCGTTAGCATCGTTACTATTAAAAGTATTGATAGCTACAACAGAATCGAATGTTGGAGCCGGTGGCGCACAGTTACTGTTGTGACCTCCTAAATAAGTATCTGTATTTGAAGGATAAACATCCCATTCGGTAGCGCCTATAGTCCAATCTTTTTGACCGGCACTAACTGAAGCCATGCGCACCAATGTGTTATTTGCTGTCGCGCCAGTACCTACTGGCCAAGAAGTACCAGGATCAACTCCAACAACTCCGATAATATCAACTGTATCTGTACCATTCATTAAAACGATGGCGTCATCACCATTGAAATAGGTAATTGATGAAGTAGTGTCAGCTGAAGCTAAAATTGTTGATGCCGAACTAGGATTTGCTATAACATAAGTACCATACGCAGGAATACTTAACGATGACGGGAAAGTCATAGTACTTGGATTAGTTCCTCCATTATTAAACCTTCGTATTTCGTAATTACCCAAAGAAATAGCGCTAGAAGTTGGATTGTATAACTCCAATACCTTATTGTTTCCTGAGCCCTCTAAGTACTCGCTAAAAAATAGTTCGTCACATCCTGTTGATGCTGGAGCACATGCTGTACATTCTTGCCAGCATACAACAGGCAATGTTGAATCAGCAGATCCAAGTGTTACATATCTATTCGTAAACCCAAAATTGGTTACTGTACAAGCACCATTTAAGGTTGGATCTAACGTTTCTTCTACAGTGCCGGCAGTATATTTAAATTCATAATTGCCGGGCATTAGAGAAAGCGTAATGTCCCATATACCATCACCATCAGCATCACTCATGGGTACACCAGGAAAAGCCCAATTATTAATATTCGCGCCACGAATGTAAGCCGAAGTCGACCCCAGAGTACTTAAGTCAACTTGGAAAGTATAATTCTGAGCAGTTGGTAACACTGGACAAACCGTATCAGTAGCACACGTTCCAAAACAGAACAACAAGGTCGTATCCTGAGTAAAAGTTGGAAGTATACGATCATCATAATTCGCCGGATCCGCACAAGGAAGTCCCGTAAGGTTCTCTTTTGTACCCCAGTCCGTTGCACCTGTTGGACTGTTGAAAAATATGAAGTTTCCGCCGGCAGATCCGTTAAGCGAAGTTGTTCCTTCATAAACACCATTGCCATCTGGGTCAGTTAACTGAAGGGCGTTAGAGCCTCCGATAACACCGCCACCGGCGAATAGCCCGTTTGGACCTACTGTTATGTTTGCTGTGTTCACTTTAAAAGTGACTACATAGTTCGTCTGTGCAAACCCAAAATAGGAGAGACAGACTAAGACTATGGATAGATACTTTTTCATAGTTTGTTCAATGATTATTGATGTGTAAAATAGAATCTCGAATATACGAATATTCTGGGTATTATTTAAGTGCTAGTGATTAGTCAAAATCGAGGGTCAGTTTAAATCTTTGTACCGTACCATTTTTAGAATCAGCTACGTATAAAATCTTGTCGTAATAACCAACGGCACTGACGTTACCGAATCCCCCCAATGTAGCTAGTGCGTTAAATTCAGCTGCTGAAGCAGGCGGTGGAGGAACTCCTTCTAATCCGGAAGATGTGAATTGATATACACTATCCACTCCGGCATCAGCGACGAATAAAAATCTTGAGCCATCGCCTGCTAAACAAAGATCTACCGGATCTTGAAACCGCTTTGGTGTTTGCAAATAACGTTTTGCTGCTGGATCGAGTGTGCTGTAAAAGATAGGTTGGTAGAGCGCTCCGAAAGGTCCTTCTGTGAATTGGATGTGTTGCACCTGGATTTCTTGATCCTCATCTTGATTAAGCACCCAAAAGTCTGGACTGTTGGTCGCAGTTAGCTGAGGTGCTTGAGTAAAACCTTGAAGCGCTAATGGGTTTTTAAAGTAATCGTTGTAAGTGGCCCCTGTTGCGGTAATAGGCAGTGCACTGATCCACTCGTGATCTTTTGTGAATTTTAGTACGGCGTTATCGGGTCCAAACCCTGCATTGTTCGTGCTTATTCCAGTCCGGCTTAAGTAATAGCTATTGTTTTCCGATTGAATATTGGAGCCAATGATCGCAACATCCGTGAACTTCACCTTTGCATCCGACGATGAGAAACTGTTTTTAAAGTAGAAAGGGTGTACAATAACGGCTTCTGCTGTAGCCCCTTGCATGGACAATACATTGCCGTTATCAACCATATCTATTTCATAAAGAGACGTTAGGCTATAGTCAACACCAGTGATGGTGGTGTCGTAAGTTCCTATCGCTAGAAGATCAAAGCTCCGGGTTTGTGTAACCTTACGTACTCCTGGCACATAAATGCTGCTTTGTAGATTCAGGGCTATGTCGTAGCGTAGAATAAGATCTTGTACGCTGTCCACAACATATATAAACTCATCGTAGCCAACATAAACGTCCACGGGTGCAACAGCATCTTGAATATTTGGTGCAATGGGTACATAGTTGATTTCGCGTACATCATAGGTTGGTATTTCTATGAAGTCAAGATCTGTGCGTTCCCCGAAGTAGTTGTCGCAACTGCTAAGTAATACCCCTATACTTAGGATGAAAAATATGCCTAAGGTTCTTACCATGTGAGTGGTTTTATTTTAATTCCTATCGTGCCTTGGTACTGGTTATACGGTGTGGGTTGCGCACCCACACCCCATTCCACAGGCCATCCTTTTAAAATGGTTTTCATTCCGAAACCCATCCAGGGAAGCGCTTTTTGACTGCCTATTTGGTATCCGACTGCTCCCCATAATTGTGAACGCCATTGGTATTTTAATCCGCCCGCATAGTATTCAGCGTTGTCTGTTGGGTGGTTCAGTTGCAGGCTAGGGGTAAGGCTGTGGTCGCCCTTTTTCCAAGCCGTCCATTGGATACCCATAGAGAACATTTGAGGTGTGGCCGCTAAAGCCGATTCTTGACCTACGGGCATATTACTCAGCGGCGTGTTGGGACCAAAATTGGTCAGGGCAGCTGCGAATTGAAGATCTGCGATGTCGAGTTTATACAAGAATCCTAAGTCGAGATAAACGTTATGTGCCCTGTAGACACCTAGTTGTTCAAGTCCGTATTTGAGCTGGACGCCCGCATGGAAGTACTCACTGAAGGCTTGGCTTACACCTAATCCAACACAGGTAAGCGCTGCGGTGGTAGTAGCACCTGTGCCCTCCGGTTGCCAAACGGTTCTTTCCAAAATAGACCCTGTGCTAAGACTGTTGAGCGTTAGGGCAATGTGTTGTCCGTTTTTTCTTGCTTTAGTGAGCGCTACAAAATCATGATTGATACCGCCGCCCAAAGCTCTGTTCGCAGAAAAAACACCTTGCTGATTGCCGCCACTTATGAGTGCAGGGTTGATTAGTGCCCCGAAGCTGTGATCGGTCATGGCTAAGCTTGCACCTCCAACTCCGGTGCTCGCTGGGTCGATAGGAAGCTTTAAGAAGGTGAAGGCACTGAGACCAGCGCGTTCCTCGCCGTAGGTGGGTAATAATTGGGCCTTTGCACCAAAGCTCAGGAGCAAACCAATAACCAGCGGTATGTAAAAGTGACGTCTTACCATTTGATTTGAATTCCTGCTAATAGTTGTGTCGGAGCAGAGTAACGCGCCGGATTCCTAGGATCAGTGCCGGTCTCTTGCGGGCCATTAAATTCCGGTCGAGGATCGCGCCAAGTTAGTGGAACGTCGTCGCCATATTCGTAGGCGCGGCCAGTGATAGGGTTGACCAATTGGGCATTTCTACGTCCGGTAATGTTCATTACCTCAAGGTTCAAGAGAATACCTCCGGTACCAAATTTAACTAGAGCGTAGGATGCCTTTCCGTTTATTCCGAACCAGTAGGCACCACGTTCCCTTAAATAATTTGCGTTATCAACGCGGTATTGCGGACGACCTAGGTCGTTATACCCTTCTAAAATTTGTGGAGTGTAGCGGTATCCCGAGGTGTATTGGGCATTGAGCGATGCGCGGAACTTACTGCTGTCGTTTTGAAAGCTGATTCCGGCATTAAATTTCCATGGTCGATCCCAAGCTAAGAATTGCTCCTGAGTTAACGGTACTTCACCGGTTTGTGCAATCTGAAGTGCACTTTCTCGAGCACTGTTTGATTTTCCGCGAGCTTGTTGGTACGAGCCGTTGAAGAATGAGGAAAAGGAGTTGTTTAACCGAGCATTCAATTGGGTTTCTACACCAATTATTTTAGCATAGTCTTGATTGATATACATGGTCTTAGTTACCGGACGACCGGTTGCATCCGTTGTAATAACCCGACGCGAAACGATATAATCGAAGCGGTTGTTGTTGAACGCGTTGATGGTCCAGCCAATGCGACTTCCTACTAAAGTTTTGTACCCGACTTCATAGGAGATGTTCACCTCAGGGTTGAGGTTCGGGTTACCTAGGGAAGATAAGAAACTACGGTCCTGGTATTGCGGGTCAAGGCCAGCATACATGAAGCGCGGATGTGGCATTCGCATGCTGTGCCCATAGTTAAAATAAAGGACGTTGTTCTCAGTGACGGGGAAGCTGACATTCAAGCGAGGAAGTAAGCGAACTTTCCAGTTTAAACCGCCAGCACGGAATGAATTTTGGTTGTATGCCTCTCGAATCGCAGGTAAGACAGGAGAGGAAGAATCGGCCACTGCGTTATCTGCGAATTTCCCTGGCGCCCAATAATTAAATCGCATCCCTAAAGTAGCTTTAACACCTTTGTACTCTATGCGGTCTTGAGCAAAGAGTCCTCCCTTTTGTGGGCTTACTTTCCAAATATCGTTGCTCGATCCGATGGATACAGACGGTGTGGTAGTGCTGTCGTTTAATACGATTGGTGCTCCTACCCAAGGACGGTAAACGTCGACCCACTGGTATTCTGTCAAGGCGTGTTCCAGACCACCACTAATGGTATGAATAGGATTGGGTTGATAAGTCAATTTTCCTTTAAACGTGTTTTCAGCAGCGTAATGGTCGTGCCAGATGGGAGTTACACCTCCATTATTAACTAATCCATTCCCAGGGATGAGGTAATAATTTCCATAGGGATCGTTCGGATTAAATACCGTTAGGTCTCCGGTGAAGATGTAGGCTTCGTCATAAATCTGATCTACCGTTTCAGCCCGGAATGGGCGTCCATTGGCATCTGCTCTTAGGTTGGTGAAGAGTCTACCTGCGCTTACAGTTAAGCCTGTTTTCGCGTTGATTCGTTTGTTCCAACCCAGTACCGTTAGGTTACTGTGGTGGGTGTAGGTCGTTGCATTATCTAGGTTGTTGCTTCTGTCGTATTGAAAACCTGGTGTAAGTAGGGCATCGAATCCGACGATTTGAAGCGTTCTAGAATTTTGATTCACCTTGAGGCTATGGCTATTGGTTAGCGTAAACTTCCCTACATTTTTATCCGCATAACTCAATTTTACGGTATGGGTATAGTCATTGCTTTGACGTGGCGCCCATAGCTCAGGATTATCAGGGAATAAACTCGATTTTAATTGGTTCGCGGTAGACCCAAAATAATGATCGGTCCATTGGCCACGTGCAGTGGTAAAGAGGCGGAGCTTCTTCTTTGTAAAGGGCACCGGTGTACTCACGGTTACTTCGAGCTCATCGGTGTTGAAAGATGCCGCGTCTACGATCTGGTCCGTTTGATAATTTAAACTCCAACTGAATTTTTCACCGCCCTCTTTAATGCGAGTATTAATGATACCAGCTGAACCTCCTCCGTATTCGGCACTTGCTCCACCGGTCATAAGATTAAGCGAACCTACAGAAGAAGAGCTCACACTCACCCCGCCTCCAGTGCCAGCGAGTGGATCTTGCGCTGAAATTCCATCAATAAGGTATTCTGTTTCGTAAACGCGCGCTCCACGGATTTGTAACCCATCAGTAGTACGTTGCACACCGGCTTGCTGTGCCAATACA
>Ga0206677_10002484_pt1 | contig 16093 bp, 18 predicted proteins | sample M130m12015metaG_FD_155475 | JGI IMG/M metagenome (GOLD analysis project Ga0206677, IMG submission 155475) | Ammonia-oxidizing marine archaeal communities from Monterey Bay, California, United States - M1 30m 12015 | ecosystem: Environmental > Aquatic > Marine > Intertidal zone | place: USA...
AGATTTAAATTTTGATTTTAGCTCAGCTAATTCATTCTCGTAATCCTTTTTTAAATTATCAATTTCAATTTGGAATTCTGGATTTTTAATTTTGGAATCAAGAAACTTTGAATCTTTACTTATACCTTGTTTTAATTGTTGAGCGTTACAAATAGTCATCAAGGTAATAATAATAATAAATAGAGATCTCATTTTTTTCCTTTTTTTATTAAAAAATGTTTATCAGTTCGCATATTTGACAAATAAAATTGTTTAAAGTTAAACTGTAAATAAAACTAAGCATTAAAAATGTATTAATTCTATCTTAATCATCAAAAATATACTTTATATTTGTTTTATAATATTATGATAATAATGTATCAATAATAAATTTCTGTTATCAAAATTAATGTTAAAACTATTGGGAGATTAACTATGAAAATAGATCTGACGGCTAGAGGATTTACACCATCTGAAAAATTACAAAACTTTATAAATGAAAAGTTAACATCTCTAGAAAAATATGATCCGAATATTTCTAACTTCAAAGTTGTTTTAATCAAAGAGGGAAGAGCAGAAAAAGTTGAATTAATAATCTCTGCAAAAAAAAATAATTACATAGCTAAATGTTATAGTTCTGTTTTTGAAAAAACTCTTGTTATGGCGATAAGCAAGGTTAAATCGCAAATTGAGAAAGCACATTAGATATTTTTCTAAAAAGAATTGCCATAATTTGGTTAAATTTTTAATAACATTTTTCAGAATATTATGAATAATATTCAAAAAGTATTTTTAATGATTAGTGTAGGATCTTTAATTGTCCTTTTAATTAGTTCTTCAACGCTTGGATTTAACCCATTTGGTACATGGATCGATTCTGATGATGTTGATATATCAACTGAAAAATACGAGAAAGATACAAAAATTAAAGTAACAGATCGAAAATTCAATTTAAACGATTACAAAGGTTGGGCTGACCGTCAGAAAAGAAAAAATGGGACTTATAAAACAAATATTGAGCCAGCAAGATTATTCAGAAACTATGAAAATATAAATAATCAAAATAAAATGAATATTAATTATTTAGGTATCATTGCTTTTTCTAATATCTTTGTATGCTTTACCGGTTATTTTTTATTTAGGTCAAAAAAATAAGTAGAATTTCTTCTAAACCATGGTTAAAAATATTAAAAGAAAAAAAGAAAAAAAGAAAAAAAACAATCTCGTTGATGAAGATGGCCAATCTCGAAAATTAGAAGAAAAGAAAGTCGATTATTTCAAGAAAAAACCACTTTTCAATAAAGATGTAAATGATCCATCAGAAAGGGGATGGGATTAAATAAAATCAAACAGAATAATTCATATCTATAATTAGTTTAAATAAAGGGAAAATAATGGGTAAAGGAAGAGATGCAAAAAAAAGTGAAAAGAAAAAACCTTTAAAAACAGCAAAAGAGAAAAAGTTGGCTAAAAGAATGAAAAAAGAGGGTAAAAAGTAATTCTCGATTTCTTTTATTAATAAAAATTATCATATTAAAAGGTTTTATACCCTTAGTATTATAATTTATAAAACAATCCTCACAAAGAAAGATTAACTTAAACCTGAGCTATATTAAGTTACATATCTCTTATTTCAAAAATTAAATGATCATCTTCTCGTTCGTGCTGCTATTTTTTTCTTTTGCACTGTAATATGAAAATTAAGTTTAGTTTTTACTTCTATAAGCTAGTTTAAAGAGTGACATTCCACGGCTTAATTAATCAAATATATAAACATTTTGGTACCCTATAATGAGAAAAGAAAATTTTAGAAACATAGCTATAATTGCACACGTAGATCATGGTAAAACAACGCTTGTAGACGCAATGCTGAAACAAAGTGGTACTTTTAAAGCTCATCAAGAAGTTGAAGATAGAGTGATGGACAGTATGGATTTAGAAAAAGAAAGAGGTATCACTATAACTGCAAAAAATACTGCGGTTAATTATAAGGACATTAAAATTAACATAATGGATACTCCTGGTCACGCTGATTTTGGAGGGGAGGTTGAGCGAAGTCTTAATTTAGTCGATGGAGCATTGTTATTAGTCGATTCAAGTGAAGGCCCACTTCCACAAACACGCTTTGTTTTGAAAAAAGCTCTTGAAAGGAATTTCCCTATTATTTTGGTTATAAATAAAATTGATCGTGCAGATGCAAGAATTTCTGAGGTACTTGACGAAGTATACGATCTTTTTATTGATTTAGATGCGAATGATGAACAAATTGATTTCCCTGTTTTATACACAAATGCTAAAGAAGGAATTGCTCATAGAGAGCTTGAAAGTAATTCAAATAACCTAGAACCTTTATTCGATACAATTCTTTCAAGAATTCAAGGTCCAATCGCTGATGATAAAAAAGTACCACAGTTTTTGGTGACAAATCTTGATTATGACCATTACGTAGGCCAAATTGCTATTGGAAGATTGAATAATGGAGTTCTGAAAATGAATTCTTCTTATGCTGTTTGTGGTGAAAAAGGAATCATTCATCATCAAAAATTTTCAGCACTTTATACATTTAAAGGGCTAAAAAAAGTACCTGTTGATTCGTTAGAGGCAGGTGATATTATCGCATTAGCCGGCATTGAAAACATATCAATTGGAGATACAATTTCTAGTAATGAAAATCCAGATCCTTTACCGAGGATAGAAGTTGATGAACCTACGGTTTCTATGCTTTTTTACATAAATAATAGTCCTTTTGCTGGTAAAGAAGGAAAATATCTTACAACAAGACATATCAGCGAACGTTTACAGAAAGAAATTCTTAGCAATGTTTCTCTACAAGTTCATAATACAGATCGTACTGATGTATTTGAAGTTCGAGGAAGAGGCGAACTCCAAATGGCTATTTTGATAGAAACAATGAGGAGAGAAGGTTATGAATTTATGGTTTCAAAGCCTCAAGTAATTACTTTTGAAGAAAATGGTAAAAAGATGGAACCAATGGAGAAAGTTTTTTTAGATATTCCTGAAGATAAAGTTGGCGTAATTACTGAAAAATTATCAGCCAGAAAAGGGAAAATGACCAACTTGCAAAATCATGGAAGTGGTCGCGTAAACTTAGAATTTGCAATTCCTTCTAGGGGGCTTATTGGTTTTAGATCACAATTTATGACAGATACACAGGGTGCGGGCATTATGAATAAATTATTTGACGGCCATGAACAGTGGTTTGGTCCAATACCACAAAGAAATACCGGTGCATTAGTTTCTGATAGGAATGGTAAAGTAACTACCTATGCATGTATTGGAATGGTTGATAGAGGTGAAATGTTTATAAATGTAGGAACAGATGTTTACGATGGAATGATTATTGGTGAGAGAAATAGAACAGAGGACTTAAATGTGAATATCACACGAGAAAAAAAGCTTACAAATATGAGAGCTTCTGGTTCAGATAATACTGTCACACTCCGTCCTCCTAAACAATTATCCTTAGATCAGTCTCTTGAATTCATTGCTGAGGATGAATTAGTAGAGGTTACCCCATTATCTATTAGGTTACGTAAAATGGAGCTAGATCAATCAAGAAGAGCCTCACTAAGGAAAAAAGAAAAGTATAGTTAAAACATTCTACTAAGCAATTTTTTGACTTATACTATTTATCAAATAAAAGAGCATACATTGGCTATTATATTGTTTAATATGCAAGGTCAATACCCACCAATAATTAAAAACTAATAAAAGTTCAATAAATATGACATCAAAAGAAAAGAAAAACCTTAAAAGTACTTTTTCAAATTTTCCATTAAAAAAAGAAATTTTAAAAGCTATAAAAGATTTAAGCTTTGTGAATCCTACCCCAATTCAAGAAAAAGTTATTCCAGTTCTCATGAGCTCAGAACAAGATTTAATTGCAACTGCACAAACGGGTACAGGAAAAACTGCTGCTTTTGGATTACCGGTTTTATCTCTTACAAATGTTAAAAACCTTAAGACGCAAACTCTAATCCTTTGCCCAACAAGAGAATTGTGTATTCAAATTTCAAAAGATTTAAAAAGTTATTCAAAATTTTTAGATGACATAAATATAGTCCCTGTCTATGGTGGTGCAAAAATTGATGTTCAAATGAGATCTTTAAAAAAAGGAGCTCAGGTAGTTGTTGGAACACCTGGAAGAACCAAAGACCTTATTAAGAGGAGAAAATTATCTATCGATTCTATCGATAGAGTAATTTTAGATGAAGCTGATGAAATGCTTTCTATGGGTTTCAAGGAAGATCTAGAATCTATTCTTTCAAAAACACCTAAAGAAAAACAAACGTTACTCTTCTCAGCTACAATGACTAAAAAAGTTAAAGAAGTAACGAAAGGTTACATGAATAATATTAAAGAAATTTCAGTCGCTAGAATGAATGTTGCTTCTGAAAATGTTAAGCATGTTAATTATATTGTACAGGCTCGTGATCGATATGAGGTTATAAAACGGGTCTCAGATATGAACCCTGATATATATGGTATTGTTTTTTGTCGCACGAGAAGAGAAACAAAAGATGTTGCGAACAAACTAATGAATGATAATTATAATGCCGACACGCTACATGGAGATTTATCCCAAGCTCAAAGAGATGATGTAATGAATAGGTTCAGGAAAAGGCAAATTCAAATATTAGTAGCGACAGATGTTGCAGCTAGAGGATTGGACGTAAATGATTTGACCCATGTTATTAATTATAATCTTCCAGATGATTATGAAACATATATCCATAGAAGCGGGCGAACAGGGAGAGCAGGTAAAACTGGAATATCTATAGCAATTATTCATGGTAGAGAGACTCGGAAACTAAAAGAAATCGAGAGGAAACATGGTATTTCATTTAAAAAAGAGTTAGTTCCCAATGGCGCTGATATATGTAAGAACCGTTTATATTCTTTAATTGATAAAATTGAGAAAGTGAATGTTGATGAAAAACAAATTGAACCCTTTTTACCGTATATTTATGAAAAGTTAGATTGGTTAGATCGTGAAAAATTAATAAAACATTTTGTTTCAGCAGAATTTAATCGATATCTATCTTACTATAAAAATTCTACAGATATTAATTTTGATGGATATTCTGAAAGTGATACTAAATCAAGAGGAGGGAACAGGAATAGAAATCGAAGTCGAGGTAGAGGAAGAGGTAGAGGTAGAAATAGAGGTAGAGGTCAAAGCAGTTTTAGAGGAAATAGTAATAAAGGAAGAAATGAAGGTCGCCCTAGGAGAAGAAAGAAGAATAAAAATAATTCCAAATAATTGGAATGAAATAAATTAAGCCTTCAAAAAATCTTCTTTTTTTAATCCTGTTAGTCTTTCGATCCCATTAATTAAATTTAAATACCCCTTTCCGACGATAATAATTGTTGGTCCTAAAACAGCAATATAGCTAACCCAAGTCATCGTGGAGACTTGTTCATTGAAGCCAGGATCCCCAGGATTATCTGTTACGATAAGATAGGCTAGTATGAATTGAATGATAGAACTTATAAAAAATCCTGCAATAAAATAATAACCTGCTTCTGTTGTAAAAGTATCTATTTTATTAAGATTTTCTGAATTTTGATCTTCCTTAATTTTTTCAACATCAAATAATGCTTTATTTAGAATCATTTTATCAAATGTTCTTTTTTTGAATTTGCTTAGAATTATCAAGAAAGATCCGATAATGAGTGGCATAAGTCCTTCTTTTAGAATGAATGATGTTCTGGTTAATCCATATTTCTCTCCAAAGATACCAATTCCTCCGGTTAATAATACATTTACAAAACCTAGTATTGAAATAAAATTGATATTCTTACGATTATATAAGTCAAAAAAGAAATACGTAAAAGGAAATAGTAAAGCAATAAGAAAAGTAAAAGCTTGAATCTCTAAATGGAAATATTGGTTATAATTTTGCAACCAACTTTCACCATTTTTTAATATCATTACTGGGAAAAAAATATTTGCAATTAAACTTAATAAAGGGTTTTCTTTGATATTTTTTTTCTTAAGATCTTTATCCACTTTACCCCTTTTTATTTTTAATGATTACTAGCACTTTATAGCTAATTAATCTAAAAACACTATTTATTTTTTAATAACTATTTAACGTTTTATGAAAGTTAATTGCACATTTGTTTAGTTAATTTGAATATAGAAATATTATGAATGTATGAAGGTTCTTAAAATAAAGATGTTAAAAAAAAATATTTTTACTATCAGTTTAACTAAATATTTTAGATTAATTATTTATGGTTTTATAGTTTTTATCCTTTTTAATTGGAATATCCTATCAAGCTGGTATTTTTATTATTTACATACAAAATATTTTTTGAATTACAATAAAATATTAGAGAGTGTAACTATACTATTTCTAAGTTTTATTTTTTATATCTTTTTTTTATATATTTTTATTATAGCTATAAAATTATTAATAAAAGCATTTAAAGTATTTATTTCATAAAAAGTTTTAAGTAAATAAAAGCTGGGGTCTTACATATAATCTTAAAAAAGTTTAACGGAAAAATAAATTTATATACTTAATCACCAATAACGTTTTTATAATTTTCTGGATCGGTTGCACCTTCAGTATTGAACAATAGTACAGTAGATTTTTTATCTAATCCAATTTTTTTTTTGAAATCAATATGCTTATTCTGTTCACATAAACCTATTAAAGCAGCTAATGCACTTGCACCAGATTCACCTGATTCTATAATTGGGTCATTTTTAAGTGGCTTTGCAAAAGCTTTCATCGATTTTTCGGATAACTTATCAGATATAGACACACAGCCAATCAAGCTACTAGATAAGGTCTTCCACGCTAGAGATGAAACTGACCCGCAGTCTAGACCTGCCATTTTTGTTGATTTTTTATTCTTAATAGAGACTTTTTTCCCTAAGCGAATAGACTCAAATAAACAATTAGATGAATGAGGCTCAACACTGATAAAATACGGAATTTCCTTCCAATTATTTTTTATATAGTAAACAACTGATGCTGCCCAGCTTCCAACTCCTGATTGTAATATTACTAAATCAATTTTTTTATTATTTATTTGTTTTGTTGTCTCATGAACCTGAGTCCAATATCCTTTCATTATATCTAGAGGAATTTCTTCATAGCCAACCCAAGCGGTGTCTTGAACTAAACACCAATTTTTTCTGGTAGATTCCTTATTTGCCATCTGGACAGCTACATCGTAATCTTTATCAATCAAAACAACTTTAGCTCCCTCTGTTTTAATCGCATCTATTCTTGCTGAAATTGTTCCTTTTGGCATATATATTATGGCTTCTTTATTCAATTTTTTTGCCATCCATGCAACTGCACGACCATGATTACCATCTGTGGCAGTACAGAATGTTTTAATTCTAGGGTTATTCTTTATCTGTTTAGACATTGCATAAGATGCTCCAAGTGCTTTAAATGCATTAAGCCCAAATCGATGACTTTCATCTTTTACTAATAATTCTTTTAATCCTAGAGTTCTAGCTAACTCTGGTAACTCGATAAGAGGTGTTTGTTTGTTCATAATTTTTGAATGGAACCTAGCAATCTCTAAAACCTCCGAATTAATATTTTTCTTGAAGCTATTATAGTTTTTAAAATTCTTATTGATTTCTAATTTTAAAGCCATGCATATCTTGTCATACTGATTCTCGTTTTATCATAATTAAAGAATATATTACTTAAAGGGAGCTATTATTAGATCGGAGATAAAAAAGCCAAATAAGTATTCTCATTAATGATGAAAATATAAATACTACATGTATTGGTGTGAATACTGAAATAGACTCGGTAAATATCTGAATATTATATTTAGTTAATAAACCTCCTAATATTCCTCCTATAAAAATAAAGATTCCTCTGTAAAAAACTCTTTTTGAGGATAATTTGATCATATTCTGTCCACGCATATGTTCAAATAAACGATTATCCATCGCAAGTGCCCTCCCACTAAACATCAGCGATGCTAGTGATGCAATAACAAGAGAAGTGGGAAGTTTAAGTTCGGTCGGTAAAAAGTATGTTAATACCCAAAATAAAGGGAATATTGCAATAGAAAAACTTGTCCATCTAATTGTGGTGAAAGTACCAATTTTATCTATTTGTTTACCCCAATATCGAAGACTAAATAGCCCGAGTATTTGACTAACATTTATTAAAATTGCTAATTCAATATAATTAAAATTTTGTTCTCTCAACCAAAATACCATCATCAAGGGACCAGAAATATTAAAAGAAAACTCTGATAATGAATCATATGTTATAAATTTTTTAATGTTAATAAATTTTTTATCATTTAAGTTTATATTTTTTTCTACTTCTTGAATTTCTTCGTAAGGTGGTTCAAATTGTTTGTATAAATAACTGATAGATCCAAAATTTGCAATAAACCCGATTCCGAATATGATTCCAAAACCTATCACTGGATCAGAATCTTTATATGCATTTAGAATGGTTCCTGCGAGTAAAGATGAAATGAGCATGAATATTCTAACGACCTGAGACCTATTACCAAAATATCGCCCTCTCACTCTGCTAGGAACTAAATATCCCATCCAAGATGTCCATGGTGAAATCTGAGATATAGCGATTATAAAGTAAAAGCAAAGAAAAATTAAAAATATGTAAAAGCTATCTGTCTTTACGCCAAAATAGAAAATAACGGGGATAAGCATATTTTGAAAAATTTTTAAGATTACTAAAAGAATTTTTCTAGACCTTAATAAATGAAAAAATGTATTAGCATAATTTTGAAAAATAGAACCAATAAAAATAGGGAGTGTTGTTAAAACAGATATTTCATAACTAGAATATTTTAAAAATTCGAAAAAAGCACCAAAATAAGTCTCAACGGAACCATACATAACAGCCCACCAAGATCCCTCGATAGTAGAGGTTCTTAACGATGACCTAATTGTTGTAGTTTTTCTACTGCTAGGCATAAAAGTTATTTTATGTTTATATTATTACAACTGACAAAAATATTTATCATTATTTTGTTTGGTCTTTTGGAATAAAAAGATTTTTACCTTCAAATTTTTTTGTTCCATTAACATAGCTGTAATACTTTCGACATTCACATGATAAATATTCAATATCAATTGGATGAAACTTTCTTTTTGCTTCAGGCCAATATTCTTGTTGCATTGATATCATCTTATCACATGTTTCATCATGACTATCAAGTTTAAGATGGTTCTGTAAAATATCTAGATATGCAACGGCACCAATACCAGTTGGAACATGACTTTCTGGTTTTATTATATCTGGTCTAAACCATGCAATATCAATTACCGCCATGAAAATCGGGAAATCATTTTCCATTTTTAGTAGTTTATTTATTTTTTTAGTAGCAATAGTTGCATTACAGTTTGAAGCTAATATCGTATCTTTTATCAATACTTTAATATTGTTAAAAAGATATGTTGCAGTTTCAAGTCTATCATATTTACGATTATTCCAAATAACTGGTTCGACAGGATATGCTGTGGTATTGCACCAATTTTTCTCGGCTAAAAGTTTGGTTTTTAGTTTTTCTGATTTAGGCAGGTCTTGATAGCTAAGTTTATCTAATATTTCTTGTTTGTTACACCATCGAGAAAAAAAAACAGCGTGAACCAACTTAGTTAGGTTTTCTTCTAATCCAGAACAAAAGTTAATGATTGATTTACTTCCACGGTCATCTTCTCTAAATACATTTAAAAATCTCCCTTTCTGAAAAATTGGGTCTCTTGACCAAGGTTTTAAAAAATCATTTTCACGATTTTTTCGTACTTGCTCTCTCTCACGGCAAAAATTAAAAAATGAAAGAACAGGATCATCTAATTCTAGACCGACTAGGGCTTCAGCATATGGGTTTTTAGGCAATCTTATTTTTTGAGGTTATTTTTTGCAAAGTATGATGGATTTCATCACTAAAAATAAAACTTATTTCTAATAATATATAACGTTTTAAAAGTGATATATTTACCTGAGGAATGCTAAATTTTGATGATAATATTTATTTAACTATCAAAATTTAGATTACATGACAAATTTTAATTCCCTAGATGATTCTTTAAAAGAGAAGTTTAGATATGAAATAAATTCCCTTGCGAAATCCTTTGGTGGCAAAAGTCATTTTCTCCAATTAATTGAAGAAATTCGATTAGAAAAACCTCATCCGCTCATGTCAAAAAATTCTACATTTCGATTCAGACATGGTACAATAAAGTGGCAAAAAGTATTATACCGAGATAAGGTATACCTACTTATGGATATCCTTAGAAATAATTTAAACGATAGGAATTTGATGTTTGAAAAAGGTAACAAAAGATATAAATCAGTATTGAATCTTTTGAGAACTCTTGGGCCAATGAAATTTAATTTTAAACCAAAAAACAATAATGATGGAGAGGGTTTCACACTACAACCTCTTGAATTAATTGATCAAAAAACAACTCGTATGAACTTTATGTTTGAAGCTGTTTTCTTTTTACCAACGCATGTCGTTAAACAGGTATTTAATGGTCCAAAAAAATAATATATATATCCATAAATTATATAATAATAGAATATAAATATATTTAGTTAAAGTATAAAAGTAGATAAAGATCAAATGATCACATAATCTCATTATATTTGATTTTTATTAATAATAGTTTTTTTAATAAAATAAATTTTAACTAAAATTATCTCAAACATCTTTTAAAAAAAGAATTGATAAAATAAAGATCTTAAAAAAAATTGAAGAATACTGACAAGCTGATAAGTCTTCTTGATGCAGAAAAAAAAGCAAAAGAATTATTTGATGAAATTCTAGTTAAAAACTTTATTAAATCAGGAATCACCGAAAGCGATTTAAGCTTGAAAATTTACAATCATGCTTTTGAGATGTTCGGAATTAAACAATATTGGCATAAGCGTATTGTTCGTTCTGGTATAAACACACTTTGCCCTTACAGAGAAAACCCAAACAATTTAGTGATACAAAAAGATGATATTCTATTTTTAGATTTTGGTCCAATTTTTAATGGTTGGGAGGCTGATCTGGGTAGGACATATGTTTTGGGCAACGATCCCATTAAATTGAAACTTTTAAATGACGTTGAAGAATGCTGGTATCTTGCACTTGATTATTTCAATACAAAAATAAATATAACTGCCTCAGACTTGTATAACTTTGTTTTTGATTTAGCATTGGAGCGTACTTGGGAATTCGGTAACGAGCATTCAGGGCATCTTATTGGAGCTTTTCCACACTTAAAAATTGATGGAGATAATTTTAAAAGTTATATCCACCCTGAAAATCATATATTATTGAAAGGAGAAAATAAAAATGGTGCTAAATTAAATTGGATTCTAGAAATTCATTTTATTTCACGAAAAAATAATTTTGGTGGATTTTTTGAACAACTATTATTTGAAAAATAAATAAGGATGAGTTAATTAATTTTTAAGATATTTCTTTGAGTGATGAAATGTAAATAAACGTGTTATACCTAAGATGATACATAAAAATTAAAATTATGAAATCCTTAGGCCAAATACCTGAATTTAAGATATTAGAAAAAAAAGAATTACTATGGCTTGAAAGCCAGCTTAACAGTAAAAGGATTTTAGCTGGAAAAACAATTTCACATCAGGGTGAAATTAATAATGACATCATTTTTCTAAATGATGGTATCCTTTCCGCTGTTTATAGTACTGATAAGAAAATTCATATACGGGATTTTTACTTCAGTGGTAATTTTTTTAGAGATTATCAAAGTCATTCAAATCAAGAACCATCAAAATTTTCAATTAAAGCTGTTACCAATTCGGTTATTCAAATAATAACTTATGAAAAGTTGAATGAAATTTTTGCGCGTTTACCGATAATAAAATCTATTTCTGAAGACCTTGATAAAATTGGTTTCATGAATATTTCAAAGAGATTTGAAACGATGTTAATTCTAAATCCCGAAGAAAGATACCTTGAATTAATTCGAGAAAGGCCGTTTTTATTAAATGAAATTCCTCTTTATATGATCGCGTCATATCTAGGAGTAACTGATGTCGCGTTAAGTAGAATCAGAAAAAGAATTTCGAGACCAAATCACTCTATTAAGTAAGGAATTTGATTAACTGTAGTTTTCTCTTTCTTGAAGTGTTAATTCTTATTTTTTTATTTCTTCTAACATTCTTTTTTTTGTTGAGGCCCATGAGCATATTTGACATTTTTTCATGTCATGGTTCCTAGCAGGGCAGTACTCCCGTCCAAAAAAGATTATTTGTAAATGCCGCTTGTTCCAAGATTTTTTATTCCAAAGATGTTTTAGATCTTTTTCAGTCATTTCTACATTTTTTGATTTTGATAACCCCCATCTTGATGCAAGACGATGAATGTGAGTATCAACTGGAAATGCTGGAACATTATACCATTGAGCCATAACTACACTTGCTGTTTTATGTCCTACGCCAGCAAGGCTCTCAAGATAATCCCAATCAGGACGTAATCCACCACCTTCAATGATTTGATCAGCCATTTTTTTTAAATTTTTAGCTTTTGTTGGTGCTAAGCCTATTTCTCTTATAAGGTTTTGAATTTTTGCTACAGGTAATCTGGCCATCTTTTCAGGACTATCTGCCTCTTTAAATAATGCTGGTGTCACTTGGTTTACTTTTTTATCAGTTGTTTGGGCTGAAAGCATTACAGCAACAATGAGTGTGTAAGAGTCTTTATGGTCTAAAGGAACAGGTGTTGAAGGATATAGCTTATCAAGGAATAAACCAATCTTTTCGGCCTTTTGTTTTCTATTCATGTGTTAACTAGAGAATGTTTTTGGAGAAAAAATTGAAAGCATGTCAAATATAGTTTCCCAATTAAATTGTTAAGTTGAAAAATAATATTTTTACTTTACTATATATAGAATTAGTTTTTATTTTAAATTATAAGTAATAAGTAAATAAAGTCATTACAGTGGCTTAATTAAAGAACTAAGGTATTAAATTAATGAAAATAAAATCTTTTATACTCCTTTCAACACTTTTTTTATTTCTAATAAGCTGTCAGAGCAACCTTGAACCAGTAGGTCTCTCAGATGGTGAGATTGTTTTGATGATTCAAGAATCAGACAAACTAGAAATTCCATTGGACCAAATACCCCAGAGCTCGATCAATACCATTCATTCTGAATATGATACATACATTGATATCTCAACAAAAAAAGCTATTGGGGTTGGCTATCAAGTGGAACTAGCAGGTTTAGGACACTTTTCAGGCTATAAAAATGATGTTTATTTTTCAGAAGATGGTAGAGAACTGAACCCAAATGACTGGGGAAGAAAAAGACGTGGTTTTATTAGAGATATTGATCGTAAAAATAATAATTGGGGCTGTTTTGAAATGATTTACCCCGTTTCTTTTGATATGCCTGATGGTTCTGTTCTAAGTATTTTGAGTGATGATGAAGAAGGCTGGTCTAGTATCAAAATTTGGTATGAGTCAAACCCTGTCTCAGAAATAAAACCTGAAATTCGGTTCCCTTTAGTACTCTTTTTTGAAGAGGAGTCCATTACGGTAAATGATAAAGATGAATTGAAAGATGTTTACTTAGAGTGTAGATATGATAAAATGAAAGAACGAAATGAAATACACAGGCAGAAGTGTTTTGACTTAGTTTACCCTATTTTTTTTATAATGCCTGATGGATCAAGTCTGGTTATCAATAATGATGAAAATGGCTGGGGAGATCTTAAAACATGGTATCAGGAGAATGCTGGATTTAATGAAGAAAAACCTGAGTTCCAATATCCTGTAGATGTAGTAATTCAAGATGATCAAATTTTAATAATTAATTCAGAAGCAGAGATGATTGAATTAAAGAACGAATGTCGAAACGATTGGGAATATTAAAAATTAGTACACTAGGTTTAGAGGCAATAAAATATAATTTATCTAAAACCCCACAAGAGTGGGGTTTTTTATTTTAAAATAGCAAAATATGCCTAAAATAATAGTACTGTTTGCTGTTTTCTTTTTTAGCCAGGCTTTAACTCGTAATGTTATTGGATATTATCCTCAATGGGTAATTAATTCTCTTCCTTTAGATGAAATTGAATTTGATGTTGTAACGCATGTTATCCATTCATTCGCATGGCCAAATGAAGATGGTAGTATTTCTTCTTATGATGGAATGTTTGGAAGCGGCTATAGCGATATTGTTCATAGTCAGGATTCTAAATTTATTCTTAGTTTAGGTGGTTGGGGTAATCATGCTGGTTTTGAAGCAATAAGTGCTAATGAAGAATTAAGGGAGTTGTTTATTTACAACCTTACCGGTGTATTACTCACGAATGGATATGATGGAATAGATTTGGATTGGGAATTCCCTGATTCAGAAAATGATAGAGAAAATCTTAATTTATTAGTCTCTGAAATAGATTCCATCTTTAATATAATCAATCCAGAATGGTTAATCTCAATGGCAATCCCTGTAACCCATTGGTGGGGGCAATGGCACGACTTTGAATATTTAAATAATCACATAGATTTTTATAATGCAATGACTTACGGAACACATGGTAATTGGTCGAGTCACGCAGGTCATTTATCTCCTCTGTACCCTTCGCCTCCGGGTGATCCTGATGGATCATGCCATTCGAATATGGTTTATTTACACAATACAAGAGGTATCCCCAAAAATAAAATAAATATGGGAATTCCATTTTGGGGAATTAATTGGCAAGCCTCAAGCATTAATCAGAATTTTACAGGAACAACATCAGATGTAATGTATTATGATATTCCAGAATTAATAGGAAATGGTTGGAGTTATTTTTGGGATGAAGATGCATTATGTCCATATTTACAAAAAGATGATGGAACTCAAATCATAACATATGAAAATTCAGAATCGATTAGGCTGAAATGTGAATATGCATTGCAAGAACAACTTGGAGGAGTCATGATTTGGGCTCTCTCATATGACAAGACGGAGAATGGTGAGGAGCTACTTTCTTCAATAAATCAAAACTATTTATCAAACATTGATAATAATGTTCTATTATTACCCGAATCTTTTTCAGTTAAAACATACCCAAATCCATTTAATCCATACTGCAGAATAGATATTGTCACAGAGGAAAACAAGTTTTTACAAATAGTTATATATGATATAAAAGGACACCAGATTGAGGTTTTAAATAATAAATTTCTTGAAAAAGGGTCATACAAATTTGAATGGAATGCATCAATTTACTCTACTGGAATATATTTTATTTCAATAAAAGATAGAGATAAAACGGTAGTAAAAAAAATAACTTTAGTTAAATGATTCCGAAGGATTAAAAAAATAAATATATAAACGGATAAATTATGATTGAAAAAATTATAAATAGAACTTCACACAAAAATTTAGATGAACCAATTCCGTCTGAAAGACAAATGGCTAAGGTTTACAAAGCGGCACTTAGGGCACCTGACCATGCTTCTTTAAAACCCACAAAATTTATAGAGGTAACAGGGAAAGGTCTGGATAAATTATCAAAGATTTTTGAGAAATATGTTTTGGAAAGTGGAACCGAAATAGAAAAAAGTAAAATTGATAAATATATCAATGCGCCATATAGAGCACCAATGATAATTATATTAGTTACTGAGAAAAAATTTCATCCTAAAGTTCCAGAAATTGAACAAATGTTATCTTCTGGCGCTGCGGCGCAAAATATTTTACTTGCTTTAGATTCACTTGGTTATGGAGCGATATGGCGTACGGGGATTTTTGCATTAAATGATAAACTAAATAAATATTTTAATTTGAACTCTAATCAAAAAATCATTGGTTATATCTATGTTGGAACAGTTATTGGAGATAAAAAAGAAAAAATATCTGTTGATATATCTAAATTTGTTTCCAGATGGGGTTAAAAAAATAATATGATATTTTTAAATCAGAAAAAGTGGCACAGTTTTACTAAAAAAAATCTTTTTCTAGGCAATGCTATTTGTACTTTTTTTTTACAGCAAACCAATCTTTTTTGCCAAGTTAATAATACTAAACCATCTTTTACTTTTTCTGAAAATCGTCAAGATTATTCTTTAATATGGAGCGATGAGTTCAATTACGATGGTG